>Ga0316198_10000290_pt1 | contig 24950 bp, 28 predicted proteins | sample OudBieAanoxic_MG_FD_204935 | JGI IMG/M metagenome (GOLD analysis project Ga0316198, IMG submission 204935) | Coastal sediment microbial communities from Oude Bieten Haven, Netherlands - site A anoxic | ecosystem: Environmental > Aquatic > Marine > Coastal > Sediment | place: Netherlands... | reverse complement strand
GAACCCCTTCTGGCAGGCCTAACCGTCCTCCCACCAGCGTAGGACGCGGAGGGCACGCAGCGTGTTCCAGCGACCGGCGTTGCGACCGGTCTCCATGCGGAAGTGCTCCACCCCGGAGTGGCGAGGGCCGATCGGCCAGCGTCCGTCGGGTCGCCTTCGCCGGCGCACGACCTCGATCGCCTCTGCCGCCCTCGGGTCGGGCCGCACCTGCGCCGCACGGAAGTGGTCGAGGCCCCGGAGGATGTCGTAGTGCCAGCGGGGCGGGAAGGCGAACCGCGTCCACGCCTCGTCGATGATCTCGCCGGTCCTGTGCGAGCGGTAGAGGCGATGCTCGAGGAGCACCTCCTGACCGGCCGCGATGGCCTCGTCCGCTTCGCGTGAGCCGGTGCGCAGCCGCCAGAGGTGGAGGGCTTCGAGGACCGAGATGGTGGTGTTGAACGACGCGTGGCGGGTGTGGCCCCGATAGTCGTCGCAGTTCCAGCCACCGTCCGCGACCCGGCTTTCGATGAGCATGCGAGCCAGCCCGTCCAGCCTCGGATCCTCGATACCGAAGTAGCACGCCAACGACAGGACCATGCCATTGACGCAGCGCTCGGCGAACCGATGGCTGACCCAATACGAGACCCCGCCATCGACCCACTTCGCGTCATCAAGGAGGCGCCGAACCCCGGCCATGGCCTGGGTGCTCGAGGGCTCGAGCCCCAGCCGACGCAGCTGCAACAGCGTGTAGGTCGTCGAGGTCCACTTGGGCGTGTACAGACCGCCGGCCCACGTGCCCTCGGGATCCTGCAGCTCGAGCAGCCGCCGGCCCCAGCCCCGGCTGCCCACGAGCGCCCGAGTCGCACGCCAGCGGTCGTCGCCTGCCAGGTCGCGCTGGGCCTGCCATGCCACCGACGGGTCTCCGGCGAGCAGCCAGTCGAGCGAGCTTTGATCGATGTCCACGGCATCCATCATGCGACGACCGGCCTGACCGCTGGAGGGCTAAGGCGCCTGTCGTGATGGGGCTTCGGCCACCTGTAGCCGGACTGGAGGCCGATGATCGACAAGGTCTCGTCAGCCCTAGGTCGCCGGGAGTAGATTGGTGGCCTGCGTCGAGCTGCTCGACAAGCTGAGCGAACGAGCTCGGCACACCGGAACGCAAGGGGACGGGCCGGAGGATGGCCACGGAGTTCGGGATCCTGGGCGAGCTCCAGGTGACACAGAACGGAGTGCCGCGCGACCTCGGCCCGCTGCGTCAGCGCAGCCTATTGGCCCGTCTGCTGGTCCAGGCCGACCGACCCGTCTCGAGCGACCTGCTCGTGGAGGAGCTCTGGCCCGACGAACACCCTGAGGCGGCTCGCCACCGTCTGCACGTTCACGTGTCCCGTCTGCGCACGGCACTCGGCGACGACCGCAGGAGCCTCGTGAACGATGCCACCGGCTACCGCCTTCGTATCCCGAAGGAGTCCCTCGATGCCGCGCGTTTCGAGGCACTCGCGGCTGAGGGCCAGGGCAAGCTCGCCGCCGGGGACCCTGCCGCCTCGGCGGGGCAGCTCCGCGCCGCGCTCGGCCTGTGGCGAGGCCCGGCCCTCATGGAATTCGCCGCTGAGCCCTTCGCCAGCAGCGAGGCCGCGCGTCTCGATCAGCTGCGACTGGCCGCCTACGAGGACGTGTTCAACGCGGAGCTGGCCCTCGGCCTGCACGGCCAGCTGGTCGAGGAACTGCGCGCCCTCACGCTCGAACAGCCCTACCGCGAGACCTTCTGGGAGCAGCTCATGCTGGCGCTCTTCCGTGCCGGCCGCCAGGCAGATGCACTGCGCACCTTCGGTGAAGCCAGGATGCGGTTGGTGGGCGATCTCGGCATCGAGCCCGGACCGTCACTCAGGCTCATGGAGCAACGGATCCTGGCGCACGACCAGGCGCTCGCCCTCGACGTGCCGGCTGCGACGGCCGTGCCCGACGGCCCCGCCAAGACGCCGGGCAACCTGCCACTGCAGCGAACCGCCTTCATCGGTCGCGAGCGCGAGCTTGCCGCTGCGGGCGAGCTGCTGGCCGCGTCACGTCTGCTCACCCTGACCGGCGCACCCGGCGCGGGCAAGACGCGCCTGGCCCTGCAGCTGGCCGGCGAGCACCGTCACCGCTTCCCCGACGGTACGTTCTTCGTGTCCCTCGCCGGCGTCAGCGACGCACGGCAGCTCGAGCCGGCCGCGTCGGCCGCACTCGAGGCCGCGGGCGCCCAAGGCGCGACCGACACCGCCGGCACCGCCCAGCATCGGGGCAGCCTCGGCGACCGCCTGGCGGGTCGCCGCATGCTGCTCGTCCTCGACAACCTGGAGCAGATCGCGGGCGCAGCCGGGCCCATCGACGACCTGCTCGAGGCAGCCCCGGAGGTGACGGTCCTGGCCACGAGCCGTGCGCCGCTCGGCATCCGTGGAGAACAGGAGTTCCCCGTCCCGCCCCTGCGGGTGCCGCCGGCCGACGCGCGGGCGGAACCGGCCACCATCGGCACCTACGACGCGGTCGCGCTGCTGGCCGCGCGAGCGCGAGCCGCCGACCCCCGCTTCGAGATCACGGCGGAGAACGCGTCGGCCCTCGCCGGCATCACCAGGCGCCTCGATGGCTTGCCTCTGGCCATCGAGCTCGGCGCCGGCAGGCTGCGGGCGTTCACGCCACAGGATCTCCTCGACCGCCTCGAACGCGGCCTGGCCCTGCTGACCTCCGGCGTGAGCGGGGACGATGGGCGCCACCACACGCTGCGTGGAGCGATCGCCTGGAGCTACGGGCTGCTGGCCGCCGAGGAGCAGCGCCTGTTCCGGCGACTCGGCTCGTTCGTGTCCGCATTCACCGCCGACGCCGCCGCGGACGTCGCGGACCAGCCGCTGGAGGAGGCCTGGGCCGGCATCGAGTCGCTGCTCACGCAGAGCCTGCTATACCGACCGGTCGACGTGGGTGTAGCGCGCTTCGCCCTGCTGCAGACCCTTCGCGAGTTCGCGTTCGAGCAGCTGGAGCTGACCGGCGAGCTGGAAGCGACGCTCGATCGCCACGCCCGGCACTACCTGGGCGTGGCCGAGCGGAGCAAGAGATCCCCATCCGGTGACCGCGCCAACGAGGCCACGGCCATCCTCTTGCCCGAGCTGGAAGAGATCGCCGTAGCGCTCCGTCGATGCACAGGTGGCGGGGACCGGGAGCTGGGGATGCGGCTGGCGGCCGCCACGTGGCGCGTCTGGCCCGCCGCCGGCAGGGTCGCCGAGGGTCGCGAGTGGCTCACGCGCCTGCTCGATGGACCCACGCCTGCGGCCCCCTTGCGAGCCGACGCGCTGGTGGCCCTGGCCGGGCTCGACTACTGGCAGGCGGACTTCCCCGCGGCCATGGAGGCTTACGAGGAGGCCCTGCAGCTCTATCGGACGGCGGGAGACCGCGCCGCCGAAGCGGAGGTGCTCTCCGGCATGAGCATGACCGCGACCTGGAACGGGAACCCCGCCGACGGCGGCCGGCTGGCGGCCACCGCGCGCACCCTGTTCGAGTCACTGGGCGCTCGAGCGCAGGTCGGTGAGACGCTCATGGCGGAAGCATTCGCCCTCTTCCAGGAGCGGGAGTACGCGGCCTCGCGTCCGCTCTGGGAGGCGGCGTTGTCGGTCTCCCGTGACCTGGGCGCAGATGCGCTCGCGGTGACGCAGTCGGCCGCCATCGCCTGCATCGAGCACCAGGCGGGGGACGCTGACGAAGCGACGCGCATCGCCCTCGACTGCCTCGATCAGGCGTGCGGTCTTGACAACGTCGGCCTCTGCGTCTGGATGCTCGACTTCGTGGCTGCCTTCACGGTCGTGGACCAGCCCGCGACGGCGGTTCGCGTAGCCGGCGCGGCCGATGCGCTGCGTACGGCATCCGGCGGCGGCATGCCCATCGAGGATCTGCACATCGAGCCGGCACGTACCGCGGCCATCGGTCTGCTCGATCCCGCCGAGCTGGAGCAGGCCTGGACCGAGGGTCGCGCGTGGAGCCTCCCGGAGGCCATCGAAGCCGCGAGCGCGCTGCGGTCCGAGAGGGTTACGTGAGCCGCAGTTGAGGGTGTCGCCCTTTACTGGCGCTGATGGCGCCGGGTCGGAGGTGGCGGCCTTCGACCATCGACGAGGCGCCCGGCTACGGAGGACGGCAACGATGCTTCGCAAGCTCAGCACAAGCCTGCCGCTGGCGCTGATGGCGGCCCTGGCGGTCGCCCCGGCCACGATGTCGCAGGACAGGGTCGAGGGCACGATGGACCTCGCCTGGAACGAATGCTACCCGGGAGCGCCCAACCTGGAGGTTCCCGACTGGGTCGGCACCGTCGACTTCGATGGCGACGTGTACGACATCATCTTCTTCAATCTGCGGCCCGGCTGGCCGCCCGGCCACGAGCCGGCCGAGGAGTACAACCCATTCATCGAGGCCTGGGCGGTCTACGACGGTCTCGAGCTGGCTTTCGACGACCAGTGCGCGATGGAGACGCTCGAGGGCGACCTGGTCATGTGGGGTCACGACGCCGGCCGCACGGACAAGGCGACCAAGGAGTTCGCGGCGAAGGGCAACATCCTCGAGGCACGCGAGGCCTTCGACGGTCTTGCCGGCAGCGACATGTCCATGAGCGGCACGGTCATCTTCAACGACGAAGGCGCTCCCGTGAGCGCGCCCGGGATCCTCCAGATCGGCTGACCCTCCTCCTCCACGGGCGGCATCCCAGCCGCTCGGCGAACGCGGCGGCCCTCCGAGGGGTACCGGAGGGTCGTCGTCACGAGTGCCGGACGCCCGGTCCCGGGTTGCCGAGACGGGCCGATTCCTGCGTGCGGACTCGCGTAAGGTTGGGAACTCCACTATCCGATCTCTTGAGGAGTTGCGCATGAACGAAGACCTCCGGATCGGGCTCGCCGAGGCCCTCGGCACGGCCGTCCTGGTGTTCGGTGGCGCGGGCACCGCCATCTTCGCGACCGGCGGGTTCGGCGAGACCCTCAGCGTCGGCATCCTCGGCGTGTCGCTCGCGTTCGGCTTCAGCCTCCTGTGCATGGCCTACCTCATCGGCCGCATCTCCGGCTGCCACATCAACCCGGCCGTCACCATCGGCATGCTCGCCACGCGCAAGCTCGAGCCCGCGAAGTCGGCCCCGTACTTCATCGGCCAGTTCGCCGGCGGCATCATCGGTGCGGCGCTCATCGCGCTCATCCTCGTCGGCACGGACGGCTACCTGAGCCTGGCGCAGGATGCCGGCTTCGCCTCCAACGGCTACGGCATCCACTCGCCCGGTGGGTTCGACCTGCTCTCGGTGGCGGTCGTCGAGATCGTTGCCACTGCCGTGTTCGTCCTGATCGTGCTGGGCACGACCGACCAGACCGGTGTACCGAAGGGGTTCGGCCCCATCGCCGCCGGCATCGGACTGGCGCTCGTGCACATGATCTCGATCCCCGTCTCGAACACGTCGGTCAACCCCGCCCGCTCGCTGGGCACGGCCGTCTTCCAGGGCGACTGGGCCCTCGGGCAGGTGTGGGCCTTCCTCCTGTTCCCGGCGGTCGGGGCGCTGCTCGCCGGCGCGATCTGGTACGTCCTCGAGAGCAGGCCGGTCGCCGACGAAGGTCGCTCGGCCTAGTAGTTCCCGACCGGCCTGGCGTCTTCTTCGCAGTCCTGGCGTCTTCTTCGCAACCATTGCACAGCACGCGCTCGATCGTCGCCTTCGTGGCGCTGCCACGGACCGATCGCCCCCATCCATGCCCCACCGGGCATCGAACTGAGGTTCAGGGCGCGAACGGGGCCTGGTTCGTCGGCTTGGACGGCCCGGCCGTGCACGTGAAGGCCCCGGCCGTGCAATGGCTGCGAAGGATCGCCGGTCAGCGGTCGTGTCACCCCGCTAACGCGTCGCAGCTCGGACGCCGGCACCCCGTCTCCATCAAGGGGCTGGCCTGGGTCCGTGCCTAGGACCTGGCCGCTTGACAGGTTACGGACCTGGGGTTCAGCCGTCGTCGGGCTCGTCGCCCCAGATGCGCTCGAGGAACGGATAGCGCTGCGAGCCTGAGACGTAGGCTTCGTAGTACTCGGGTGCCTTGAGGTAGAAGTCCTGGTGGTACTCCTCGGCGCGGTAGAAGGGCGCGGCCTCGAGGATCTCGGTGACGATGGCCTCGTCGAACCGGCCGCTCTCATCGAGCGCGCTTCGCGAGGCCTCGGCCAGGGCGCGCTGCTCCTCGTCGTGGTAGAAGATGGCCGTCCGGTACTGCGAGCCCCGATCGTAGAGCTGACCGCCGGCGTCGGTCGGGTCGATCGTGCGCCAGTAGATGGTCAGCAGCTCGTCGTAGCCGATCTGCCCCGGGTCGTAGCTGACCTGGACGGCTTCGGCGTGGCCGGTGGTGCCGGTCGTCACCTGCTCGTACGTGGGGTCCTCGACGGTGCCGCCGGTGTAGCCAGAGACGGCCTCGTAGACCCCTTCGGTCTGGTCGAAGGCGGCTTCGGTGCACCAGAAGCAACCCCCGGCGAAGGTCGCCGTCGCCGCGTCGTCAGGCACCGGTCGCACCGCATCAGCCGACTCCTCGGCGAGCACGCTGGTCGCCACGACCAGCGCCGCCACCAGCGATACCAGGACCACGCCCAACCGCTTGTTCACGTCTTGCACTCCTTCGCTTCCGCCTGTCTCCGCCGATGAGCGTGGCATGTCGGTGTGTCGTTGACGTGTCGACAGGCGTCGCCGGACCTGCGTCGGGCCGGACGGTTTGGCGGCCGAGCGAGAATGGTCGCTAGCGGGAGGCTGAGACGCGCGGCCCGTCGATGATGGCCGCCGAGGACCGCGACGAGCCACTGGCGAACCCGGCCCGCGGCAGGAGGGGATCGCATGCGCGCGCAACGGCGATGGCTGGCCGGCACCTTGGTGCTGGCGGTGGCGGGCGGAGGTCTCGGTTCCGGCGGCGTGCTGGCGTCGCCCGATGACGGCTCTGCCGTCGAGGCCACACCCGCCGAGTTGGCTGCTGTCACCTGGGAATCGTTGGCTGGCCCGCCGGGCGCAGGACGCGTGAAGCAGCTGGTCCAGACGAAGCGGCCGAGCCACGTGCTCTACGCCACCACCGATGCGGGCGTGTATCGCTCCACCGATGGCGGCGATGGCTGGGACGCCGTCCTCGAACTCGCCGATCGCCCGGTGCTGGCCGTGGCGCCGAGCGAGGCCGGGCTGGTCAGCTGTGGCGACGGCGTCCACCTGCTTGCCGACGACGGCCTGCAGCGTCTTCTCGAGGGCGCATGCGAGAGCGTCGCGGTCAGGGGCGACTCCATCGTCATGGCCGACGGCGGGGCTGCCGCCGACGAGGTGCGTGTGCTGCGCCTCGATGGCGACGGCGAGTGGCGCGACGTGTCACCGGGCCCGACCGACCTGGCCGGCCTGCCGTCCCCGCCGCCCGGGCTCCCGACGGGCATCGCCACCGGCCCCTTGCTGCCGGTCGGCAGCGACATCCTGGCCGGCTTCCGTCGCTGGGTGGAAGGCAGCGGCGAGTTCGACCACGGAGGCCTCTTCCGCTGGGACGCAGGAGCAGCGCGCTGGTCCGAGGTCGACCTGCCGCAGCCCGACCAGACCGCGCTGACCCGCCTCCTCGCCGACCCTGCTGATGCGGACAGGATCATCGCGACGTTCCGTCGCACGATCGTGCACGAACAGAAGGACCGCGTCGGCCGGCTCGCCTTCGAGTCTCTCGACGGTGGCCGTACGTGGACCTCGCTGACCGACGCCGAGATCGACTGCAACGGTATCTCCGACGTCGTGCGCGTCGGCCGCGCGCGCTACCTGCTGGCGCCCTGGGACGGCTTCATGCTGCGTCTCAAGGGCAAGCGCTGGACCTCGCTGCCGATGCCCACGATCGAGGGCATCCCCGGCGATGGCGTGGGCCTGCAGACCCTGCTCATCGACCCGGCCGACCGAGAGATCGTCTACGGCATGCCCGAGTCATCCTGGGAGCTCGGACTCGTGCGCTCGACCGACGGCATGCGCTCGTGGCACAAGATGGACTCGACCATCGTCGCTTCGTCGCCCACCATCGTCCTCGGCCACCCCGACGACGCCGACGTGCTGTTCACTTCGGGCAACGTCATCCAGGAGTCCTACCTCACGCGCGACGGCGGCACGACCTGGCGGCCGTTCTCGCCGACGACGTCGGGCGATGAGCTACGCGCGGACCCGTTCGACCCGCAGCACCTGCTGCTGGCGGACGAGCTGAGCGCCTTGTTCGAATCCCGCGACGGCGGCCGGAGCTTCGAGCGCATCGCGCGCGAGTTCGCCGGCGCCAAAGTGCTCGACATCGCGGTCGACCCCGACGAGCCGGGGCGGATGTACGTGTCCAACCTCGGCGTGGGCATCTCCCGCATGGGCGCAGGGGAGGCCCAGCACCTGAGCAACTCACCCGACTACGCCTACGACATCGAGCTGGACCCCGACGACGGGCGCATCCTCTACGCCGCCGGCTCGCCCAAGAAGTTCGAGCGGCACGCGTCGGTGTGGCGCTACACACCCGACCAGCCCCAGGCCTTCGGCTGGAGCGAGCTCCTGCGAGTCGAGGACGCGACCGGCATCACGACGCTGCGCTTCGACCCGCTCCATCACGACACGCTCTACGCCGGTGTCACCGGCGCCCAGGGTGGCCTGTGGGTCAGCCGCGATCGCGGAACGAGCTGGGCGCCGCTGGACCCGGCGCTCACCTTCACCAACGTGCAGGGCCACTCCCAGCTGGAGGTCGTGCCCGGCGAGCGCGACACCGTCTTCGTCGGAACGTGGGGCGGGGGCAGCTTCCGCTCCACCGACAGTGGCACGACCTGGACCACGCTCGATGCGGATCACACCTTCTCGCCGACCTGCATCGAGGCCTGGCCCGGCGACCCAGCCATCGTCTACGCCTGCGACCGGACCGCTCCTGTGATCCACCGCTCGCTCGACGGCGGAGCGACCTGGAGCAAGTACTTCGACTTCGGCGAGGGCCACCTGGGCAGCACCGCCATCGCCATCGACCCGGTCGACCCCGACATCATCTACGCGGCCGCTTTCCGGCCGCCGGCTGCCATGCTCGGTAGCCTCTATCGCATCCGCTCCGGCCAGCTCGAGGCCGACGTCGGTGCCGGCCTGCCGCGAGCCGTGCTCGATATCGCGCTCGACGAGCAGGCGCCGTCCACCATCTATGTCTCGACGCACCTGCACGGGCTCCACGTCAGCGACGATGCCGGAGCCACGTGGCGACAGCTTGACGACCAGGGCACGGGCCTGCCCCGGACCGGCTTCCTCGACGTCGACATCGACCCCGACGACCCCACCACGCTCTACGCCTCGAGCCTCTGCGGACCGATTCCCGACTACGTCATGGGGCCGACCGTACGCGCCCTCGCTCGCGGCGAGCCCGTGCCCAACATCGACCCCGACGCTCGCTGTGGGGTCTACCGCAGCCGCGATCGCGGCACGACCTGGGAGCTGCTGCTCGAGACGCTCGGCCAGGCCAAGGCCGTCCACGTGCCGCCGGGTAGCGACGGCCGACTCTACGTCGCCGATGACGCCGGCGGCGTGTGGGTCAGCGGGGACGACGGCGCCAGTTGGCGACAGCAGAATACCGGGCTGGGGACCCTGAGCGTGACCGCCGTCAGTGCCGGCGACGAGCACCTCTACGCAGGCACGCAGACGTCGGGGGTGTACGTGGGCACCGTCGCGGCCGACGGGTCGGTCACCTGGAGCGGCGAGGACAGCCCGCGTGTCCGCGTCCACCGCCTCGAGCTGGAGATCGACCCGTCCGACCCGCAGCGCCTGTACATCTCGGCCTACCCCGGCGGCGTCTTCCGCAGCGACGACGGCGGCCGGAGCTGGGCCTCCAAGAACTTCATGGTCTCCAGCGTGCGGGTGACCGATCCGAATTCCCAGGGCTACTACGCGCTCGACCTCGATCCGGCCGACCCCGACACGGTCTGGCTCGGCATCTACGGCCGCGGGGTCCTCGTCTCGCAAGACGGTCGCGATTTCGCCACCTTCGCCAACGGCCGCGACGGTGTGATGCGCGGCAAGCGCATCACCGCCATCGAGGTCGATCCGACCGACGGCAGGCATGTTCTCGTCGGAGCCGAGGAGGGCGTCTTCGAGACGCGCGATAGCGGTCGCACGTGGGCACGCATCAACCGCGGCCTGGGCACGTCCGACATCGAGTCCCTGCACCTCTCGGGATCGAGCACCCGGCCCTTCCGGGCCGACTTCGATGACGGCCGCTTCGACGGCTTCCAGCTCGAGCCGGGTTGGTCGGTCCGACGTGGTCGCCTGGCCGGCTCGGGCCACGCGTGGGCCAGGGCCGCCTCTCCCGACTGGACCGACTACACGGTCAAGGCCAAGGTGCGCCTGGACCGCGGCGCCCTGCACCTCAATACCAGCGTGAGTACCGAGGGCCGCTACCTCGTGGGCCTCGACGAGGACACGCTCTACCTGGCCAAGACCTTCGACCGCTGGCAGCGCATGCGCGAGCTGGCCACCGTCAGGCTGCCCATCGGCCGCAAGGCGCACGTCGTGCGCATCGACCGTGACGGCGGTCGCATCCGCGTCTTCCTCGACGGCAAGCTGCGTCTCAAGCACCGGGACCGGCGGCCCCTGCCGGCGGGCTCGATCGCCTTCGAGTCGCTCGCCGGGTCGAAAGCCACCATCGATGACGTGCGCGCGCGTCCGAAGCAGGCGGCGCTGCGCGTGTTCGCCGGGACCGCCGGATACGGCGTCTACGAGCTGGTGTCGTCAGACCGACGCTGGCGCCACCTGGGTCGCTCGCTGGGGACCGGCTGGTGGTCGCCCTGGGAGCGGCGCATGTACCAGTTCAGCTCGCTGCGCTTTGATCCGCGCGAGGAGGGACTGGTCTACCTCGGCCACTTCCCCGGCGGCTTCTTCGTCAGCCGCGACGGCGGGCGGAGCTGGCGCGATTCGAGCATCTCGCTCGGCAACGACGGTATCTTCTCGCTGGCCCAGCACCCCTCCGACCCGGCAACGCTCTTCGCCGGGACCTACAACGGCATCCTCAGGTCGACCGACGGCGGAGCGACGTGGGCCGACTCGAGCTCGGGCCTGCCGGCCGAGCAGTGGCCCTTCACCATCGCCATCGATCCCGACGACCCCGATGTCATGTACACCACCACCAAGAACGGTCAGAACAAGGGCTTCTGCCACCGCAACGACTTCTGCGGGGTGGTGATGCGCTCAGACGACGGCGGTCGATCATGGGAGCGCATCATGTCCGGCCTGCACCCGGAGAGCGAGTTCTACACGCTCATCATCGACCCCCGCGACCGTGCACTGCTGTACCTCAGCACCAGCCGCGGGGTCTTCGCCAGCCTCGACGCCGGCGACCGGTGGTGGCCCATGGACAGCGGCTTGCCGACCGAGCACAACGAAGTGCGCGACAACGTGGCCGACAACCTGGTGCTCGGTCCCGATGGCCGGCACCTCGTGCTGGGCCTCGTCAAGCACGGCGCCTGGCGCGCGGACATCGGGGCACTGGCAGGCGACTCCTAGGGCGGCCCTGGCCTGGCGGTCTCGACCACGCGAAGCCAGGGTGATGGTGCTGGGCCGGCGATGGCCAGCCCGGCACCGCGGCGGACGATCTATCCGACCGAGATGGCCTCGAAGATCTCCGGGTCTTCCTCGCCCTGGACCATGACCATGCCCAGCGCGCCCTTGTCGAAGGTTCGCGCGAGGGCGTGGTCGACCAGGATGATCGTGCTCGGGACCTGGCCTACCAGTTCGACCACGGTGCCACCGCCCGCCGGCACCAGCGTCGTCTGGGATCCGCGCAGCGGCTCGCCCGACAGCGCCGCCTCGGGATAGACCACATCCCAGTGTGAGCCGATGGGGTGGAAGCTGGAGATGAGGTTGAGCCCGGCGTTGACGAAGTAGATACGGGCTCGCTCGCCGACCTGCATCACCGGTGCGTTGGCCCCGCTGAGCGCGCCCTTCGCACCGTTGAACACCACCATCGTCGGATGCTCAGCAGTGATGGCCGCGCGGTCGGTCTCGACCAGGCCGGGTTCGGTGGAGGTGGTGTAGAACTCCGACTGCACGATGTACCACTCGTGGTCGACCGCCGGCAGCGGCTCGGCCGGGTCGACGAGGATGCCGCCGTACATGCCGCGGGAGATGTGCTCGGGCACGTCGCTCATGGCGCAGTGGTACATGAACATGCCCGGATAGAGGAGTCGCGCCTCGATGACCGCGGTCATGCCTGGGGCGACCGTGGTGTTGGCAGCCCCGCCGCCCTGGCCGGTCACCGCGTGGAAGTCCACGTTGTGGGGCATTGAGTTGCCTTCAGGGTTGTGGATGGTGAAGCGCAACACGTCCCCGACCCGGGCGCGGATCATGGGCCCGGGCGTGCCGGACACCGTCTCGTCGCCAGGAACGCGATAGCCCCAGGTCTCGTACTCCACGCCGCTCGCGGGGTCGATGGCCGTCACATGCTCGACGATCTCGAACTCGACCTCCACGATCGCGGGCTCGCTCCGGCCGGATGGTGGCGGCACCCCCGGTGCGACCGACACGTTGATCTCGTCGTCCGGCGCCAGCGCTAGTTCCGCCTTGGGCACAAGATCGGGGGTGGCGTCCTCGAGGGCCGAAGCGCCGAGAACAGCGCCGCTCCCCGTGAAGGTCAGCAGCAGCAGGCTCGCGAACGCGAACGCCGCGAACCGAACGAGGCGGTGCCGGGATGGCGTACCGGCCCGATGGGGGACTGATCGAGGCGTGGCTGCGTGGCTGGGATACCGCATCGGTGTGCCCTCCGAGTGCCCCCCGACCAACGTTGCCCCCCGACTAAACGTTAAGTAACTTAGTGATGATATGCTGGCCTACGATAGAGCCATTCGGCCCCTTCTCGGGGAAAGGAAGCGGAAGCACTGATGCGTCTCGAGCTGACCCGTCGAGCTGACTACGCCATCCGCACCACCATCTGCCTCGCGCGCGAGGGGAGTGGAGGTCTGGTTCCGGCACAGGTGATCGCCCGACGCATGGAGGTGCCACGGCGGTTCCTTCCGCAGATCATGCAGGATCTCGTCCGCTCCGGGCTCGTGGAGGCCACCCCCGGCCGTGGCGGGGGCTACCGCCTCGTCCGGGCAGCGGGTGAGGTCTCGCTCCTGGACGTCATCGAGGCAGTCGAGGGCGACATCCGGCGTCGCACGTGCGTCCTGCGGGCCGACAGCTGCAAGTCAAGCCGACCCTGCGGGGTCCACGACCTGTTCGCGGCAGCCCAAGATGCGCTGCTCGAGCGATTCGCTCAGGCCACGGTCGAGGATGCAGCGCGCGAAAGCGCCGCAGAAACGGACGCCGCCTAGGAGGCCAACGACATCCTCGCACCATGGGCTTGGCGGTCGCGAGAGAATCGTGAGCAGCGGGAGGCTGTGAGACGCGGTCTACACCATGGTCGCCTGGACCGCGCCGAGCCACTGGCGAACCCGGCCCGCGCCAACGGAGGTCTACGATGGCCACCGAGAACGTCTACCGTCGGCTTCAGCAGCACCTCGACCAGATGCCGATCGGGTTTCCCGCCACGGACTCTGGGGTCGAGCTCAGGCTCCTGGGGCATCTCTTCACCCCTGAAGAGGCCGAGATGGCCCTGCACCTGGGCATGTTCGCGGAGCCCATCGAGAGGATCCACGCCCGGGCGAAGAAGAAGGGCGTGGGTCTCGCCCAGCTGCGGGGTGCCCTGGAACGCCTGGCCGCCAAGGGCGCCATCCTGGAGACCAGGATCGACGGGCAGCCACACTACTCGAAGGTCCCGCTGGTCCTCGGCATCTTCGAGTTCCAGGTCAACCGGCTGACCAAGGAGTTGCACTCCGACTTCCTCCAGTACATGGATGAGGCGTTCGTGCATGCCGTCGCAACCAAGAAGACCTCGCAGATGCGGACGATCCCCATCAGCGAGGAGGTGGCTCCGGAGCGCCGGGTCGGAACGTACGACAACGCCCGCGACCTGGTGATGCGCTCGGAGGGACCCTTCGGCGTGATGAACTGCGTCTGCCGCCAGGGCATGGACCTGCAGGCTGAACCGTGTCGCCAGTCGGAGATCCGGGAGACCTGCCTGATGCTGAAGGACGCAGCCACGGCCATGATCGAGTCGGGTGATGCCAGGGAGGTGTCGTCCGAAGAGATGCTCGGGTTCCTGGACCGAGCCGACGAGGTGGGCATGGTCCTCCAGCCCGAGAACACCCAGGATCCTACCTTCATCTGTTGCTGTTGCGGTTGCTGCTGCGTGTCCCTCACCACGGCCAGGAAGCTACCCCGGCCTGCCGAATACTTCGACACCAACTACTTCGCGCGAGTGGACGAGGAAGCATGCACAGGGTGTGAGACCTGCGGGGACCGCTGCGCCATGGGGGCCATCAGCTACGCCGACGGCGTCGCCTCCGTGGACCGGCTCTACTGCATCGGGTGTGGATTGTGCGTTTCGACCTGTCCCCAGGCAGCCATCGGCCTGGTGGAGAAGGCGGCGACGAAGACGCCCCCCAAGGACACCGGCGACCTCTACAAGAAGATCATGGTCGAGCGCTACGGTGTCCTGGGGACGATGAGAGTCGTGGGGAAGAAGGCCCTGGGCATGAGGACTTGAGATGGAGGGGGAACCTGCGCTTCCCGCGCGGACCTCAGCCGTGACCTTCGATCCGCCCCCGTAGCCACGCGCACCACTCCACGATCCCCTGACCGGTCTTGCAGGAGACCTCGAAGACCGGCGCGTCCCGGTTCAGCCTCCTGACCCGCCGCCGGAACTCGGCCACGTCGAAGTCGAAGTGGTCTGCAACGTCCGTCTTGTTCACGAGGAAGGCGTCGGAGGCCTGGAAGATCCTCGGGTACTTCAGGGGCTTGTCGTCCCCCTCGGGGACGCTGGTCATCGCCACGTTCAGGTTGGCGCCCGTGTCCGAGCTGACGGGACAGATGAGGTTCCCGATGTTCTCCACGAACAGGAGGTCCAGCGAATCGAGAGGCAGCGCCTGGAGGCCCTTCTCCACCATGGCCGCGGTGAGGTGACAGGAACCGCCGGTCTTGAGCTGGATCGCGGGGAACCCCTCCTTCGTCACTCGTTCTGCGTCCACGGCCGAGTCCACGTCACCCTCGATGACGGCCATCCGGTAGGACGGCTGCAGGTGCGAGAGCGTCTGGAGGATCAGGCTGGTCTTGCCCGATCCCGGCGAAGACATGAGGTTTACGAGGAAGACCCGCCGGCTCTCTAGCTCTGAGCGGAGCTGGTTCGCCAGCTCACGGTTCTCCGAGAGGATCTCCTCCTTGATGTCGATGAGTGTGGTGTCGCTCATCACGCCGCCTCCATGGCCTCCACCGTGTAGCTGGTCCCCGCGACGACGGACGCGTCGCCCGAGCCGCAGTCGGGGCAGGCGACCCGATCAAGGCTCTCTCGAGCCGCATCGAACTCCGCGCTGCAGGATCCGCACCGGAAGGTGAGAGGGGAGCGGCGAACCCGCAGTCGCGCCCCATCAGCTGGGGTCCCCCCGCTGATGTGGTCGAAGTAGGACTGGAGCCACTCGGGCTCCAGGTCACTCAGGGCGCCGACGCGGAGGTTGATGGCGGACACCCGCTCCACCCCATTGGCAGCGGCATGACGAAGGACGATCTCGAGGATGCTCTTGGTGACGGGAAGCTCGTGCATGCCGCCTCAACCCTACGCCTCACCTGATGCCCGCCGGCCGACGGTCGCGCGTCAGTCCTTCATCCAGGGGCGCTCTTCGCTCGGTGGCTCCCAGCTGGGCACCGGTGCCTGCAGCGGATCCTCGATCCAGCAGAACTCGCCGTTCGTGTCGCCTCCTGCATCGGCGGTCAGACGCAGGACGAGTTCCACGGCCTTCTCCGGCGGGTCACCGCCGGTCTCTTCGACCCACTCGACCCAGGCGAGGTAGTTCTCGGCGATCGGTCCCATGCCGGCGACGCGGTCGCGGATGTCGGCCCACATCGCGGTCTTGACGTCGCCGGGGTGGATGACGTTGGCGGTCACGCCGCTGCCGGCGATCTCCGCGGCGAGGTGCCGCGTGAACTGGTTGAGCGCGGCCTTGGCCGTGCCGTAGGCGCTGTTGATGGGGCCCGGCGGGTGGAGCGAAGCGGCCGAGGTCACGTTCACGATGCGGCCCCAGCCGGCATCGAGCATGCCGCCGAGGAAGGCGTTGACGGTGAGGAACGGGGCCACCGCGTCGACCATGATGGTCTGCAGCCAGGTCTCGGGGTCCACGTCCTTGATGAGCGCGATGGGGCCGAAGATACCGGCCGCGTTGACGAGGATCGTCGGCGGGCCGAAGCGCTCCTCGACCCGGCGCTTCAGCTCGGCCACGGCGCTGGGGTCGGCGACGTCGCAGGGCACGCCCACGAGGCTTCCCGGGCCGCCGGCCTCGCGTGCCAGTCGCTCGGTCTCGGCCAGCTGGTCGGCACCGCGGGCCACCGCGACCACCTGCGCGCCACGCTCCGCCAGCGCCAGCGCGAACCCCTGACCGAGCCCGCGTCCACCGCCGGTGACGACCGCGACCCGGCCTTGATCATCAGCCATCACGAACCCTCCTCCGTCGCTCGCATCTCGAGACCAAGATACGCGGATAGGGTTTCCAGGGTCGTGCGAGCCCGATGGCGTGCTACTCTTGTAGCACCGGCGCAAGCGGCGTCGGCAAGCACGCGCGGCAGCACTGTCACTCCCTCTCATCGGCCACGGCGAGATAGTTTCGCTGGGGTCGCTCGAGAAGGAGTGTTTCTTTGGACACCACCACAGCCGACAAGGCGCTGACCTGCGCCGACTGCGATTCGGAGTTCGTGTTCACCGCCAGCGAGCAGGAGTTCTACGCTGAGCGTCAGTTCAGCGAGCCCAGGCGCTGCCCGTCGTGCCGCGCGGCTCGCAAGCTCGCCCGAGGCGGTTCCGGCGACCCTGCTCGCAGCGGGGGCTACTCCAGCGGGGGGTCGCGCGAGATGTTCTCGACGACCTGCTCGAGCTGCGGTCGAGAAGCCAGGGTGCCGTTCCAGCCGACGGGCTCCAAGCCCGTCTACTGCAGCGACTGCTTCACGTCGCAGCGCCAGAGCTACCGCTAGGGCGGGGCCGATGTTCTCGCTCACGCCGACGGCTGCCACGGCCATGATCGATGCACGTGAAGAAGTCGGGGTCCCCGACGACTGGGGCATCCGCTTCTTCAGCCCGGCGGGCAGCTCCCAGGGCGTCACCTTCGACTTCGTCGCGGCGCCTGAGCCGGATGATGTCCTCGGTGGCTCCGGCAAGCTCCGCACGTACGTGGAAGCAACTCTCCATCGTCAGCTCGGTGATGCCACGGTCGACTTCCACGACCTCGACGGGAACGCCGAGCTGGTCATCCGGCCACATCGCAACCCCGGCGCCCGCTAGGCGGGCGACCTACGCTCCACATCAGGGCAACGAAAGGATTCCGACATGACCACCGGTACCATCAAGAAGCTCGTCTCCGAGCGCGGCTTCGGCTTCATCGCCGCAGCCGACGGCAAGGAATACTTCTTCCACCGCAGCGAGTTCGAGCCATCGGCCGACTTCGACCGCCTGATCGGCGGCGAGCGGGTCGAGTTCGAGATCGGGGCCAGCCCCAAGGGCCCCCAGGCCACGAAGGTGCATCTGACCTAGCCGGGCAGAGCGACCCGAGTCACTTCGGCTTCTCTCGTACACCGGTCGTCCCTGCCTCACGGGGTCGACCGGTCTTTCGTGCTGCCCGCCGCTATGCTCGGTCCACACGCCGAAACGGAGCAGCCACATGAGGATGATCGACTTCCAGCCCGGCTGGGCCGTCGTCGGCAACGACGGTCGGCGCATCGGCACCGTCAAGTCTGTGACCCAGAACTACGTCCTCACCGCGCGCCACGGATTCGCGGCGGACCTGTACGTCCCGGCCTCATTCATCGCCAACGTGGAGCACGAGGTCATCTACCTCAACATCACCCACGATGCGGCCGAGCAGATGGGCTGGGAGCAGGCGCCCCTCCACGATGAGCCTGAGGGCGAGCCGGGGGACGATCTCCACCGGCACGTCTGATGGCCGGCGTGCACCAGGCAGCCCGGGCGTCCCAGGTAGTCAGCCCGCGGAACGCTCGGCAGGCGAAAGCGTGCCTGGGTCTGCCGTGGCCTTCGAGTGTCGGGCGGCGGTCGGCACGCGTTGCTTGCCGCTCCCTGCGCCGATCGCGAGAACGACTCGATACGTCGTGAGGAATACCACCACGACCGTGAGCGTCAGATACCCGGCGTAGACCCAGCCCGCGCTGGTGTCGGATCCCGCCATGAGCCCGTGGATCGTGGCACCAACGAACGCGGCGAACGACAGATAGTGGACGGTGCGCCAGGCTCGAGTCCCGATGCGCTTGCGGACGTAGAAGCTCAGCAGGACGAGCAGAGACAGACCCATGGCCATCTGCCCGATGCCGACCCACAGCGGTCGATACGGGCCGGCGAACGGGACGACGACCTCGACGGGAGAGTACGGCACCGAGCGGTCGATCATCAGCACGGCCGCATGGACCAGTGCGAGCGCGACCCCGATCCCGGCGAGGTCCTGATGGAGCGTGAACGAGATCGGGCGATGGGTCACGCGGTCGAGCAACCTGGTCGAGAGGAGCAGCCCGTAGATCGTCGATGCGCTCAGCGCCAGGTACGACAGCAGGGCGGTGATGCGCGTCGTGTACCAGGGGAGGCGTTCGTACTCGTCGCGAAGCCAGCCGGACGCCTGGTCCCAAGCCCGAGGCCCGGTCGCGCCGACGATGAGCACGACGAGGACCGCGAAGAGACCCCAACGGATCCAGCGCAGGCGAGGGAACCGACCCTGGCGCATCAGGCGAGCCACCGCGGCGTGTCCGGGGTCGCGAGGAGGTCGCCATCCTCCAGCAGGAGCAGCGCCGCCCACGCTCCGGCACCACCGAGCATCTCGAGGCCATCGCGCGATCCCCGGATGACGGCAGACTTCGCGAGGGCTTCGGCCAGGCCGGCGCTTCTGGCGACCACGGTCGCCTGGACCACGTCGGTCACCGCCGGGCGGCTCGTGAACGGATCGATGAGGTGATGGGCCGGTCCGTCGGGCGCACCCCACCGGTGCACGCTGGTCCCCGACGTCGCGACGCCGAACGTGTCGGCGGGCCAGTGTCGAGGCACCCGCAGCCGCGCCAGTTCGACGAGCTCCTCGTCCGGATGCGCCACAGCGATGCTCCAGCCCGCCGGCCAGGTCGTGCGTACCGCCACGTCACCGTCGGCGTCGACGAGCGCGCCCGGATAGGCATCGAGCAGGCGCAGGGCACGGTCGGCGATCCAGCCCTTGGCCACGCCGTCGAGATCGAACCGGACCCGGCCCTCGCGGACGAGGGTCCGCTGCCGCCCGCCGCCGGTCAGGCGCCACGACGAATGGCCGCGTGGAGTCGACCACTCGCCGGTCTCGGCCGCGATGCGCTGGTCCAGCATCGCGACATCGACCGTGCCCTCCGTGGCCGCGGCCATGCGACGAGCATGCGACAGGACCGAGGCCATCAGCGGGCGAAGAGGGAGCGGAGAGCGACCGGGGTCGGCATTGAGCACGCACAGCTCTGAGGTGGCCCGGAACCGCGACAGCCGATGGGCCCACGCATCGATGCGTCCGGCGACCCGTCGCACGTCTCGCTCGGCACGACGACCATCCTCCGGCGCGGACGTGACGAGGAGACGGAGCCCGCCGCCCATCGATCGCGTCGTGAGCTCGGTCTCGAGCGTCCCCGGCGAGACCGTCGGTGCCGCACTGATGGGAGCGACCATCACCCGCCCGATTGCCTGGAGCGAGCCACGGTTCGCGCCGGCCCACTCGATGCCGGCGTGACCACCCGGCGGACGACCACGCGCGGCGTCGGCGCCGCCTCCTTGATGACCTTCGCGCCCTTCGGGGCTTTCTGTCCCGGCTTGAGGCGGACGTACTTGACCGGCCGTGTCACCTTCTCGACCTTGGCGACATCCGTCGCGGCCTGCTTCGCGGGCGGCTCCTCGGCCACGGCCGGCGGGAAGTCGACCAGGCCCGCACCGATGGCGGTCACGGCGGCCAGTGCGCCCGCTCCCACCATCAGCCGAGCAGGCCTCGGATCGGGCCGGTCGCGCCCGGGCGGCCGCGCCGACGGATCCCGCATCTTCGGCACGTCAGCCTTCCTCTGCTGCATCAGTCGTCGTCCTCGTGTTCGCCCTCGCGCTCGCGACGCTCCTTCGCTTCTTCCCGACGCTCCTCCCGGCGCTCCTTCGCCGACTCGTGCCGACGCTCGCGCCGGTCCTCGGCCTCGTCATCGTCATCCCCGGACCGCGTCACGCGAACACGCTTGCCGCTGCCCTTGGCAGAGCCGCTCGCTTGCTGCTTCACGACCACCGTCTTGGGCTTGGGCGCGGGCTTGACATAGACGATCTCGGGCTCGCTGTCCTCGACGGTCGTTTCGACGGCCGCGGCCTCTACCTCCTCAGCCGCAGCTGGTCGCGGCTCCGGGCCGAAGCCGGCGGCGGTCAGACCGACCGCCAGGACCGCGGCCGCCACGAGGCCGCTGATCGCGATGGCAAGACGTTGTCGCATCGTACGGGGACTCCTGTTGCTCCCTTTGTCGCCTACCTGAGGGCGCTCATGCCGAAAAGGTTCCCTCCCCGCGTGGATCCGATGGAACCTTCCTCGCGATTCGCCCCTCAGGTAGGTGTCGAGAACCGGCCGTGCCGGTCTGCAGCAAGCAGGTGGAGATGGAGAATCGGAGTGATGCCCGCAGTGGAGCAGGACGTTGGCTTCGGCCGTCCCGCTGACGTCATCCACGGGAGCGGCCTACAGTGAGCTCGATGGCAGCCATCGGGCATCGATGACCCTGGAGCCGACGGACCGAGCGCTCGTCGACGCCGTGATCGCAGGTGATGACGAGGCTTTCCGCGTGCTCGTCGAGCGCGAGAAGGCGAACGTGATCGGCCTGTGTCGCCGCCTGCTCCGCGATCCGATGGAGGCCGAGGATGTCGCCCAGGAGGCGTTCATCCAGGCGTACCGAGCGCTCCCGACCTTCCGCGGTGACGGCCCGTTCGGCGCATGGCTGGGACGCATCGCCACGCGCATGGCCGTCGCCAGACGCAAGCGCCCCGTCGATCTGCGTGCCGACCCCACCAGGGAAGAGGGTTGGCTGATCGACGCCGGTGAGGCCATCGATCCACAGCTGGCCACCCTGGATGGGGAGCGTCGAGCGCAGGTCCGGGAAGCGATCTCGACGCTCCCGGAGCACCAGCGCCGCATCGTCTCCATGCGCTTCTACGGTGACATGTCGCTCGATGAGATTTCCTCGGCCACGGGTGCGCCGCTCGGTACGGTCAAGTCGCGTCTGCATCGAGCACTGGCAGCCCTGCGCGGGAGGCTCAGGTCATGACGATGGGGCGTCAGGGCAGGGAACCCGGCTCGGTGCGCGCTGGTGTCGGACCGGTCGACGGAACGACGAGACTGCGGCGGAGCGGGTCATTCTCCGACCGTGGATCATTCACCGAACGTGTCATGGCTCGCGTCGCGGAGGAGCCGACGCCATCACCCGGTCGGGTCTTCGCGCGTTCGTTGCGCCGCCTGGCCGTGCGCGATGCCGTCGCTGCGTTGGTGACTGCGTGGCGGCTGGCCTTCGAGCCGGCCTCACCGGTCGCGACATCGGCTCGCGCCTCTGCGGCGGCGTTGTTCCTGAGCGTGGTCATCGTGGTCGGCATCGGTGGAGCCTTCATCACCGGTGGTGCCCTGGCGCTCCTGGGACCGGATGGCCCTGCACCTCGGGAGCCTGCACCTGCCGCCGCACCCACGGCGTCGCCAGCTGTAGCCATCGAGCCGACGCCTTCGACGCCGCCGACCCCGAGCCCGATCGCGACGCCGCCCGTCACCGAGCAAGAGCCGGAGGAGCGTCCGGCGGGGAAGAGGGAGAAGCGCGAGACGCCCGAGCCGAAGGAGCGCGAGCGTGATGAACGCGACGAGGAGGACGAGCGCGAGGAAGACGACTGATCGGCCGGGCCGGCTGCAGGACAGGTGGTGCCGGGGATGTCACGGATCACTGAGCAGTTGGTGCGGACGAAGTCACCGAGCAATGACCGTCCCGACAGATTGGATAGACGCCCGCGGGAGAGTCGTCGTTAGCGGGACGTTGAACGCCACTGCCCGACTGCGGTGGTCGTGGGATGTCAGGCCCAAGGGCTGGCTGCGAGTGTTGGGGCCGGTGATCGGCTGGCAGTGGGGCCGCCGGGAGGAGCGCATCTGGACCGGCCTGAAGGAGCACCTCGAAGCCAGCGAAGGCGCCACGCTCGCCGATCCAGACGACGGGACGATCGCGTAGCCGGCGGCCGTCTTGGTAGAGGCACGAGGAACCGACTCAAGAGCTCGGCCAAGGATCGATGGGATCGCCTTGCATCAGTCCCGTACTGTCGTCGGGCGACCGGGGGCTCGGAGTGGCCGCACAAGCGAAGGGGTGCAGCCGTGCACGTATCCAGGAAGCCAGCGGCGTGGGCCGGCCTGGCAGCTGTCCTGCTGGCGTTGTCGATGACGACGCTGCCGGCGCTGGCACAGGAAGAGACCGGCCTGTGCAGGGTCATCGACATCGACGAGGTGGCCGAGATGACCGGGCAGCGATACGAAGCAACTCCGTTCTGGGATCTGGCCGACAACTGCAAGTACCTTGCCTCGTCCGACCCCGACGGGAACCACTACGTCCGTCTGCACCTCGATGGTCTCGTCTCGTTCGAGCGATCCCGGGAGGGCAGCCTCGACCCGGTCGACCTGGAAGTGGGCGGTCATCGTGCCTTCACCGCGGCTGACGACGACCCGCGCGGGTGGCTCAACACGCAGGTCGCGGTCGACCTCGGTGACGTCAGTCTCCGGGCCACCATCATCGCCGACGAGGGCGCGGATGCCGATCAGATGGACAACACCGTCCGTCTGGCCGAGATGGCCTTGGCTAACCTCGACACCGAGGGAACGCCCGGGCCCGACGCGACCGACGCTCTGCCGGTCGCGGTCTCGGACGTGCCGCCGATCGTCTTGCCGGTGGTCGATGGCATGGAGTGGCAGCGCGAGTACGAGGGGTATGGGGCATCCGCTATGGACAGCGACATCGCTCCGCTGGCCATCGACGTCTTCGTTGACGCCATCGATGCCGACATCTCGCGCTTCGGTGGCCGTGGAGTAGACGCACACCACGTCGATACCGGTGACCGGATCGGCGCGTACCTCGCCATGCGCGTGGCCGGAGCCGACCGCGAGAGCATGGAGCGTGCCGCCCTCGTCTGGATCGCTCACCTGCTCGACCTGCCCGAGGCGCCCGTAGCTGATGCTTCGATCGGTGGACTCGACGTGCTGGTCGTTGGGCCGCTCGATGGGATGGCACCGCTCTACATCTACACCACGGGTGACACGGTGCACTTCATCAGCACGCCAGAGGACGAGGCTGCCCGTATCCTCGCCGCACTCTGAGCATCGGGTGTCAACCGGGTGGGAACACCTCGACCACCGCCTGGTGGCCCGGCGCTCGAGCGAGTCGCGCGTCACACGTGACGAGCGGCACCCCGAGAACCTCCGCGAGCGCGACGAACGCAGCGTCGTAGGCCGTCATGTTGTGTCGGAGCTCCCACATCCTGTCCGAGAGTGAGACGTGCGGGTAGCGGACGATCGCGAGGTCAGCGAAGTCCGTCCGGCCGTCAGCGGCGCGATCGTCGCTGATCGCCCCTGAGCGTGCGAGTCGCCACAGCGCATGCTGGAATTCGACGTCGAGAAGATGGGGCGCGTGCAGGTCGCCGTCGCTCCGGATGCGGCCGGCAAGCCCGGGGATGGCCGGCCGGCCCACCAGGATGTTGAGAACCGCCGACGTGTCGACGACGATCAAGGGCGATCGCGGCCCGAGCGGACGGCCTCCACGATGATGTCGACGTCGGTTCCGCCCGAGCGCGAAGCTGCCCGCTGGATCACGTCGGCCACCGGCGGACGCTCCGCGAGCCGCTTGATGTCTTCGAGCAGATAGTCGGATAGCGACAATCCTGCCGCCGCCGCGCGCGCCCGGAGCGTCCGGTGGATATCGTCAGGCACGTTGCGAATCTGGATCGAGTGGCTCATCCAGGGATGTTACACCCGATGCGGGTGTGTCACACGTATACCGCATGCGCCTCTGGCTTGCCGGCCGCGAGACGATCAGGCATAGCCGGAGGCGGTGACGCCCCAGGTCTCGATGGCCCGCGAACGCCTGGCCGAGCGTATCGCCGCTGGCACGGTCGAGATCGTCCTCGGTGACGCGGGCGCGCTGCCCGGGGGAACGGTCGCTTCAGCGTAGTCACGTCGATCAATGCCCTGGAGTTCGTGCCCGACCCCGGACAGGCGCTGAGCGAGATGCACCGTGTCCCTGGGGCCAGGTGGCCGGGTGGCCGGGTGGCCCGCACCATGGGGGAGGCGGAACAGCCCAAGGTGGGCGCGATCGAGATCAGTGGCGCAGTGGAGTTCAGCGACGAAGGCGCTCCGTCGGGCGCGCCGGGTGAGATCGTCATCGGCTGACCCTCCTCCTCTGCGGGTGGCCCTCCCAGCTGCCCGACTCAGACGACGACCCTGCGGGCGTTCCGGAGGGTCGTCGTGGTGGCTGCGGCCACGGGCGCAGGGCGCTCTCCGGCTTGGCGGCTCGGCACGCGCGTCCTTCGCCCTCGATGGTCTATCAGAGGACCTGCCCGAGTGCCTCCGTGGCGGCCGTAGCCGCCTCATCGTCGCGTTCGTAGTAGACCCAGCGGGCGTCGACCTTGTGTCTGCTGGCCCGCACCAGCCCCGCCGCACGCAGGCGCGCGAGGTGGTTGCTCAGGTTGTTCTGCTTCACATCGAGCGCGGCGGCCATCTCGCACACGCAATGCGGCCCGTCCCGCAGGATGGCCAGGATGCCGGCCCGCACAGGTTCGGCGATCAGGGCCGCGACGGCGACGGCGTCGGTCGTGTCGGGCGCCGGCAGGTCGAGCCGCGGGCACGGTGGCGCGGACGCG
>Ga0316198_10000289_pt1 | contig 24971 bp, 28 predicted proteins | sample OudBieAanoxic_MG_FD_204935 | JGI IMG/M metagenome (GOLD analysis project Ga0316198, IMG submission 204935) | Coastal sediment microbial communities from Oude Bieten Haven, Netherlands - site A anoxic | ecosystem: Environmental > Aquatic > Marine > Coastal > Sediment | place: Netherlands... | reverse complement strand
TTTTAGCGCAGCCTTTTAACGGCATCTCGCCCCAGTTTGCTTTTATACCGCTTTTCAAAAATAAATTCCGCAATACAGAAGAGAGGTATAAGTGGTTGCAGAAAAAAACGTTCGCATAACGGAACGTTTTTTTTGTTGACAACCACTGTACCCATCATTCGTATCTATCAGGAGCCCGAAGACAACTGTTTCCTGTAACGCCGGAACAGCCCGCGAAATTGGTGATACGTCAACCCCATGATTGCAGCGGCTTTTTTTTGGTTAAATTGCGCCGCCTGCAGGGCGTCTTTAAGCAATTTGAGCTTGAACTCTTCAATGGCTGCTTCAAATGGCTTCCTCAAAGTGTTCTGATCAACCGAATCGTCGCTGTCTGATCGGATCCTCGGCGTTGAGACCTCAAGCGTTGGCAGTTCGAAAGGATTGCGAAAAGGATCAAATGCGACAGTCGTGACCGTTGATCCTTTCGAACGGTACACGGCACGCTCAACGACATTCTTTAGTTCCCGGATGTTACCGGGCCAGGCATATGTTTTAAGCGCTTCAACAGCTGCAGGACTGAATTTCGGAAGCGCTTCCCTTCCCATTTCGAATGCCATGCGGGCCGCAAAATGATTGGCCAGAAGCAGAATGTCTTCTTCACGTGCTCTTAGCGGTGGTAAAAAAAGAACTTCAAAAGAAAGACGATCGAGTAAATCCTGCTTGAAGCGATCGGTTCTGACAAGTTCTTTCAAATCAGCATTTGTGGCCGCAATGATCCGCACATCGACGTCGATACTCTCAGAGCTCCCGACCCGTTCGAAGGTACTGTATTCGACTACCCGCAGGATTTTCTCCTGCACCTCTAAAGGAATTATACCGACTTCATCGAGAAATAATGTACCGTTGTTTGCCGATTCAAACCGCCCGCGACGACGCTGGGCGGCCCCGGTGAAAGCGCCTTTCTCAAAACCGAACAGTTCGGCTTCAATCAGTGTCGGCGAAAGTGCAGCACAGTTGAGGGTTACGAATGATCCTTGCCAGCGCGTGGAAAGGTAGTGCAACCGCGCGGCCGCCAATTCCTTACCGGTACCGCGTTCACCGAGAAGCAGAACCGGCCGATTGATTGGTGCGACCTGTGAGAGGTGTTCCTGAAATTCGAGAAAAATCTCTGATTGGCCCAGTGCTTCCATAATTTAGCGGTGGCTCTATCCAAAATACAGAACGGTTAAAAGCAGCGTGGTAAATAATTCTGGGTACCCCCAACGCAATATCACTTGGTTGTAGGCAAAAATTGTCATTAATAGGTATTTTATGCTGAATTATGGTATAATATGCCAATATATGATCGAAGATGTCAACCGCTATTTTCGTAACCAACTGAAAATTAACTATTATTTTGTTTGGCATGTTAAATGCTAATTACCTTCGTAAAACGACTTCGGGAGGTAAATCATGGGTATATTTACAAGATTTAGAGATATTGTCAGTTCAAACATAAATGCTATGCTCGAACGGGCCGAAGACCCTGAAAAACTTCTCAAACTGATGATCCGGGAAATGGAAGATACCCTGGTCGAACTTAAGGCCTCCTGTGCCGGTGTGATGGCTGACAGCAAAAAAAACCAGCGTCGCATCGATGAACTCGCGCTCCGTGCAAGCGCATGGGAAGAAAAGGCCGCCCTGGCGGTTCGCAGAGACCGCGACGATCTGGCACGTGATGCCTTGCGCCAAAAACGCTTTTATGCAATGCGACTGAAAGAGATGCAGCAGAACCGAGACGAGCTCAGCATTCTCGTTGATCAGTATCATGACGACATCCGCGAATTGGAGGATCGGTTGAAATCCGCTCGAGACAAGCAGAAACTGCTGGTTCATCGACATGTTCATGCCCGTAATAAAATGGACGCCCAACACGAAATCCGCCGCGCTGATAGCACGGAGGTGATACTCAAGTTCGAGGAATTCGAGAAACGGATCGACCGTATGGAATCGGAAGCGGACCTGGTCAATATCGGCCGGCAAAATACTGTCGAGGAAGAGCTTGACAAGCTCACTGTAGATGAGGAAATTGAAGCTGAATTGTCGGCGCTTAAAAGACCATCGGCCGGAGAAAGCAATCAGTTATAGTCTCTGTATAGCCAACAATTGGCCATAAAAGCAGATACCACCATCGCGCCGGCCTTGGATCCATGCAATAGCAAAGTGGAGGGAAGGGGAGCCAGATATGCAGGGGGCTTTTATCACAGCGATCGTCTTCGGCGGCATCGTCATATCGCTGGCCGTGATCGGGACCACGATCCTGCTGGGCATCCGCCTCATCAAGGGTGGCGTGTCCAGAAAACATCGCCAACAAGATACCGATGATACGAGAACTATACAGATTATGTACCGCGAACTTTCTCGAATTGAAGAACGTGTCGGCGCACTTGAAACAATTCTGATGGATCGTGGAAAAGGAGCTGATCATGAAGAAACGTTCAGAAAAACTCCGGCCTGACGGCCTATACCGCTCGCGCAAAGGGGCCATTTTGGGTGTCTGCCGCGGTCTGGCGGACTATTTTGATTTCTCTCCTTTCTGGATTCGAACCATTGCCGTGGTTACTCTTGTACTCACTGGTTTCTGGCCGGTAACCGGACTTTATTTACTGGCCGCACTCATCATGAAACCTGAGCCGGTTATTCCCATCGCTGCAGAAGATGAACAGGAATTTTATGACAGTTATACCGGCAACCGCCATAGAGCTGTTCATCGCCTGCGGAAGCGTTTTGACCGACTTGAACGACGGATCCAAAATATGGAACACATTGTCACTGGCCCCGAATATGATTGGGACAACCGTATGAAAGGATGACACCGCCGGTCTGCGAAGGTGGCGGTGACTGTAACGAGCAGCATTCGCAAGGTCACCCCAACCCCGTCTGAAAAATTCAATCACATCCCACTCTCAGTATAACGATCCGCTATAGTCCCTATATCCGAATATTGATGAGAAACTCCCTTGCCAATCTCATCCTGCCTGAATTATGATTGAGTCTTCCATAAAACTGCAATGAAAAATTGCCCCGCTTCACGGCCTTTTCGGTACCCATGGACCACGATGTAAGGGATAAAAAAACATTAAATGCCGACGATGTATTTCGTCTTAACTTCATTCGCCCAAAATGTAAATATGTGTTCAGACGCCACTACCGACAGGGCCTCCGTTCACACATCATGGAAATGCTCGATCCAATGGATGTCGCCCGGGAAAAGAATGGGGTCGTATCGAATGGAATCAAATGGTTTCCAAAAGCCAAACCATTGAAAATGCTGAGAATTTTCAGAACCCGTTTCGACTCCATCCAAAAGGCCCACGAAGAGCTACACCGGGTGCTCATTGTCGCTTCTTTTCTCGGGCCGGCAGGATACGCTCGGTCCAATGAATTTCTCGTCAGTTATCTCTGGAATGATAGACATGAGATCCTGCTTTGCGGATTACAGGAATATATCGAAGGACTTAACATCGAACCCTGGGGATTTCTCAACACCGAGCGATTGGCGGATAATCTTCTCCGTCCGCGACTCGGCAGCCGCGCGACATCGTCAATTGGAAAAAGAGCACTCGTCGCCCGCATCCGCACAAGCGCTGAAGCGTTCGTCCGTCATGTCAAAGACATGATATCCAAGACCGGACTTATTCCCGATTTGGCCGGAGATGGAAATCTGATTCTCACCGATGCCGGAGACATCAAACTTGTCGATATTAACAACATTTCTCCAGTATATTTTACACCCCGCATTTATTTGGATAACAAGGGATATCCGGTATGCGACAAGTCGGTTGAAGCCCTGTGCGAAATTGAAAAAAACTTGGCCGCAACCCCTCCCGACACGAGCGATCGGCTATACCAAACCTTCCTTGAACCGGGGCGCATGCTCTCCGTCAGTACCATCGAGAAAGAATTTCACCGTAATCTCAACCTTGCTGCCTCCCGGACCGAATGACCCCCCTCAAGATTTTGATTTGACATCGGAAAGGGCTGTATTAACTATTTATTGATGGGTAAGGATTGGCAGCGTAAAAACTTGTGTGCCGCCTTTGTGTCGACGAAAAACCCTACCCCACAGGCTTCGCTTTCAAGTAACCATATCGATATTTGAACCCAAATTTTGTCGCATCGAGGAGATTAACCAATGATCAAAGTAAAAACCTTCACCAGCCCGCTCAAGGTGTTTCACGTCAAGGAAGAACTTGAACAACTCGATCAAACCGTTAATCAATTCATCGAAAAGAATAACGTAACGGCAGTTGTTTCGGTCAACGATACGACCACCACGGACGATACTGGTGCCAGTATCGGTATCATACGCGTCCTGACCTACGCGTAGATATCGGGCAGAAAACGAAGACCACCACAGCAGGCCATGCCGACCGCTCCGTGAGCACCGGCAGCGGATGTCGTCCCTTTGCCATACCGTTCATACCACCGGATTGTCTTTTAAAGTCTGAGACTGGCACCGACCTCCCCGAACGACGTCTCTAAGAGGCCTACTTCGGTGTCAAGCACTGCAGCATTCGTTGAAAAACTCAAGTGCCGCCTCAATGGAATCAAAGAGCAACCAGTCCTTCCAGACCGTTTCATCAGCTTTTTTACGTGTCCTTTGGATGGTTGTTCCGCCGAAATACTCATAGATATCATCGTAAGCAGGATAGGTTGTTAACCGTGTCACAGCGCTTCTCCTTTCTGATGATCAAAGTCATAAACTTGTTTCCAGCCGCTTTATCAGGCGGCAACAATGGTTCGTTCAGCGAAGCCGGTCGATATGGAGATGACAGCCACATTTAGGGCAATGGGAGAGAACGCCTCCGGCAGGGCTGACTGCCTGCCAGAAAATGGTGCGACATTTTGATTCCGACAGCAAATACTGGACCCACACCGAAAACCCGCACGCACAAAATCTCCGTTGCATTTTCTACCTCCTTTGTTGATTTTATTTCAACTTTAGTTAATTTATATAAACACTGTGCGCAAAAAAAATCGCGCATCTATCGAAATTCGCGTCCGACCCAGATAACTTTGCCGATAATACGCACACTCTCACACTCGCTGCCTTTTAGAAAAATCGGAGCATAATCCCTATTCTCACTGAGCAATACCAGTTTGTTGGGATGTTTCTCTAATCGCTTGACCATAATGGTATCATCGACACCCACAGCATAAACCGCCCCAGCGAGAATATCTTTCTGGGATTCATCAATCAGGACGCTGTCACCATCTTTAAGCTCTGGCTCCATGCTGTTTCCGAAAATGTCCATCAGAACCATTCGCTCTGGATTTCCTTTGGTTCGTAACCATTCCGTTTGAAATGCATAATAGCCTTGAACCTCCGTTCCGATCTCAAATGAACCGCCGCCCGCACTGAGTCGCGCCTTAACCTTGGGTACATGCTTGAAGAGGAACTCCTCATCGCCCCCCGGCCGAAGATAAGTTTCTCCGTTGCCAGTTTCCAGCCAGTCCGGATTGAGACTGTACGTGCGAAATAGCTGCAGAATCCAGTTGGCCGGAACGGACTCTTTTTTACGCGCCTGGGTGATGGCGGAACGGTTAACACGCAGAATGTTGGCCAACTCGGTTTGTGAATCAATACCGGTTGCAGAAAAGACACGCTTTAAGAAAGAATCGAATTGGGTTGGCGGCACTTATTGCCCTCAAAAAAATAGATTTGTCGATTTTTAAGTATATCTTTACGATTATCGGAAGGTGATTGATTCAGCATCCCATTTTCTGCTGGCGATTCAATCCGAACCATTCAAGTCTTTCCATGAGAATATAAATTAACGCGCCTGTTTATTTATTGCAACAGTTTTTTTATAAAAATATAAAAACATCCCGCGACCAACGACTGTAATACCTTCGTTTCCACGGGGAGTCGGCGATATCAACGTAAAAACCGGGAGCAATGGCGGGAATTGTTCAGGGTGAAGGGAGCGCAAATTTGACAATCATATTCGGTCATTCCCAAGAAGCCGATTGCTGATACTGCCGTTCGATCTTTGGACTTAAAGAACTTCCTGTTTGGTGCTATTAAATATGTCCTTCCACTGCGCGTATGGAATGACTTTGATTTCTTTCAGATCACTGGCTGGAATGAGACCGACGGTGGAATTTGGTAGGTAATATCCTTGCTGACCCTTGTGAGGACCCTCTTCGAGAACCCAGCCATCCTGCAACGCAATTTTTTTTCCAACAATTTTCTGAATGCTGTCGGAAGCGTAATTGGTCAAGTTGGACGGCTGAAAAATGGCTTCAAAGTACATCATGAGTCACCTCCAAAAAAATGAAGCGGCACCGTTTCCGGTCCGCTGTGTATGATTTGATGGGGTATGGTTGGATTGAATTTGCCGGCTGCACCCGTAGTAGATAATTTTTTGGTTTGTGACTGGGTCGGTCGGCTGAAACACTATTGAATAAGCCCCTCAAGATCTATGGCTTTGGCAATGATTTCCCGATTGCGAAATAAAAAGCAGTCCCGGCTAAGAAGTGGTATCGAGCCTGTACTGCTTCGCTTAAACTTTAAAATAAGCACACAACACACATAATGTCAAATGACATTTTTTTAATTTGAAGAGCCGGATATTAAAAAGCAACAATAGCGGCGATTCCGATTGACGAAAAACACATCCGCCAGCTATGTTAATAACTGGCAGTAGCGCCTCTCAGCGGGTCTCCGTCGATCCGTGACGCCCAGCCAGAAGATCCTATTCCAAGGCAAAAGGCCCATCGCCTCGTGCTGGTAAAGGCGTTCCTGGAACGCCTTTAGGAAGCTTATGGTCATATGTCTGTCCGTTTGATCGCCAAAGACTTATACCGTTTAATCGGTGTGGCAGAAAAATTAAATAAGGAAATCCAAACCGCTTCGCCGGCAAACCGGGAAGAGCTGCTGGATCAACTCCGTAAAGTTAAAGCCGAGCGCGATCATTTGCGCCGGGCATTGGAAGGTCGTAAGGACAAAACATAACCGTTGCAGAATATTATATCTCTTTTTATAAATAAATTCCGAAATATCAAAGGATGGTATAAGTGATTGGTGAAAAAAACGTTCGTCTAACGGAACGTTTTTTTTGACAATCTCTATAAACGAGAAAGGATGCCATAATGAACTTTAAGCCGTCATTCAGTTTTGAGCTTCCCACCAGAATCGAATACGGAGTCGGGGCAGTTGAAAAACTCGCCGACGAACTTGTATCACGCAAGGTAAAAAATGTCATGCTGGTAACCGATGTTCGTCTCGCTTCATCGGGTCTATTGTCCCGTTTCACAACCCATCTCGGCTCGCAAAGAATCAGCTATGATATATTTACCAGGGTCGAAGCCAATCCAAAGGATTACAATGTTGAGGAAGGTGCTCGCAAAGCGGCCTTTTTAAACCCAGACTGTCTGGTCGCTATCGGCGGCGGCAGTCCGATTGATTGTGCCAAAGCCATCAGTGTTGTAGCACCCGGCGGTGGTCGGGTGCGGGACTACGAGGGTAAAGGCAAAATTACGGGAAATGTCCTGCCGCTGATCGCTATCCCCACGACGGCAGGTAGCGGCAGCGAAGTGACTTTCAGCGCTGTGATTACCGACAGCCGGCAACATTATAAATTCAGCCTTAAAGACCCTAAAATGGCTCCCCGAGTAGCCATTGTGGATCCCGAGCTGACACAGAGTATGCCGCCGTCACTCACGGCCGCTACCGGTATGGATGCACTCACACACGCGATCGAAGCCTACACCGCCAAGGCCGCCGAACCTCTGGCAGATGCCGCTGCTCTGTATGCGGTGGAGCTGATTTATCGTCACCTCAAATCCGCCGTCACGGATGGTCGGAACCTCGAATCTCGATCAGCAATGCTACTGGGAAGCGTCCTGGCTGCCATTGCCTTCAGTCATTCAGATGTGGCCGCTGTTCATTGTATCGCAGAAGCGCTCGGCGGCAAGTACGACCTGCCCCACGGTGTATGCAATGCGGTCGTCCTCCCGGCAATCATGGAGTACAATTTGGCGTTCTGCACAGAAAAATACGCGCGACTCGCCCGAGCAATGGGATTCAGCTACAAAAATGTCCAAAGCGGCGCGCAAAAAGCGGTTGCCGCAGTAAAGACGCTGGCATCTGACATCAATCTGCCCGAATTCAACACACTCGGTGTCAGCGAAGCAGATTTTGATGAACTGGCTTCTAACAGTGCAGCAAATGGCAGCAATTCAGAAAATCCCCGATCTATGGACAAGAAGGATTATCTACAAATTTTCAGAATACTTAGCGAGTCAGCAGGATCAGCCGCCGGGAAAAAAAGATCCTGAAATCGCGTCGACGGACCTCATGCTAGGAGAGATTTCAAACGGAATGAATATTCTCAAATTTATTAAGGGTAAAACCCCCATGCAGCACGAACAGAAAGGGGACCTGCATTTTGCTTCCGGGGCCTGGGGCAAAGCCAAGCTTGAATACGATACCGCCCTGAACAAACTGGAAAGGGATCCAGCCGCCATTGGCGAGCAGACTGAGCGTTTGCATGAAAAACTCCGCAGCAGCAAAGAGGCATTATCAAGGCAGCACCTGGTGAGTGGCAATAATCTTTTTGACGCCGGTTACCCGCAGGAAGCTCGCGAGTATTATCTTCTTGGTTTGGAACTGACAAATGATGAACAATTGCGATCCTTGTTGGAAAGCGGTCGGGAGAAAACAAAATCACCGCCGGCAGATGAATTGAACACCTCAACAGTAGAAGACATGCCGGCTCCTGACGATATGGCCGAAAAAGAAGTGATTTCCGCAGATAACGAAACGTACTTTAATGCCCTTTGCAACACCCTGCCGCAGGATATTAGAAAGATCTATAAGAAGTTGGGCCAGCCGTTCAGGAACGGCTATATCGCGCTAAACCGGGGTGATTTTGAAACGGCCGTGAAAGCACTGTCCCGGGCGCAGGAGGATCAACCGTCCGACGGCAGCTATATTGCTCTCGAACTGGCAACGGCCTACCTGAACCTTGATCAGGATGAAGCCGCCCGCTCATTGCTGGAACCGTTTCTCCGTCATCACCCGGATGCTCTGCCGGCCTATCGCATGCTATGTGAAATATTCTGGGAAAACGGCGACTATGCCGGCGCGGAACACCTGCTGGCCAAAATACCACAGAGCTTGCGTGAATCCGAGGCTTTCGTTCTTCTACACGGCGAAACAATGTATCGGCAACAACGGTATCCAGAAGCCATCGCCTGGTACCGGGCAGCCCTCAGTAAATATGGCTGGAACGATTATATTGCCCGAGCACTGGCCGTTTCCTTTGATAACGCAAACCAAATGGAATTGGCCCGAGATCTTTATGGGGAAATCATGCAACGCTGCAGCAGTTGTGCAGCACCATCGGCATATGCAGCACACGTCGATCCCTTTATTCGGCGGCGCTATGCCGAACTCAGTTTAGCCGCTGGCGACCATTCGACCAAAATTCTTGAACTTTTCCTTTCCCTGGTGCGTGATGATCCGGTCAATGCTAGAATTTACTACAGAAACATCAGTCGCATTTACTCTCGCAGTGGAGATAAATCCGAGGCCTTCCGGTTTCAAACGTTCGCAGACAACATCGAAAACAACGAGAAAGATGGCGACAAAAGCCGTTGAGGCGTTCCGTTTCCAAAATGTATCGGTATACTATATAACCAAAACGGATCTTAACCCGTTTCACGAGACTGATCGATGACGGTTGCCAGTTTATCGGACAATGCCGCCATTGTATATGGTTTCTGGATAAAACCGTGGGCGCCCTGATTGAGGATTTCCTGGGCCGGGCCGTTCAGTGAATATCCGCTGCAAATAATGACCCTGAGATTGGGTCGAGATTTCAAAAGACCCGCACACACATCCCTGCCCCCCATGTCCGGAAGGACGATGTCAAGCAATACCAACGCAATATCGCCAGCGAAAGTTTCCGATACGTGTAAAGCCTCTGCACCGGTGCGCGCTTCCAAAACATCGTATCCGAGCTTATCCAGCATCGAGCTGGTCACGTCCATGACCATCTCTTCATCTTCCACCACCAAAATCGTGCCGGCAGACACACTTCTCTGAGGTAAGACAGGATCTGCCGCCACAGGTCTTCCTTCAACGGCTGGTATGAAAATTTTTACAGTTGTACCCAAGCCCACAGCTGAATCAACCGATATCCAGCCATTATGATTTTTAATTATTCCGTAAACTGAAGCCATACCAAGACCCCGCCCTTGGAACTTGGTGCTGTAAAACGGTTCGAAAATGCGATTGCGCGTTTCTTCATCCATACCTTTACCATCGTCAGAAATCGTCAGGAGCCCGAAATTCCCGGCGGTCAGACCCGGCTCAGCATTGGCTTCATCCTCGTTGACTGTTCTGTCTGTAGAGGTAATCAATACCCGGCCGTTTTCGTCGATCGCTTCGGATGCATTCGACAGGATCCCTGCCAGGACCGTTTGCATCTGTGTAATATCGATGTCGACACTGGTAACATCATCCGGTAATTCGGTCTCAACCACAATGGTGGGCTTGAGTGAATGTTTAACCAGCGGAAGGGTCTCCCGGACAAACTCGCTTAACCTAAGGCGGCTGATCTGGTACTTCCCTCCTCGGGCGTAGGCGAGGAGCTGACCGGTCAAGTGCGCCATTCGATCAATGGAATTTTCCATTGGTGCGAAATATCGGTGAAACCGCTTATTCTCAGTACCGTCCAGTTTCAACAGTTCGATATTGCCTGAAATCGCCGAGAGAAGATTGTTGAACTGATGCGCAATGCCGCCGGCCAGCGTTGCAATGGCCTCCATCTTCCGGGCCTGTTCAAGCTGTTTTTCGAGACGACGACGCTCTCCTTCAGCTTGCTTGCGCTCGGTTATCGGGACGACCAGTTCGAGGGCTGAGGTGACATTTCCTTTGGCATCCCGTATCGGTGTGGCTATGATCTGCGACCAAACGACATTTCCCAGGGAATCCCGACCCTTCTGCTCATGCACCGCTTCTTCTTTGCCTTCCTCAAAAACCTCTCTGACGCCGCACCCAACGCAAATGTCAGATCGCTGATTGTAGACTTCGAAGCAGGGCTTACCCTCAAGGTCCCCGAACATTTTCTTTAAGACGGCATTGGCCCACAAGGTACGATAATCCCGCGAGATGACCGCCAGTCCCGCACCAATGCTGCGGGTAATTCGATCCAGGGTATCCCGTTCAACCTTCAGGGCCTCTTCGGCTTCTTTGCGGATCTCGATTTCCTGCCGCAGTTCTTCGCGAGCGTCAAGAAGATCGGCCTGTTCCCGTTTTATGATTTCCTTGGCGAACTTCTCTTTTTCAGCAGACGCCTGAAGCCCATGCACCAGTACCGAAACCGATATGGCCGCACCAGCATTCAAGGCAATAAAATTTGCACCCGCCGCGATGGCCCGCGCCTTACTGGTGAAAAATGGCAGATCGGCAACCAGGTCGCCGTTGAATGCCATCCAGCCGATGACGCCCAGCGAAATCCCGTTCACTATAACCGCCATGAGGGCGGCTTTCAGACCGAGCAGCAAACCCGTGAAAACAGCAACGGCAAACAGCCAGGCCGGGCCACCACTTAGGGGGCCTACGTGTACCGTCACCCAAATTCCAACCCCGAGCATCACCAACAGAATGCCTGTTGCCCGCAGTTCGTAGGACCACTGGCGGAATGTGGCCAGGACAATCACGCCCAGATACATGCAGACGTCAAATACAATCAGGCCCCATAATTTTTCGGATATGGCAAGAGCAAGGGCAGGGATAAGCGCCACGAGCCCCAGGATCAGGGCCGTGCCGAGCAGGGCGTGCAAAATGAGTTCCCGCCAGTAAGTCAGGCCATCTTCACGGGTAACAGTGGAAGGAATAAATAATTTTGAAAAAAAAGTTAGGATGGTACTGACGGTCATTGGTTATCTTGTGGGTCGTGGGAGATCAGGAATTTTGCTGTCTCATGAACACCCTTCGATTTTGGGGCCGGATCAATTCACCCGATTGAGCATGTTCTCCTTGAATCCGACCGGTTTATCTCGCCGATAGGGCGGTCAGTGCATTGATCGGGAAAAACAAAAATTTTTTAGTACTATAACCCGAAATCATATGGAAAAGCAATCAGTAAGTTTTGAACTTATTGACATTTATACTATTTTTGATATGATAGACACGCTTTTCGGCGTAACACAAACGCTGTAACACATCAGGCAATACCTTTCCGAGCTGGGCCATGGCATTGACTGGAGACCATAATACGAAAAAACGGCATTCTTCGGCCGCGACGCTACCGGTTTCAGAAGTCACCCCAGAGGAGAAGCGGGCTCTATACATCAACCTGAACCACAGAAGGCCACTTAAATTCATCAACCGCCGCACCGCCGTATTCTTGCTAATCGCCGCCATGTTCGGTCTTCTGGCGGCCGTTCTCGCTATCAGATTGTTTCCCGTGTGAATCGTTTCCAGTTCGAAGCAAACCATAGAATCGAATACGGCCAAAACTTTTTCAGCGCTGGCAAACCCAGCTGTAAATTGAGCCGTATATATTCATACGGAAATGAAGGGTCGGGTCGATGATGATCCGCCGGTTGACATCCCGGTTGAAACGATACGATCGGTCACGTCGGGCTCTGTTTGAAGAGCTGGCAACCCTACCGCCCGAAAAATTGACCGAGATTGACGGGCCTGGCAAATGGTCCATTCTTCAAGTCGTCCAACACATGATCCGAGCAGAATCTTCCGTCCTGCAAAACCGGCCCGATCCAACACGCCTCCTCCCTAAAAATCTGAGCATGCGCGCCCATCTCGGCTATCTGGCTGTTCTTTTTGTGCTCTTGTTTGATATTCCAGTACCGGTGCCAGATTCCGGAATGGCACCAAATGATAACGATTTGTCCCTGAAAAAATTAAAGAATGAATGGGACCAAAACATCGTTTGGCTGAAAGATTATATCAACCACCTGACAACCACATCGGCAAAGCAGGCCGTTTTCAGTCATCCGGTCACGGGCCCCTTGACACCTGCCAGGGCATTGCGGATCGCGCAACTGCATCTGAATACACACAAGCGTCATATTGCCCGTATTCGACACCGTATCACCCGAACAACACGAACGGTTTAGAGGCGCATCAGTTCCCAACGACTTTTTCGCGGCCGGAACTGAAAGGAGACACCGCAGGGCAAGGGGATCCGCCAGCTCAAAAGGACGTGGTTCACTTCCTTATCTTGCGGTAAACAAACAGGAGCAGCACAGCCCCACCAACCGCAATAACAAGGCTTCGAAGGTCAAATCCGGTTACCTTCCCGAAACCGATAAAGGTTCCGAGCCATCCCCCAACGACAGCGCCGGCAATGCCGATAAGAGTGGTGACGAGCACCCCCCCCGGATCTTTGCCCGGCATGATCCATTTGGCCAACGCACCGACAACCACCCCCAGTACAATCCACATGATAAATCCCATGATCTTACTCCCCGACTGCTGAAATAGTTAACCGGCTAACGCACCGCAGATTGAAACGCGCAAACTCAATATTCGACTCCTTGCCAGATCGTTCCATGAGCACGAAAGGACACTAATTGGGTTCAGAACGATAAGATCGGAAGAAAGTAACCAGGCTCTCTACCAGCTCGGTCATGAATGAAAAATCGAGAGTTTCCATCTTGTCAGATACCAAATGATAATGCGGATTGCGGTAAAAGGCTGAATCCGTAATCATTACCGCTCGATACCCATTGTCCCAGAATGAGGCATGGTCGCTGAGCCTGATGTTTGGGACGACCCAACCATCAAAAGGTACGGTTAGGGAGATTACGGGCAACTCCCGGTTTTTTTTAAATGCCATTGAAAGATCGCGCGTGAGCGAACGTGATCTGAAATTGCCGGCGATACCGATAAATCGACCATCCCGGGGATAACCAAAAAACATTAATGGGAAAGGATACCGCTGGCATCCCGGTTTCCGACAGCTGTACCCCACCATTTCAAGGCAGATCATGCCGTCAATCTGCATCTTTTCCTTTTTCGCCTTTTCGGCATATCTGCGACTGCCCATGTAGCGCGAGCCGTACACCGGTGGTTCCTCAAGGGCAAAGAAGACGAACGTGACCATAACGTCCAGCATTTCATGGCTTGCCAATAGACTCAGTTCGCGTGCTGTCTCCAACTGAACGGCGATGGCGCTGGCGTTGTCATCGGCCCCGACAGTTCCAGCAACCGAATCGTAATGTGCACCCAATACATAATGCACGCTGGGGCTGTGTGAGGGCTTTAGCGTTGCAACGACATTGTTGACGGTCGTTCGGTGATATCTGTAAGGTTCATAGTGAACCGGCAACTGGAAGCTCTCAATTCTGGAACGGATGTAGGCGGCTGTTCTCTCCAGATTTTCAGGGATCCGAACACTGCGTTCTCCGATGGAACGGGTCAACATGGAGAGATGTGCTTGCAGTCGCAACCGGGTTTGGTGACTGTCGGTCACAGCCGGCACCTCGCCTTGTAATGGATTGGCGGATATACTCCATGTCACCAAAAAAACCAGAAGTCGTTTGAAACCTTTGACAATACGCATCATAATACCATAATGCTTCATAAGCAAACGCAAGACGTTCCATGGGTCACGAAAGCCTGACCCGCACGATAGTGGTTGTAGTAACAAACGTTCCGTTATGCGAACGTTTGTTACTACAACCACTGACACCATCCTTTCGTTTTGCGGAATTTTTTTTGAAAAGCAGTATAAAAGATGATTGCAATCGTTATCGCCGCTATTGTCGATCGCCCTCGATTTCAATGGCGGCTGCATGTTTTGCCAGGAGGAAGAAATGAAAAAGTACCGTGTTCTCGCTCTTGACGGAGGCGGAATCCGTGGCCTGGTGACGACTCTCCTGCTGCAGCGGATTGTTTCTGTTCCAGGACTAGAAAACTTCCTCAATGACATCGACCTTGTGGCAGGAACATCTTCGGGAGGACTTATCGCCCTTGGCCTCGCACATCAGGTGAACCTGACAGAACTCCGGAATCTTTTTATCAATAGCGGTCCCAAGATCTTCGACGACTCCTGGTTGGACGATCTTGTGGATCTTGGTAAATTGAGAGGTGCTGACTACGCGATCTCGCCTTTGCGCCGGGAGCTGCAAAGATTGTTTGGATCCGCCACCTTGGGCCAACTGAAGAAGCGGGTGCTGATTACATCTTTCGACCTCGACAACGAAGATCCATACCGACGAACCTGGAAACCGAAGCTCTTCCACAATTTTAACGGGCGAGGCAACGACAGAAGCGCGCCGGTTTACAGGGTCGGGTTGTACACAAGCGCCGCACCAACCTATTTCCCATCCGTGGACGGGTACATTGACGGCGGTGTCTACGCCTCCAACCCTAGTATGTGCGCTCTTGCACAAACCCAGGATAAAAGATACAGCCCCACGCCGTCTATAGACCAAGTTGTCCTTTTTTCCCTCGGAACCGGGACCAGCCTCCAGTACATCAAGGGACGCTCTCATGACTGGGGATACGTCCAGTGGGTCAAGCCCTTGATGAATCTCATGCTGGACGGAACGACAGGGATCGCCGATTATCAGTGCCGACAAATTCTCGATGACAGATACCAACGCTTTGCGCCTGCTTTTCCACCGGGCCAGTCGGTTCCTATGGATGACGCAGCAAAAATCCCTTATCTGATCGAATTTGCCGAGTCCCTCTCTATCCGAAAAACGGTTAACTGGCTAAAAAAACAATGGCTTACCAACTAAATCGATTACTCGTCGATACACCTGTATTTTACATTTTGAACCAATTGTTTGTTCTCGAAGCCCCATAGTTGGCGGATGGATAGATCCGCCTCATCCACATGTTGCATGAATGTTTTTCCGTTGAAAGTAATATGGACCATCAGTCTAACAAGACGGTTTGGCTTTCAACCGGCAATGTAGAAATGCTGAATAATTTCACCATGCAGGTTAATTTGGCGCTGTTGACAACCGTGGGAGGCATTTCCACAAGGCATCATAATTTGTAAAAGTGGATCAGACCGTCTTGAGATATTCCCGGATAATCAGCGCCGCAGTGCTGCCTTCACCGGCGGCACTGACGACTTGCTTGGTGCTGCCATCGCGTACATCTCCGGCGGCAAACACACCTGGTATGCTTGTTTCCAGCAGATGGGGTTCTCTTCCCCGGTAGCGATGCTGCTGTTTCAGGTGCGTCAATGCGTGCCCGGTGACGATATAGCCCCAACGGTCCAGTGACACGCCACTGTTTTTTAAAAATCCGGTATTCGGAATCTGCCCAATAAAAATGAAAGCGCCGTCAACAGGAAGGAGTTCCTCGGCCCCGGTTGTACTGTCAACCGCTTTGAGTTGCGTTAATTTACTTCCAGCCCCCTGAAACTCCTTGACTTCCGTGTTCCAACGCACTTCTATTTTTTCATGGCTCAACACCTTTTCCTGGATGAAGCGGGTGGCGGTGAACTGAGCGCTTCGAGCCAGTATGACAACGTGATCGGCAAACTTGGTCAGCAGAAGACTCTCTTCGGTGGCGCTGTTGCCCCCTCCGATGACGGCCACCTTTTTACCCTTGTAGAACGGGCCGTCACAGGTCGCGCAAAAATGCACCCCGGCCCCGAGGTAATCCGTCTCCCCGGGCACATTCAGACGCTTGTATCGGCTGCCGGTGGAGATCAAAATCGCACTTGCGCTATAACTGGCACCATCTTTGGTGTCAATGCAATGATAGTTCCCGTGCTGCCGAATACCGATAACGTCCTGGGCCTGCAGGAGCTCAACCCCAAAACGTTCAGCCTGCTGGCGCAGCCTCTGAGCAAAATCGGCACCGGAAACGCCTTCCGGAAATCCGGGCATGTTGTCCAGTTTTTCCGTCCCGGCGGACTGTCCGCCGAAGGCGGCCCTTTCAACTACCAGAGTATCAATCGCCTCGCGGGCAGTATAGAGCGCGGCGGTCAAACCAGCTGGCCCTCCTCCGATGACAATCAAATCGTAGTGGCTTCGGCTCGCCTCGGTTTTAAGTTTCAGCTTGGCTGCCAATTCCGCGTTGGTGGGCTCTACCAAAAATGAGTTGTCTTTAAAGACGATCGTCGGAATGATCCGTTTACCATTGTTCTTTTCAATAACCAGCCTCTCGGCGTCCTCGTCCGTTTCGATGTCCACCCATGTGTAGGGAATCTGGTGTTCACCGAGAAACATCTTGCTGCGGCGGCAATCCGGACACCAATGGGCCCCGTAAAGAATAATATCTTCTGCATTCATATCGTTTTCTCCTGTTTTCATTTCTTTTATAGTGGTTGTAGAAAAAAACGTTCGGTCATGCGAACGTTTTTTTCTACAACCACTTATACCATCCTTCCGTATTTCGGAATTTAATTTTGAAAAGCGGTATAAAGTCACATAGCAAACCAGCAATAATGAGTATAAGCCCTTGACGAACAAGCTGCAGAATGATTGTAATCAACCGCAGCGAAGATAGTTCGAAAAGGGAGAGCTTGCATGAGTATAGAAACGTATGGTGCCTTTTTTCTTGCAGCGGCGATCGTTCTGGTCATACCCGGCCCGACCATCATCTTGGTGATCAGCCAGTCGGCCAGCCAGGGACGGCGGGCCGTATGGCCACTTGTGGCAGGCGTGACTCTCGGTGATTTTACGGCCATGACCTTGTCGCTCCTGGGACTCGGGGCCATCCTGTCAGCTTCCGCGACCCTTTTTTCCATTTTGAAATGGGTTGGCGCGATTTACCTGATTTATCTTGGTATCAAACTCTGGCGATCCACCCCGCAGCCCTCCACTATTCTCCCGGCAGCAACAACCGCATCGAACTACCGGCTCTTCACGCACGCTTATGTTGTCACCTCTTTGAATCCCAAAAGCATCGTCTTCTTTGTCGCCTTTTTACCGCAATTTATCGATAACACGGCCCCGATCACTTTCCAACTCATCCTGCTGGGACTGACTTTTTTGATACTTGCCGCCGTGAATGCCGCCCTGTATGGTTTTTTTGCCGGCCAACTGCGCGAGGTGCTGCAACACGCTGCCGTTCTGCGCTGGTTCAACCGCTGTGGCGGTGGGGCGCTGATTGGCGCCGGCATATTCACTGCCGCCGTTCAGCGGTCTTCATGACAGAAAGTCTCTCTAATTGACGCTAATATTACGAAAATGCGCCCAATATCAGGAGGGTAACAATGGACAATCGAAAAACGGATATCATGCAAAACCTGGAAAGGAACCTGGTAGAGACCGTTGCTTTTTTCAAATCGCTTTCGCCCGAAGATCTCAGCGTACGGGTTTATCAGGAAGATACGGATTGGACGATCAAACTGGTACTGGCGCATTTCGTCACGATTGAACGTACGATGCATTGGTTATTTAAAAATATCCTTTCGGGCGGCCCGGGGTCACCCAAAGATTTTGACATCGAACGGTTTAATCGCACGCAACCGAAGAAACTAGACGGTCTCAGCCTTGATGAACTGATCCGTCAATTCGAGGCTGTGCGGTCAAACACGATCTTAATCGTCAAAGATATGTCAGAGAAGGATCTCGACCGCGAGGGCTGGCATGTTTTTCACGGACACGACAAGCTAGAAAGGTTTATCCGCTGGGCGTATGAACATGTCAACCTTCATGCCGCCGATATTCGAAAAGTCATTGGCGGTACCGATAACGTCAATTGAAAAGGCGTCGGCCGACCCAATAGCGGATGAACGGTTCAATTGCTATTGGGTCGACACAGTAGAAAATTGACCGCTTTCATACTCATGACGACCTTTTCCTCCTGATTCAGCACTTCGATAAAAGAAAGAACGATGCCGCGATCCGGTTTCGAGTGCGAGCGTTTGGTCTCTATGATGGTCACTCGGATCGAGAGCGCATCTCCGGGCCGTACAGGCCGGATCCAGCGCAGTTCGTCTACGCCCGGAGAACCGAGGCTGGCCACACCGGACAGGTAATGATCGACGAAGAGCCGCATCATCAGTCCAGCGGTATGCCACCCGGAAGCAATGAGACCGCCGAATATGGTCGTCTTCGACGCCTCCGGGTCTGTGTGGAAGCTCTGGGGATCAAACCGGGTGCCGAAAGCAATGATATCCTCTTCTGTAACCGCAATCGCGCCGAATTCATGAACGACACCGTCAACATAATCCTCAAGGTAACGCTCTTCAACCCGGACACCGAAACAGGATGTCTTCATGTTATTTTTCAATCAGAAGGACGATACGAATCATCTTCTCCCAAGCGCACCCTAATTTGAAACATAGGACAATCATGTTTCTTGTTCAGAAACCGCTCCTTGAAATGTTCAGAGCAATCGAGCCGCTCATTTCCGCAGGTTTAGCATGGAGCATGCTGATATCACTTGAAAACAGATAGGAAGTTAAATGGGAAGAATTTCGATATTGCCGAGAGAGTCGACATTCACCGAAACGGAATCGGTTGGTGTCGAGGATGCGTCCTTACCCCTGCAGTATATGTCCGACTATTCCATTCTGGCGCTTCGGGTCGACAAGTTTGAGACCGCCCAAAGCGTTCTTGAGGATGAGCACTTTCAACTCAACGGCACTTCCGCAGGGTTGGATGTTATTGTTAAAGATATAGGACACTTACAGATCATCGTTCATTTGCTCGAGACCCACGGAATCAATGTTGAACTCACAGACATCGTCGCTCAAATCTATCAGGGGTGATAGCCGCCGGAACTTGCCGGTGGCAGGAATAATTACTCAATAGGACTTATGTATCGTTCGGGATCGTCACCCATTGTGATATAGAAATGGAGGAAAACACCCATGGAGTTGACCGAAATCTATCAAAAAGGAAAGTCCATCCTACAGGAAAAAGACTATGGCTTCCTGCTGAATTTCGTCGAAACCGGTTATGTAAAGGAGAATGACCGGCGTGTGCTCGACCGCTACACCATCCGCCAACGCTGCATAGACGCTGAACCCGCACAAACGGCCGTTTCCGTATTGGGGGTGCCGTTAACCGCTCCCGTGGTCATGTCGGCCATGACCATGCCGATACCGGCAATGGCAGAAGATGCTCTCTTTCAACTCGCGCGGGGTCTTAAGTCCGCCGGCAGTCTGATGTGGACCGGCACGCCACTACCGAAGAACCTCAAACAGATTGCCGACTTCGGCGTGCCCTTGGCAGCCAATGTCAAACCACTGAAGGATCGCAACAAGATGTTGGCCGAAATTGATGAAATCCTTGGCAGCGGGGCCGACTGGCTAGGTATTGAAGTGGATGCGGGCCAAGGGACTAAAGTTCGCGACAAGGAGATGGGCTTCGATTGTATCCCGTTTACATCGAAGGAAATCGCGGAGGTCAAAAAGCGGATTGACATTCCCTTGGTCTGTAAAGGGATATTGAGCAGCGAGGACGCTGAAAAGTGTGTCGATGCCGGCGCCGACCTGATTGTGGTTTCAAACCACGGCGGGCATACGCTGGACTACCTGCCGCATCCGTTGCAGGTTTTGGATGAGATTGTTGCGGCAATCAACGGTCGAATCACCATTATGGTAGACGGCAGCTTTCGCCGCGGCAGCGATGTATTCAAGGGCCTGGCTTTCGGCGCCTCGCTAATTGGTCTGGGCCGACCGATCCTTTATGCCCTGGCTGCCGGCGGAGAAAATGGGGTAACGGATCTAATCAACGGCATCGGTCGTGAGCTTACACGCCTGATGACCATGGCGGGCACTGCCACGCCCGACCGCATAAACAAGGAGGCTCTAATCACAACTTGAGATTGCCTCCCTGGTTGGCAGGGCGTTGGTTACCCACTTTTTATTCTCTTGCCTGTGGAACGGTTCAATTTTTCAATTCTCTTAATTTGGCGCTCTTGGTCATCAACGTCTTCGGCTCGAAATCGAGAGTGGCCAGATGATCGGAAATGGTCTCGGCACGGCGGATCAACTCTACACTACCATCGGTATGCAACAGGAGCTCTTTGGGCCGCAGTCGACCATTATAATTGAATCCCATAGCGTGTCCGTGGGCGCCGGTATCATGGATACAAAGGATGTCGCCATCTTCAATTTTCGGCAGCCGTCTCAACGTGGCAAACTTATCATTGTTTTCGCATAGGGACCCGACCACATCCACGCTTTCGCATTCTGCCGCATTCACTTTACCGGGTACCGTGATGTGGTGGTAAGCACCGTACATGGCCGGGCGCATCAAAGCTGACATGGAGGCATCCACGCCAACGTATTTTCGGTAGGTATCCTTGCGATTGAGCGCCGTCACCACGAGGACCCCGTGGGGTCCGGTCATATAACGGCCACTTTCCATGTAAAGCTTTGGCGTATATCCGTTACGCCCTTTGAAGGCTGCAAACGCCCGCCCGATGCCATCTGACATGGCTTCCAGTTCGAGCGGCAGGTCATACGGACGGTATGGAATACCCAACCCCCCGCCGATATTCACGAAGTCAAAAACGATGTTCAACTCGCGCCCGATCCATTCAGAAATTTCCAGCGCCATTCCAGCCGTCTGCACCATGTAGCGATAATTCCGCTCATTTGACACCAGCATGGTGTGCAGGCCGAATTGCTGCGCCCCTCTTTCCATCGCCAGACGATACGCGTCGAGTATCTGGTCGTGAGCCACGCCGTATTTGGCCTCCACCGGATTACCGATAATACTGTTGCCGGTACGGCGAGGGCCGGGGTTGTAGCGAAAACAGATCAGCTCCGGCATTGCGGGCACTTTGGGTATCAGAGAGATGTCGTCCAGATTCAAGATACACCCGCCGTCGCGGGCGGCAACGTCGAACTCTTCAGCAGAGGTGTTGTTGGACGTAAACATGATATCCCCGTCACGGGCACCCTCACGGCGGCTTAAGAGCAACTCGGCAATGGAGCTGCAATCTAATCCAAACCCCATCTTTCGCATGATATTCAGAATAATGGGGTTCGGCAGGGCTTTGACAGCAAAGTATTCACGGAATCCCTCAAAATGGCCGAAAGCATTTTTAAGATCCCGGGCTGTCTGGCAGATACCGGTTTCGTCATAAATGTGAAAGGGCGTACCAAATTCTTCGGAGATCTCCTTTAGCAGCGGATAGAGACGATTTTCAAACGGCGTTGACATCGGCATGGATTATACGGCTCCTTTCAGCGCTTCAGAAACGCGTTGCATGGCTTTTTGAACATTTTCTCGGGAGTTGAAGGCACTGATTCGGATAAAGCCTTGCCCGCATTTGCCAAAACCGGCACCGGGGGTGCAGACGACCCCTGCCTTTTCAAGTAACAGGTCGAAAAACTGCCAAGAGTCGGTCCGCCCGTCCACCCAGATGTATGGAGAATTCTCTCCGCCGATACAGTCGTAGCCAAGGGCGGTCATTTCCTGTCGGATGAGATCAGCGTTTGCCAGATAGTGATCGATCAATTCCCTGGTCTGATTCCGGCCCTCTTCGCTGTAAACCGCTTCAGCGGCCCGCTGGACCGGATAGGACACGCTGTTGAATTTGGTCGTGTGCCTTCGATTCCATAGGTTGTGGACACTGTGTGTCTCACCGGTTTTAGTGAACGCCCGACAAGACTTGGGAACCACCGTGAAGGCGCAACGGGTACCGGTAAAACCAGCTGTTTTCGAAAAACTCCTGAATTCGATAGCCACCTCCCGCGCGCCTTCGATCTCGTAAATCGATCGGGGTAGGCTCTTATCACGGATAAAAGACTCGTAAGCGGCGTCGAAAAGAATCAGGGCCTGGTTGTTCCGGGCATAGTCAACCCACTCCTTGAGCCTGGATTTGGTGATCGTCGCCCCGGTGGGATTGTTGGGAAAACAGAGATAGATCAGGTCAACCGGCTTTGTCGGTAATTCAGGCACGAACCCGTTGGCGCGATTTCCCTCGAGGTAAACGATGCCGCTGTAGCAACCATCGCTGTGGACGCCGGTTCTACCGGCCATCACGTTGGTATCGAGATAGACGGGATAAACTGGATCGGGAATCGCAACGTTGATATCTGTGGCAAAAATTTCCTGAATATTGCCTGTGTCGCACTTGGCGCCATCGCTGACGAAAATTTCGTCCGGAGCGATATCTGCTCCCCTGCGTTGAAATTCGTATTGAGCAATCTTCTCTCTCAAGAAGGGATAGCCCTGTTCTGGTCCGTATCCGTGAAATGAGGCGTCCACAGCCATTTCGTCCACGGCATGGTGAAACGCTTTGATACAGGCTTCGGGAAGCGCGCGGGTGACATCCCCGATACCGAGTTTGATAATTTCTCTTTCCGGGTGGGCTTTCTGAAAAGCCGCCACCCGTTTAGCAATATCCGAAAACAGATAAGATGACTTAAGTTTGAGATAATTTTCGTTGATCGTGATCATCGCATCTCCTCACATTGACTTATCGAATTGATTATCAGATCTGTCGAAATCGTGCCCATCAGTGAACAGGAACTTTCCGCAAGTGGCGCAATATGTCGTCAACGACCCTCTTTGTCAATTGGAATGCGGGCCGTTTCCTTGTAGGTGCCAAGCACGATAATCGTGCGGACGGGTCGAATGCCCTCAACAGTGCTGATCTTATCCCGAATGAGCCGGCCGAGTTCCTCAGGGCCGGCAACCCGCACTTTTACCAATATCCCATCATCTCCGGCCACACAATGAACTTCCTGTACCTCCGCCAGTGCAGCCAGGGCCGCGCCGCAACGGGCTTCATCCTGCCGTCTCTGCAAGGTTACAGTAATGAAGGCCACCAGATTCCGCCCAAAACGATTTGGGTTGAGTCGGACTTCGTACCCAGCGATAATTCCCCGTTTTTCAAGTTTCCGTATCCGCTCCAGAACCGCCGAAGGGGCCATACCCACCTGACGGGCAACCTCCACATTGGGGATGCGCGCCTTCTTCTGCAGTATTTTAAGTATGATAAGATCGACATCGTCTAACATTCTGTCTTTTCCTAATTTTACCGCTTATTATTCTATAATATCTATAAAGAAAAAAAATAAATTCTGTTAAATCGCCATTAGCAGAATAAAACCCACAACTCTGCGCCGGATTCTACAGACTTTGGTATTCCGGTTTAGCGAGTCCAGCGCCAGCAGAGAGGCATGATCACCTTGATGCGAACAAATATTTTCCGGTTTGAACTGTCCCGAAAGGACGAGAATTATTTTTGCAGTGCAGGCAGGAATATCAAAGATAGATGGACCTGAAATTAGGGTTCGGTAATCTCCTCGAACATCTCTTTCGGTGCACCGCAGACCGGACATTTCAAGGGTGGTTCATCTCCGTCATGAATGTAACCGCAAATTACACACCGCCAGCGTCTCATTTCAGGTCCCTCCATCGGTTTTATTTATACTCCCTCATGCACGCGATTGCACGCTGAGCTCGCTCATCGCCCTCAAGGGTAGCCGAAAACTCCCCGACTGTTCACATAAACACCTATCCTTTCCACAAGTGGACAGGAGTGAAGGTTGGTCATTTCCCCTGACAGACCGTCTTTATAATGATCAATTTCCAGCAACGGGTTTGATTCGAACAGTGACCATATGCGGGTGATTGAAATGGCGATCGACCACCTGCTCTATTTCCCGTTGAGAAGGAAGGCGTGAAGCACCAAAGCCACGCGTGGAAAGCGCGGCGGCGACCACAGCAAATCGGCTGGCGGCAATCGGATCGCTGCAATCGAGGTAGCAAGCCAAGAATGCCGCCGCAAAAACATCTCCTGCCCCTGTGGAATCGACAACGGTCACTTTTGGTGCCGACACCTGAATCAAACGGATGCCGTCATAAATTAGGGCGCCTTTGGCACCTTGAGTGATAATGATAATTTGGGGCCCCATTCGATGCATCCGTTCCAATGCCGTATCGATATCGCCGGTCGAAGCGATCAGCTGGGCCTCCCGTACGTCGACCTTCAATATGTCACAATGGCGGATCGCTGTTTCGGCATCTGGCCCCATTCTTTCAACCACCCGGTTTTCGGTTGTCAGATAGCGGAGAAAACCCTGGGC
>Ga0316198_10000288_pt1 | contig 24986 bp, 24 predicted proteins | sample OudBieAanoxic_MG_FD_204935 | JGI IMG/M metagenome (GOLD analysis project Ga0316198, IMG submission 204935) | Coastal sediment microbial communities from Oude Bieten Haven, Netherlands - site A anoxic | ecosystem: Environmental > Aquatic > Marine > Coastal > Sediment | place: Netherlands... | reverse complement strand
GTCGACGGGTCCACGCTCCGGTCACGCTACGCGTCTTCATCAACGATCGAATGGCGGCCGAGCTGGTCCACGAGGACGGCGACGGCTGGTCGGGCCTCGAGATCGACACCTCCGAGCTCCCTCGCGAGCCCGCCATCGTTCGCTTCGAGACCACAGCCGACGATCCCAGCTCCCGCCTTTTCTGCTGGTCCGCATCGAGCGTGAGAAGTCACCTTCCCGGTGGAGAACGTGATGAATGACGCCAGGGCCCTCAACCGTCGCGACCATCTGGTCGGGGCAGCCCTGTGCATTGGCTACCTGCTGCTTCTGACTGCAACGGCATCCGACTTGGCGATGTCCCGCGACGAAAGCTTCTACGTTCACGCCGCGAAAAACGCGGCCAACTGGATGAGTCAGATCTCGAGCGACCCTTCATCGGCGTTCGAAAGGGAAGGCATCGACAGGGCGTGGCGATACAACTGGGAGCACCCGGCCTGGATGAAGCTGACCTTTGCCTGGAGTTGGTTGGCACAGAAGCACCTGGGCCTGTTTCCGAGCGAGTCCCTCGCGTTTCGCCTTCCGGGCATGCTCACCGCTGCGCTCCTGCTTTGGCTGATCTATGCCTGGGGCGCTTCGGTCATGCGCCGCGAGGGCGCGCTCTTCGCGGCCCTGGCGTTCGCCTCGATGCCGAGGGTCTTTTATCACAGCCACCTCGCCTGCTTCGACATTCCCATCGCGTTTTTCGTTACGCTCACCGCCTACGCGTATTGGCGGTCCCTGGCCGACCGGCGTTGGGTTCCTTGGCTGGGCCTGTCCTTCGGTCTCGCGCTCGCCACCAAGCACAACAGTTGGATCCTGCCCGGGATCTTCCTCATTCATTTTCTTTGGATTCGTCGCGATCAAGCGCGTTCGGGGCGAAGCGAGCGAGCGTCGATCGCTTGGCTGCCGTCGATGTTGCTCCTTGGTCCGCTGGTGCTGATCGGAACCTGGCCGTGGCTTTGGCACGACACCGCCCGCCGCTTGCTCGCCTATGCGAGCTTCCACCTGCGACACGTTCACTACACCTACGAATATCTGGGCATCAATTACTTCGAGCCACCGCTGCCGATCTCGGTTCCGTTCGTGATGACGCTGTTCACCGTGTCGCTCACCGTGGTCGCTCTTTGCCTGCTCGGCCTCTACGACCGGCGGGCCGCGCTCCGTCCTCCGTCGCTCACCAAGCCGCACGCTGAGAACAATCGCAGGACCGAGGCGCTTTGGGTTGGCTGTTTGCTTGCGCCTCTTCTCGTGATCGCGCTCCCGAGCACACCGATCTTCGGCGGCACCAAGCACTGGATCACGGCTTATCCATTCTTGGCGCTCTTCGCAGGCGCGGGCTTCCTTGCCGTGGCGGAGAGAGCAGAAATTTCATCTTGGATGGGCCGACGCTGGCCGACCTGGGCCTTTGCGGCGCTCTGCCTTCTGCCCGCGGCGGTTGAAACCGCGCATAGCCATCCATTTGGCTTGTCACACTACACGCCGCTTGCTGGCGGCGTCCCCGGCGCGGCCGACCTGGGCATGAATCGCCAGTTCTGGGGCTTCACCACCGGCAGCCTCGTAGATTGGATTGCTGAGAGGCTACCCGAAGGAGGCTCGGTGTGGACCTGCGATACGACGCACGGGTCCTGGGCCATGATGCAGCGTGACGGTCTCATCCCGTCGAACATCCGTGCGGAGGCATCGATGAGCGCGGCTGATTTGGTACTCGTGCACCACGAAGCCCATTTTGCAGAGGTCGACTATCAGGCCTGGGTCGCCTTTGGGAGCGCGCAGCCGGTCTATGTTCTGCGCTACGACGGCGTCCCCATCATCTCGGTGTACGAGAACCCGGCGAAAGCCGAGCGCTAGGCCGAGCGCTGGCTGGCCTTGTCGATGCCGGCTTTGGCCTTGTTCATCAGAACGATGAGGCTCTCCACGATGCCGATGATCACGTACGCGGCAAGCAGCCAAACCAAGGCCATCGAAGGGTGTACCTTCAAGGCGATCCACACCGTCACGCCGAGTGCGACCAAAATGAACAGCACTGTGCGCAGGTTGAGACGCAGGTCCTTGAATGAGCGAAACGGCATCGCGCTCACCATGAAAATCGAGAGCGCCAGCACGAGAGCCGAAATCACATAGGGCGTAAACGGCAGCTTCCCTGTGAGCGTGTTGGCGACCACGATCGAGATCAGGATTCCGGCTGCCGCAGGAATGGGCAGACCCTGGGTGTACTTGCCAGGATGCTCCGGCTGCCCGTCATCGCCGGTCGAGGTGACGTTGAAGCGCGCGAGCCGAACTGCGCCGGCTGCGACGTACAGGAATCCGACGAACATCCCGCCCGTGCCCAGCTCCGCGAGCGACCAGTGATACACGAGAATTGCGGGCGCGACGCCAAACGAGATCACGTCCGCAAGGGAGTCGAGCTGAACGCCGATGGCGGACTGCGTTTTGGTCAAGCGCGCGACTCGGCCGTCGATCCCGTCGAAAAAGAGCGCGAAGACGATGAGGAGCGCCGCGCGATAGAAATCATCGGAAGTCGGCTGGTCCGAGAGGATCAAGATGGCGTTGTAACCGCAAAGCACACTGGAAAGTGTGAAGAGGTTCGGGAGGATGAAGAGGCTCTTCTTGAGGTCGACTTTCACGCCAGGCTCGACTCCACCCGCGTACGCGGGTCCTCCAGGTTACGAGAACGGGAATTTCGTGTCCACTGCGACGGTCGTATCACGGCGAAACCGTGGGTAAAAGGCCCGCATGAAGCACGCCGAGCGAGAAATTTCGTAAGCGCAACTGCCCGCTCGCTTCGTAGAGCTGATTGAGGGAATTCGACGCTCGAGCGGGATTCCCCTCTAGAAGATCGAAAAGGGCGGCGGCCTCCTGGGTACCGAAGCCACCGGCGTCACGAAACGCGAGCAAGGCCTCCTCTCGTTTCTCGAGAGGCTTGCCCCAGCCGTGCAGCGCGAGCCAGCCCCAATACGCCTGCTTCTCGATCGAAGAAAAGCCTTCCACCAACGGTCGCCGATGGATGGAATTCCAGCGTGCTTTGTAGAAGACGCGCAGCGTGAGTGGCGGCGCGACCAGCACGCCTCCGCGGAGCGCCCCGTATTGCTTCAAAACCGTCGGGAAGCCCCCGAGAATGCCATCTTCACGTTCGCTCCGGGCCTCGCCGCCGCCATCGCCAAGCACGCGCATGAGCTCTTCGACGGCGTCGGCCCTCATCGCCTCGAACGCCGGCTCTCCGTGCTTCGCGATCACGGCTTTCGTTGCACGATGAATCGCGACCTGTCGCCGATCGTATTCACGCCGCTCGTAGGGAGGGTTGGCTTCCGAGCGACCGTGGTCGAGAAAGAGCGCGCGCAATGCCTCGGCCTCTTCGCTTTTCGGGGCTTCCTTGGAAAGGGTTTCGTCCAGCGCAATCGCGTCCGACACCGCGGCGCGGTCGAGCACCAGGCTCGGCATCTCCCAAGGATCGACCGGCTGCGGGAGGGCGAGGAGGGCGCCCGCCAAGCCTGCGGCGACGACCCACGCGACCAGCTTCAATGAAGACTCGCTCACCTAGCCCGAACCCTAACATGCCCGGCGGAGCTGCCCTCATTTCGAAGGCTGCTAGGCTTTTCAGGCTGATGAAGATCGACGTCTACTTCTACGCAGCTGCCCGCGAGCTTGCCGGATGCTCGAGCTCGACGTTCGAGCTGGGGTCGCAGAGCCTTCCGCAGGAGGAATTGAGGCGTCTGCTCAGCGACCGCTATCCGTCTCTCGCCTCCTTCCTCGAGCGTATGCGGCTGGCGGTGAACGGTGATTTCGTCGACCCCTCGCACACTTTGTCCGACGGAGATCGCGTCGACGTTCTTCCCCCGGTTGCAGGCGGCTCCCCGGTCGTCATTTGCAAAGTCAGCGACCGGGAAATTTCACTCGACGAGGTTCGCAAGGCGGTCGAGCATCCCGGGGCCGGAGGCGTCTGTATCTTCCATGGCATCGTCCGCGACCGCGCCGACGGCAAGCAGGTCTCCAGGCTCGACTACGAAGCACACGAGAGCTTGGCGGAGAAAGAAATGACGCGTGTCCTCGGAGGCGTCGTCGCCGAGCACCCGGACATTCGAATCGCGGCTGTTCATCGGGTCGGCCAGCTAGCCATCGGGGATGTCGCGGTCTGTGTCGCGGCAAGCTCGGCGCACCGGGACGACGCGTTCACCGCCTGCCGCAAGGCGATCGATCGAATCAAAGAGACCGTGCCACTCTGGAAGAAGGAGTGGGGGCCCGATGGGCAGGCTCACTGGGTCAACCTCGACGCCTAGGTTCGAGCCAAGCCGCGCAGCTCTGAAAGAAGAGCATCGTCCAGGACCCCCACGCACGTCAGATAGGCGTCTTTCGGATCGAGATAACGTCGAGCAACGTGCTGGATGTCCTGTGGCGTAACCTGCGCAACTCGATCGGCTACGGTTCCGACGCGTTCGGGAAGACCCAAGAGAGCACTGCTTCCGATGAAATGTGCAGCATCCTCAGGGTCATCGCGGACGGTTCGCAAATCCCAGAGGTAGCGACGCTTGGCCTTGTCGACCTCTTGGTCCGTCGGCGGGTTTCGTCGAAGCTCGCCGATGAGCTCGAACATGGTTTCCACGAGATAAGGGGCCTTCCCGTGCTCGACCGATGCCCCGAAGTCGAAGACACCGCAATCCTCGAGCGAATCATTTCCTGAGAAAGCCTCGTAGGCCAGCCCGCGCTCCTCGCAGACCGTTTGATGAACGCGCGTGCTCAGCCCGTCGTCCAGCACTCGGTCCAACAAGAGCATCGCCGGCGCTTCGGAGCTCGCGACGCCAGGCGTGTGGAACGAGAGCCTCACGTCGGTTTGGCTGCCGTGTTCCTGGACATACGAAAAGCGCTGCGACGCGGAATCGCTGGGTGCGCGGCATGGTTCGATCGTGCTGCCATGTGGCATCCCATCGAAACTCGAGCGAATCGTTTTCTCGATTTCCGCGGCGTCGAACGCGCCCGTAACACAGAGTACGGAGTTGCACGCGTTGTAGTGAGTGCTGTGGTGCCGCCGTAGGTCTTCGGTTCTGAATCCGTCCAGGTTGTCGAGCGGACCGAGGATCGTGAAGCCGAGCGGGTGGTCTGGGTAGAGCAGTCGTCGCGAAACGTTGTCGACATTGATCTGCTCTCCCTCTTCGTTGAGGTCTTCGAGAATCTCCTCCCGGATGATTTGCTTTTCGGTGCGAAGCTCGGTCAAGAGCGGTTGTTGCAGCACTTCGGCGAGCAGCTCGACGCCTTTGGCGATGGCCTCGGGCGGCAACGAGAGGAAATAGCTCGTGAAGTCGACGTGTGTGGCCGCGTCGAGCGTTCCACCGAGTCGCTCGATTGCGAGGTTGAGCTCGTTGGCAGCGGGATGCGCGGCGGTGCCGCGATACAGCATGTGCTCGAGAAAGTGGCTCAAACCATTGGTCCGAGGGGTTTCGTAGCGTGAGCCCACAGCGACGAAGAACGACACCGTCGCCGACTGCAGGTGAGTGAGCGGGACGAGTCGAACCCGGAGACCGTTCCCGAGGGTCAGCGACTCGGTGGGCAGCTCGGGAAGACGGGAGCTCTTAGCTGCGGCCATCCGGGGCTTGAAGTGGGTTGACGCGCAGGGCCTTGTCGGCGGTCGCCTTGGCGCGAAGCTGCTGGATGTAGAGGTCGACGATTTCACGCTTTTTGAGCGTCTGGAGGACCTCGCGCGTCGATGCGCGTACCGAGTCGTCGAAAGCGTCTTCATCGGGACGCTGCCTATCGATGAGACGGAAGATAATCCAGTCGCGGCCAAGCTTGACGGGCGCCGCGGGAAACGCATCGACTTCGGACAGGGAGAACACCGCATCGAGGAGCGCAGAAGTCGAAACCCCAGGCACCGGATTGTCGGAGCGACCGAAGTCGACCGTTTCTTCGAGCGTGGGCGCGAGAGCCGACTCGCCGCTCTTCTCGGCCGTGGCGGCAAGCCTCCGCGCGATGGCGTCGTCGTCTTCGTTCGCGCGCCAAGCCGCCAAAGCGCTGGTCGCCGCGTCGCGCGCTCGGGCTTCTAGCCAATCGGTTTGATAGAGGCCTTCGGCGAGCTCCCGCTTGGCCTCGTCGACCGGGACATCGCCTTCACGGACTGCAACCGCCTTGATGATATGGAAGCCGTACGGGGTTTCGACGATTTCCGAGATCTGATCCACCTCCATCGCAAAGAGAGCCGCGTCGAACGAATCGGGCATCGTGCCTTTGCGGAGGAAACCGATGTCACCGCCCTTTTTGGCGGTCACTTGGTCGTCGCTGTTCTCGTTGGCGAGCTGTGCAAAATCCTCGCCGGCGGCCGCACGCTTCTGCAGCGCTTCGGCGCGTTGCTTGGCCTCGGCGCGTTGCTCCTCGGTTGCGTACGAACCAGCCTTGATCAGGATGTGGCGAGCGCGAACCTGCTTTTCGAGGTTGGTGTACCGGTGCTTGTTGACCTCGTACTCGGCGCTCAGACGTTCTGCGTTGTCGGCCATCCAGGCGTCGAGCGCCGTTTTGGAAGTCGGCGGCTTCTGCTGGCGGTAGTACGCAGGCGAGAACCGGACGTATTTGATCTTCGCGCTGTCGTTCTCGCGGACGTAGTCGTCCCAGACTTCCGCGTCACTAACGTTGACCGTCGAGGCGATCAGCTCGCGCATTCGCGCCGCCAGGTACTCATCGACCTGCGCGTCGGCAAACTCGCCCACACTTCTGCGCAGTCCGTTCTGGATGTAGCGCTCGGCCAGGTCCTTGTTGAACGCGCCTTCTTTGTCCGTGAAGGAAACGGGAATCTCGCCCTGTGGAAGCATCGGCGCTGCGCCGACTCCGAGTGACAGCAAGATGATTCCGTCATTCACGAACCGCACCATGACCTCGTCCTGGCTGACCTCGAAACCCACCTTCCGCGCCTCGCGCGCGAGAAGCGTGCGGTCGATCAGCCCATCGAGGACCAACTGGGGCAGCCGCATCGAGCGTTGCGTCTCCTCGGGAAGCCTCCCGAAGTTTGCGACCGAGTACGCAGCCTCGAAGTCTCCTCTGCTGAGGGTTTGGTCATAGACCCGTGCCAAATACGTGCTGCCGCCCGCCGCGCAGCCCTCCGCTTGGCCGCCCCCGAATTGCAGTGCAAAGACCGCCGAAAGCAGGACTACGAGGAGAACTAGAAAGAAGCCTTTGAACTTATCAACCATCGCCAATTGCCGTTAAAGAGGCCGAACCATAGAGGAGAGGTCGCCTCGCGGCAAACAGTGGTTTTTCGTGGCTAGCGAGCCTCGAGAGTTGGCGTGATGGGTCAAGGATTCTACACTCCGCCCCCGGGTGCGCGGCGCGCCTTGGACTGGGGGAAGCGAGGGGGATGTGACCCAGGGCTCTAGCCTACCGCCACTGAAGAGAAACGACGGCAAGTTCGGCATCATCGCCTTGGTCCTCCTCTTGGTCGCCGGCGTCCTTTGGTTCTTGGTGCGGGACTGCAAATCGGGCCCCGAGGCCGAGCCGGCTCAAACGGACCCCGAGGTCGAGGTTGAGCCTAGGGCTCAGTTCGCGCCGGAAATCGAAATTTCAGAGGACGACGCAGGCCTCGGCGCGGGCGAAGAAGAGAAACCGGAACCAAAGCCGCGCGAATCCGCGCAGACGCGACCGGCGGACTGGATTTGTAACGGTACGATTGCAGCGGCGCAGCTCAGCCAGGTCATTCGAGGGCAGCCGAGCAAGCAGGTGCAAACCTGCTACGAGCGACGTCTGAAAGACGACAACCTGCTTCAAGGCTCGATGAAGGTCCTGCTCACGATTGGCGCCAGCGGTAGCGTGAGAGCGGTCTCGGTGAGCGGTTCTCTAAACGATCCGCAGATCTACAACTGCGTTAAGCGCGTTGCCAAGACGTGGAAGTTCCCAAAGCCGGAAAACGGCTGCGTGCGCACCGAGGTGCCGTTCCAAATGATGCCGAAGTTCTGAGGGGCTCAGCCGTTGGCGAATCGCAGCACGTCTGCGACGTCGTCGGGGCTGCCTATGTACACAGGCGTGCGCTGGTGCAGCGCTTTCGGCTCGATCGTGAGGATTCGGTTCTTGCCGTCCGACGCGGCGCCGCCCGCCGCTTCGACCAGGAATGCCATTGGAGAGGCCTCGTAAAGAAGTCTCAGCTTGCCGCTCGCATTCTTTTTGTCGGGCGGGTAAACGAAGACACCGCCGCGAAGAAGCGTTCTGTGCAGGTCGGCAACCATCGCGCCGATGTAACGCAAGCGGTAGGCCTTCTTGTCCTCGGTCGGCGTTTTGATCCAGTCGACCCAGCTCTGAATACGCTTGTCCCAGTTGTGGTAGTTGCCCTCGTTGATCGAGTAGATACCGCCGCGCCGGGGAATCTTGATGTTGGGGTGAGACAAGAAGAACTCGCCGACTCCCGGGTCGTAGGTGAAGCCGTCGACTTGATCGCCCGTCGAGTAGACCAGCATGTTCGACGAGCCGTAGACGACGTAGCCGGCAGCCACGATGTTGATGCCGGGCTGCAAGAGGTCCTTCAAGGTTCCCGGTTCACCATCCGGAGTCAGGCGACGGTGAATCGAAAAGATCGTGCCAATCGATGCGTTGATATCGATGTTACCCGAGCCATCGAGAGGATCGAACTGCAGCACGTACTTGCCCTGCGGGTATTGCGGAGGGATCTGAATCGGTTCTTCCACCTCCTCGCTTCCCATCACGCAGACATGGCCGCCTGCCTCCACGGTGCTCACAATCGTGCTGTTGGCAAAATCGTCGAGCTTTTGGACTTGTTCGCCCTGCACGTTGGTCGTTCCGGTGCGTCCGAGGATCCCCGACAGCCCCGCTTTGCTGACGCGGCTGCCTATGATTTTGGCGGCCAGGCTGATCTGCTGGAAAAGCCCAGTGAAATCGCCGGTGGCTTCCGGCATCCGGCGCTGGCGATCGAGCAGGTGGCGCTCGAGGGTTGTTCCGATGGGGCTCACCTGCGGCGGACCGATAGATGTGGGGTTTTTCATCGTTGCGGGGCATACCAGAGGCCTCCTAAAGGCGCCAGGAGCGCCCCCAAAGGGGGCTGGCCGCAGCCTGCCATGCTAGTGTAAACTTACCGTGGTGGGGCATTTGTGACGAACTTCCGCAACTGGTTGAAAAGCACCCAGGCGCGTCGAGCGGGAATCCCCCGGCTCCGCACGATGCGAGGCCTACCCGACGTGCTCACCCTCGGAGACCTGAGCGTGGTGTATCAGCCGATCGTCTCGCTTGCGACGATGGAGCCGTTTGCTCACGAGGCGCTCGTTCGAAGTAACTCACCGCATTGGATCGATCCACCGAAGCTCTTCGACGAGGCGATCCAGTCTCGATGCGCCGGCGCCCTCGGTCGCGCTATTCGCGAGCTCTCCACGGCGCATTGTCCGGGGATGCCACTCTTTCTCAACGTGCATCCAAACGAATTCGACGAGTCTTGGCTAGTGCAGCCCGATGATCCGATCTTCACCCACGACTCACCGGTCTATCTTGAGGTGACCGAGTCGGTCCCGCTGACCCATTTCGCGTACTGCCACAGCGTCCTGCGGGAGATCCGGGGCAAAGGGGTGCTGCTCGCGGTCGACGACCTCGGCGCTGGGTACTCGAACTTGAAATACATCGCCGACCTCAAGCCCGAGATCGTCAAGCTCGATCGAACCTTAGTCGCAGACCTGGCCGACGATCGTCGCACGCAGGTGCTGGTTCGCCATATCGTGCAACTCTGCCACGAGCTAGGCGCGCGCGTCGTCGCCGAAGGCATCGAGCAGGAAACCGAGATGAAGGTCGTGATCGATTGCGGCGCCGACTTCGGACAAGGGTATTACTTCGCCTACCCCGCATATCCGGCACCTGGCGTCAGCGAAGCGCCGATAGAGGTCATGCGCAAAGGTTCCAACGGCGCGAGTCTCAGAACGGGACCGACTGGTAGCTGACGTCTCCGCCTTCGTGACCTTGAACTTCGAGGATCGCGTTCACGCGCTGCCCGTCTGGCCCGCGCTGCATGGAAACCACGAGGTCGACTGCGCTAGCGAGCAGCTGTGCGAGGTACGCACGGTCCGCTCCCGTCGCGCCAGCCGCAAGCATGAGGCCCTCGATCGCGTCTTTGCTGCTCCAACAATGGACGCCGAGAAGGTGACCTGGTTCCCGCCCTAGGACCGCGGTCAATGCAGCCATCGTCTCGGCTCCGGAAAGATCGTTGATCACCAAGTGCTCGGCGTGCAGTCGCGCGCCATGTGCGATCGCTTCGCTCAGACGGATACCCGAGTCGGCCGCCGTCAAAGAGACCACCCGGTCCCGATCGATGTCGAGCTCGGGAATCGACTCGATGCTGACCGTATTCTCGCTTTCCGGCAGCTCTTTGACCAAGGCCGACATCAGTTTGGTCACGCCGGAGCCGCGAGGCCCAGCGACGACGATGTTCCGGCATTCTGCAACGGCCTTGGTCAAGTACGTCGCAGCGTCAGCGCTCAGCCAACCTTTGTCGGAGAGTTGCTCGAGCGAGCTCGGGCTGTGGACTCGGAGCTCGATCACCGAACCGCCCATCACCAGAGGCGGCTGCAGGATCGTCACGCTGGGGCCAAAGGAGAGTCGCCCATTGAGCACGGGGCGGCCTTCGAGCTCTTGACCGCATTCCGCGGCCAGCCGCCGCGCGACCCTTTGAACCGCCCGCGCCGAGGAGAACTGCAGCGCTGTGGCCTCGAGACCCTCACCCTTGTCGACGAAGATCTTCTTGTGGCCGTTCACCACGATCGTGCGAACCGATTCGTCCGAAAGCAAATCATCGAGAGCGCCTAGACCGACGGCTTCATGCAGCGCCGCATGCGCCAATCCGCGCATGTCCAAGTCGGCATGGACCAGGCCGTCCGTTTGCATTGCGAGGAAGGTCTCGGCGATCGCAGCTCGTGCAGCCGACCAGCGTTCTTGATTTTTCATGGACGCTGGGTTGATGTCGTCTATGTCCATGCGCTTCGCGAGCCGGCCGAGCAGGTTGTTCAGCGGGTCTCCGATTGAAATTTCGGTCTCGGTCTTCGCACGGGCGCGCGGCAGGCTCGTCTCTCTGCGTTGAATGCGAGGAGGGCTGACCGTGCCACTTCCGTCGGGTTGGAGTTCGGGCACGCTCGAGCCTCCCGGCGTCGCACGCCGCGCTGCGATCGGGCGCCTAACCGGAATCCCGCTCATCGCAGGTAGGGCGGACTGCTTCGGTAGTGGAGGCGGCTCCGAGACCCGAGGCATGGCGCCTTCTGTCTGCGAACGTTCGTCGGCTGGCTCGAGCGTGATGATGAAGTCGGCGATGTAGATCTTGTCGCCCTGCTTCAGCGGCTGAGCCGCCGTGATCTTGCGACCATTGACCCAGGTTCCGTTCGTACTGTTCAGATCAACGATGACAGCCTGTTCGTCCTCGAGGGTCAGGCGCGCGTGCTGCTTCGACACGTTGCGCTTCGCCAACACGATGTCGTTGCCCTGAACGCGGCCCACGGTCAGCTCCGGCTTCGAAAAATCAAGCCTGCGCCGGACTCCCCCCTCATCCGTGATCACAACCGCGTACATCCCGTCGGTCCATTCAAGAGGGGGCAGGCGCGTGCGTCAAGTCATTGCCGATTCTCGCCCCAGCGGCTGAGAGGCGGCAAACCCTGCCCACCCCCACCCCTTTGCAATTAAGACACTGATATCATGGACTTTTTCGGACTCCAGCACCTCATTTGGGTTGGCTTAGGGTTAAAAAATGGATTCACCGAGAGCGAATCGGCACCACCGAAGGGGTCAACTGCGGTAGCTTACGGCGCATGCCGGGTGGGTTTTTGATTGTGGAGGACGAGCCAACGCTGGCGCGGACCCTCGCTCGTACATTTGGGCGTCACGGACCGGTCGAGGTCGTTCACAGCATGGGCGCGGCGCGTGAACAGCTGCAGACCCAGCAGGAGTGGACGGGCGTCGTGCTCGACCTGATTCTCCCCGACGGTTACGGGCTGGACCTGCTGGCTGAGATTCGTCAGATGCACGGCGAGCTTCCGGTGCTGGTTCTTACCGGTGAGCTCAATCGTGATGTAGTTAACAAAGTTCAGACGATGCGTGGGGAGTACGTCTGCAAGCCCGCATCCGCTGACAACCTCAATCCCTTCATCCAGAGGGCGCTCGCTCAGGCGCGCGTCGATGACGCAGCCATCGGGCAGCGCATCGAGCACCTGGCACGACAGCTCAAGCTCACGCGTCGGGAAACGGAGCTGCTCACCCTCTCGGTCGACGGCCTCTCCCGCAAAGAGCTTGCCGAGTCCCTCGGAGTCGCGGAGAACACGGTCAAGGCTCAGATTCGATCGCTGTTGAAGAAGAGCGGTGCGCGGAGCCTCGCGACCCTGGCGCAGAAGGTCATCAAAGGCGCGACGCGCGACAGCCTGCCGCCCGACGCGCCGGCCGACGTCACCGACTGAGCTCGGCCTCGACCACGGCCAGGTCTTGCAGGATTTGCACGCGGCTTTCGGGCAGCGCGCTTGCGGCTCGCCCGCCCACCAAGACCCTGACGCTCTTCGGTATCGCAGCTTCGATCGCCGCGATCTCTCGTTCAGAATCCGTCGGCTTCAGGTTGGTGATCGACACCATGAGAAGGTCGGCTTTCGTATCGTTGACAGCATATGCGATCTCTTCGGCCGGAAGATCGGGGCCCAGGTAGAGCACGCTCCATCCGTGCATTGCAGCCAACATCGCCACCATGAGCGCGCCAAGCTCGTGATCCTCTTTAGCTGGCGTCGCGACGACCGCACGGCGCCTGGAGTCGTTCGCTGGATAGAGACGCATCAGGGAAAAGAGCAGACCGCGCATGACCGTCGAGCCTGCGTGCTCGTGCACAATCCGAAGCTCACCGCGCCCCCAGCGATCGCCGATTTCGACGAGGACAGGGGCAACGACCGTCTGCAAGAACTCGCTAGGTTCCGTGCTCAGGGCTGCGCGCGAGAGCATCTGCTCGGCATCTTGCATGCGCAGCTGCTCGATCGCGTTCATGACCCGGCTGCGCAGCTCGGGCAGGTGATGCACCGCCGGTTGGCTCGGCTGGGCCGGGAACGAGGCTGCCATATGTCGGAGATCGGCGTCCGATAGCTTCGCGATCCCGCCGATCGAATGACCACTTTCGACCAGCTCGTGCAGAAGCCGAAGCCTTTCGACGTCTGCATCGGTGTAGAGGCGTCCTCCCGCCTCGGTCCGTTTCGGCAGCACCGCGACGTAGCGCTTCTCCCACATGCGGAGAGTGTGGGTGGAGAGCCCGGTCATCTTCGAGACCATGCCGACCCGGTATTTCGCTTCGTCTGCCACGTACTCCCTCGGATACAGCCAGGCGCCGGTCCTGTTCAAGAGCTGTCTAGCGCTTGTCTATACCTCGTGATCGAGGGAATCAAGCCCTAGCGCTAGGATTCGGTCGCTTTTCTCGTTCTCGTTCGCTTTGCTTCTCCGGTTGACCGTCCGCGCGTACAGCGGGTACCAAGGCCGCACCGTGTTCGCGTCGAGCAAATCCTGGGCTGGCGCCGGCGGCCTCGTCGCCTCCTTACTAGCGGTCGCTTCTTGCACCGAAGCGACGGTGAGTGGCGAGCCTGGCGAGGCCCCGCGCGCTCCTGCGGAATCGAAAACTGCCGACCCCTACGATGACTCGCCCTACCGTCTCGGCGTGGTGCCTCTCCATGCGGGCTTTAGCCCCGATCCTCGCATCGTGTCCGGCACCGCCGTCGGCGAGATTCCGGCGCGCTCGATTCACCGCAAGTGCAAGGGTTGGATCTCCGAGACCCCGGACTACCTACTCGACGCCGACACGGCGTTCTTCAATTTGCACATTTTGGGTCGTTCACGCTCCGACACCCTGCTCGTCGTTCGCAAGCCCGGTGGGTCCGTTCTTTGCAACGACAACCGCAGCGGCACCAAGGATCCAATGCTTCGTTCCCACTTCCCCATCGGTACGACGCAAGTCTGGATCGGCGTGCAAGACAAAGGCGCGACGGCCGACTACCGGCTTGGCTTCTCCGAGGTGAAGTGGCAATCGTCGTCGATTCCGCTTCCCGACACCGACTAAGGCTCGCGTCGCCGCCAAAGCGCCAGCCGCTCTCGGCCTTCGCGCCCCGGATGGGTCTGTTCCATCTCCGTGACTTCCAGCTCCTCGAAGCTGCCTTCGATCAGGTTTCGAACCAGGTCGGTATTGATCGGCCAAGGAGGCCCCTCACGTCCTGAAATCGGGTCTTCGAAAGGAAAAAGCAGGGTAGCGAGCAGGCCGGCGGGCTTCACCAGGCGTTTCATCGTCTCGCTCCAGGCCCCGCGCTGCTGGGGGTCGAGCGCGCAAAAGAAGGTGTAGTCCCAAACGAAATCGAAGCCCTCACCCGGCTCGTACGTGAAGAAGTCGCCAACTTCGTAGGAGACCGAACCCGGAAGGTCGCCGTGTGTCTCGAGAAATGCGGCACGTGCCTCGTCGGAAAGGTCGAGCCCGACGACCTCTCGATCCGCGCGCGCCAGCGTTGCAAGGTCGTAGCCGGTACCGCAGCCTGGAACCAGGATCCGGCCTCCGGGAATCTGTCCGCGTGCGAGTAAGTGCTGAAGCGCAGGCGGCGAGGTGCCTGCGTCCCAGGGAGTCCTTCCCGCCTTCCATGCTTGTCGCCAATCCACCGGCGCCATCGTCAAACCCTATTGAATCAGTCTTATGGAACGCGCTGCCTCGCGTGCAACCGGGAACACCGCGTCGTACGCTGCGGCGTTGCAGGCGAGGATGCCCTTTCGATTCCGCATGTCCGTCCCGCCGTAGTGATATGGATTGCCCTCGAGGTCGGTGAAGCGCCCACCGGCCGCCTTCAGAATCGCTTCGGGGCCGCAGGCGTCCCAGGCGCTCGAGCGGTCCGAAATGTGTACGTAGACGTCGGCTTGCTGCTCGGCGATGAGCCCCGCCTTGAGCCCGACCGAGCCGCTCGCCGTCTCTTGGCGAATTCCGAGCCGGGCAACGACCTCCGTCACGGCACTGTTCCGGTGCGATCGCGACACCACCAACTTCAGCTGGCTCGGCTCCGAAACCTCGCTGACCCTCAGCCGACGCCGCTCGCCGCGCTCTTCGAGCACCGCATCGTCACCGACGACGCCGTAGTAGAGCTTGTCGGTCCCTGGCTGGTAGACGACGCCAAGCGTCGAAACCCCGTCGATCGCCAGGCCGAGCATCACCGAGAACTCGCCGTTCCGCGCAACGAATTCCCTGGTGCCGTCGAGGGGGTCCACGTACCAGCAGCGCCCCGATTGAAGCGCATCGCTATTGTCTTCGTTTTCCTCCGCGACGATTCCGTCGTTTGGAAAGGCCTTCCGGAGCTCTCCGACGATGTATGCATTGGCTCTCGTGTCCGCCTCGGTCACGGGATCCGCCTCGTCCTTGTAGGCGACACTGAAGTCCGTCGCGTAGACCTCCATCAAGATTGCGCCGGCCCGTCGCGCGATGCGCGCAGACTCCGCGATTTCTCGATCCAACATCCACGGCCTCTACCACGAGACCGTACGGACGCCACCGGTCAGCCGTTGATACGATCCCCCAGCTGCTCGAGCAGCTGGGCCATCTCGTCCACGCTCGATAGCAGCGCGGCACAAGCCGGCGGCGCTCCCCCTTGTTCGTCCGAGCAAACGAACGCGCCCACGCCGTGCAGCGCTGCGAACTCGATCGCGGAAAAGTCCGTGAGATCGTCCCCGGCAAAGAACACCGAGCTCGCGGCGGAGCGCTTGAAAATTTCTTCAAGCGCGCTGCCCTTGTCGTGATGGACGGCCTCGGCTTCGCGCAGGCCCTTGCCATGGCGCACGTGCAGGCCGAGGTTCTTGGCGAGCTCGTCTGCTTCGCCGAGCAGCTTTGCCGCACGCGCCGGATCTTTGGAGGCGATTGCACGGACGTGGACCGCGATAGCCTGCGGCTTGTACTCGATGAACGCGTCTTGGGCGCGCGTCTCGACCCAGCGTTGAAAGAGATCGAGGGCCTCGCGCCGCTCAGGCGTGAGCGCGCGCGGTGCCGGAGCTCGACCGGGTGCAATGACCAGTCCACCGTGCTCGACCGCGCGCCAAATCCCCTCGAGCTGTTCCATTTGGGCGAGGGAGCTCAGAGCGCGACCGGTGATCAGCGCGAGCTCGATTCCAGGCCCCCGGGCAAGCGCCTCGAGGTTCGAGAGCGTCGCTACGGGAATTCGCGCCGAATCCGGGTCTCGAACAATCGGGGAAATCGTTCCGTCCACGTCGAGGGCGACGAGCAATGGCGGTTCGAGCGCGAGCAGAGATTCGACCAGGGCCCCGATGCGACTCACTTTCCCTCCAGCGCGTCGAGGTAGCGATCGGCCCAGCGGTGCACGTCGAGCTTCATCACCTCGCTGCGCATCGAACGCATTCGCTTTCGTTTCTCGCTCGGCTTCATGGTGAGCGCGCGGTGAATCGTGGCCGTGGTCGAGTCCACATCGTAGGGGTTCACTAGCAACGCCCCCTCGAGATGCTTCGCGGCGCCGGCGAACTCGCTCAGGATCAACGCGCCGTCTTCGTCGGTCCGCGCCGCCGCGTATTCGTGCGCCACGAGGTTCATTCCGTCCCGCAAGGGCGTGACGAGAGCAACGTCCGCGGCTCGGTAGTGCGCGAAGAGCGCCCGCTGGCTCAGGTTCCGATAGAGATAGTGAATCGGGACGCGGCCGGTCTCCGCGTAGCGGCCGTTGATGTCTCCGACCATGCGGTCGATCTCTCGTTTGAGGTCGGCGTACGCTTTCACGTCGGTGCGGCTAGGCACCATCACTTGAATCAGCGCGTACCTTTTGCGAGCGCCTCTGTCTCGACGAAGCAAACGCTCGAACGCAGCCAGCCGCTCGGGAATGCCCTTGGTGTAGTCGAGCCGGTCCACGCCGAGCATCAACTGACGGTTCCCCATCGACTCGCGAATTCGTTCGACCTCGCGCCCGACGGCAGGGTCGATGGCGAGCGCCTGCAATTCGTCGACGGGAATGCCGATCGGCGCGGCGATCGTGCTCACCTTTCGGTCGCGATAGTGAATCGTCCCCCGCGATACGCGGTGGGCCGTGAAGCGCTCCACGCACTGTCGAAAGTGCTCCGCGTACTCCGGAAGATGAAAGCCGAGAACGTCTGCGCCGAGCAGACCTTCGAGGATCTCCTCGCCCCAGGGCAGGATCCCGAAGGTGTCCGGGGGCGGCCAGGGGATGTGGCAGAACCAGCCGATTCGAGCCTTGCTGCGCTTCGCGCGCAGCATCCCCGGTACGAGCATGAGGTGATAGTCCTGGACCCAGATCAGGTCGCTCGGTCGGCTGGTCGAAATCGTGGTTTCGGCGAACGCCTTGTTGGCGCCGACGTAGCTCGACCAGGGCGCGTCTCCGATTTGAATCGTGGGCTCGAAGCCATGAAGCAGCGGCCAGAGAACCGCGTTGGACAAGCCTTCGTAGAAGCCCCGCTGGTCGCCGCGCTTGATCGCAATGTGGGCCAGGTCGTAGCTCAGATGGGGCGCCGGAACCGTGACCGTGTCGAAGTCTTTGGCGGGTTTGGCGCTCACCCAGACGCCGCCGCGCTTCTGCAAGACGGGGTCGAGCGCAGCCACCAAGCCCCCTGCAGCGCGAACCCAGCGTTCACGGCCCCGACTGGCTTCGTGCCGATAGGGGCCGCGGTTCGATACGACCACGAGCTTTCGGCTCTTTTTCGCCATCGAGCGTCAGTGTAGTCTCCGGGAGGCCATGGACCCAGCGCAGTTTGTTCAAGGACGCAGCCGAGAGACCGAGATCCGCCGAGACGCGCGCGGACGCTGGTTCAACGGTGCCGACGAGATCAGCCATCCGATTCTAGCCCGCTCCTTCGACGGCTGGGTCGACCGCGCCGAAGACGGGCGCTTCTGTCTCAGCAATGCGATCAACTGGGCCTACGTCGAGATTGAAGGTCCTGCCTATTTCGTGAAAGACGTGGAGCTGGGCCCCGAGGGCATCGGTCTGCTTCTGTCGGGCGACCTCCGCGAGCCGCTCGACCCGGCCTCGCTCTGCCAGGGCCCCGAGGGCGCGCTCTGGTGTGCCGTCCGAGATGGCCGCTGCCCCGCGCGCTTCGACAACCACGCCGTCAGCAAGCTGAGCGAAAGGATCGGCGAGGACGATGACGGCGTTTATGTTCGAATTGGTGACCGAAAGGTGCGGCCGCCAGAAGTCGCAGATCCGCTTTCGCTCGGTCTCGAAAAGCGCTAAGCCCCCTGCGTGTCTCGCCGGGAGCTCATTGCTACCATCATCGTCGCCGCGATTGCGTTTCCGCTGATTTTCATCTTCACGGGGGCGGTCGTCGATGCGCAGGCACGCGCGCGCGAGGCTCCGTTCAGGGCGCTTCTCGGGAACGCGCGCTTCGAGCAGCTGATGGACGGCCAAGGCGGTGTTCCTCACTACCTCGGCGCGTCGCTCCTCGCTCCGGACTTCAGCCTTCCGAGACAAGGCGGCGGTGAGTGGAAGATGTCCGAACAGCGCGGGAAGGTCATCGTGATGAACTTTTGGACGGTCACCTGCCGGCCCTGCATTCAGGAGATGCCAACCATCGAGCTGCTGGCCGAGATCACCCAAGACTGGGGCGATGTCGAGGTCGTCGCGATCTCGACCGACCGGAGCTGGGCAGAAGTCGAGACGATCATTCCTCGCACCTCGCGCATCACGAGCTTGCTCGATAAGGACCGGAAGGTCGTGACCGATCAGTTCGGCACCAAGCTCTTCCCCGAGACTTGGATCATCGACGCAGACGGCCTGGTGCGCTTTCGCTTCGACGGCGCGCTCGACTGGTCGAATCCAGTCGCGCTGGACCTGATTCGCGCGTACCGCTGATCGCTCAGGTCTCCGCGAGGAGGTGGCGCGATACCCAGACGCCGAAGCCGACGAACAAGAGGTCGAAGGCGGTCAAAATCCGGATCCAACCGATGACCTCCGACATGCTGGCCCCGGCAAAGAGCTCGCGCGTCGCGACGGCGGAGGCGAGCAGAGCCGGGGCCACCAAGGGGAACACGAGGACGCTCAGCATCAGGTCGCGCGCCCGGGTACGAATGCCGACTGCCGAAAACAACGAAGCAGTCGCCACGAAGCCCAGCGAACCCAGAAACACCAGCGCGAGGAGCGGCAACAAAATCCCGGCCGGTTCGATCTGAAAAAACACGAGGCAAAGGGGGACCAGAAGAAGCTCGATGGCGAAGAGCAAGACGAGGGCGCTGATTGTCTTGCCGATGTAAATCGAAGGCCGTGGAATCGGCGCGAGCAGCAGGCCGAATATCGCGTCGTTCTCTCGCTCCAGCGCCCAGCTGCGGCCGATGAGCAGAATCCCGCAAAAGAGGATCGAGATCCAGAGCACACCGGGGGCCACGTTCGGGGAGCTGACCGGATCGGTGTAGAAGGCGAGCGAGCCCAGAGTGACGACCAAAACGGCAAAGAGCCCGGTCGAGGTCAGGATTTCTTTGGTGCGCATCTCGAGCTGTAGGTCTTTGAGGGCGACCAGCCATGCGGCGCGCAGGGTGTTCATGCTTGGGGCTCCACGATTCGGCCACGATCCATGTGAAGGACACGGTCGGCCACCGCTTCTGCGAATTTCGCTTCGTGGGTCACGATGAGGACGATCGCGCCCTCTCGCTTCTGCTGCTCGATCAAGTCGATGAACGAAGCGGTGGACTTGACGTCGAGGCCGGTGGCAGGCTCGTCCATCAACAACAGGCGCGGCTGGTGCAGCAGAGCGCGAGCGATCGAGACGCGCTGCGCTTGGCCGCGAGAATAGGTTCGGACGGGCCGCTTCCAGTATTCCCCGAGGGAGAGCGCTTCGCAGAGGTCGGTCGCGCGCTTCTGCGCGTATGGGATGTCTTGCAGCTTGGCGGCGAGCACCAGGTTCTCCTGACCGCTCAGCCCTGGGTAGAGCTGGAGCTGGTGCGCGACGAAGCCGATGCGACCCCGGAGCTCGTCCGCGTGCGAAACCCCGTAGCGGCCGTAGCGAATCTCGCCTCGCGTTGGATAGGCCAGCATTGCGAGCAGCCATAGCAGCGTCGACTTCCCGGAGCCGTTCGAGCCCCGGATTGCCGTTGCCTTACCCGCCTCGAAGTGCAGGTCCACGCCTGCCAGCGCGAGCGTCGGCCCGTAGGACTTCGCCAGACCGGCGACCGAGACTTCTTCAAAATCGAGCTTCACCGCTGAGCACTCTAGAACAAGTCTCGCACAATGCAGTCAAGTTTCAGCCAACGATCCACGGGAACGCGCAGCCAGTCTCCATCCCGTACGAGGTTGCCCCGTTCGATGGCGCGCTCGATCTCATGCTCCCTGCCTTCCCGCGGACTGCGACCGGCTCTTTCCTCGGTCGCGGCCAGGTTCGTTCCGTCTGCCGTGCGCAGTCCAAGCATCAGAGCCTCGCCAATGATCTCGTCGGGGCCCAGCTCTTCAACCTCGGCTTCCAGGGTTTGTTGCCGCATGTACCGCTGCGGGTTGGTTTCGTTTCGCCACCGCTCTGCGCGCCCCGGCCCGTGGTCGAGGCAACCGACCGCCGCTGCGCCAAGCCCGAGGTAGGCGCCGCCTCGCCAGTAGTGCAGATTGTGGCGCGACAGCTCTCCATCGGCCGCGTAGTTCGAGACCTCATAGTGCGTCCAGCCGAGGTCGGTGAAGCAGCGCTCGGCATTCTCGAAAAGCTCTGCGTACTGCTCTTCGGGTGCAAGCCGAAGTTTCCCCGCGCGGTGAAGCGAACCGAACATCGTCCTTTCTTCGATCGTCAGCGCGTAGGCCGACACATGCCGGACGCCTGTTTCAGCGATTGTCGCGATGTCTTCAGCGAGCTGCCCGATCGTCTGGCCGGGCATGCCGAACATCAGGTCCGCGCTGACGCGCGGCATCTCTTTTGTCGCTTCGTCGAGCGCCGCGAGCGCTTGGTCTCGGTCGTGCAAGCGGCCTAGAAATCGCAGATGCGGGTCAGACAACGATTGAACGCCGATCGAAAGACGGTTCACGCCGGCTTGACGAAGGAGAGAAGCATGATCGCGATCGAGTGAGCTCGGATTGCATTCGACGGTGACCTCCACGTCCTCGGTCTTTTCTTCGAACGCTTCGCGAATCCCTTCGAGGGTTCGCTTCAGCGCGTTCGGCGCCCACAGCGATGGCGTGCCACCACCGAAGAAGACCGACTTCAGCCTGCGGCCCTCCAAGGCCTCCGCACGCGCATCGAGCTCACGAAGCAGCGCGTCTGCGTACGCGTCGTGGGGCAGGGCGTCGGTGCGGATCGGCTCGGTCGCGAAGTCACAATAAGGGCACTTCCGCGCGCACCAGGGGAAGTGGACGTAGACCGAGGTCTCTGTGGGTTCGCTTGACATCGAGGGCGCCGGGAAGGAGGTATACTCCGCTTTTCAGAGCTGGTCGCAGATGACACTTCCGGTATTTCCCTCTCTACGCATTACCGCCGACGCCCTGGTTCCCCAGGGGGCCTTCGCAGAAGCCCAAGCGGCGTTCCTGCGGCCTGACCCGGGGCTAGTGGCGCAGCTCGAAAGCTTGCTCCGCAAAAAAAACGCCGGTGTCGTCGCTCACTTTTACATGGACCCGGAGCTTCAGGGCGTGCTCTCGGCTTGCGATTGGCCGCACATCCACGTCTCGGACTCACTCGCGATGGCCGATCGGGCGATCGCGATGGCGGAGCAGGGAGTCAGCACCATCGCAGTTCTCGGCGTCGACTTCATGAGCGAGAACGTCCGCGCGATGCTCGATGCATCCGGGCACTCCCACATTCCTGTCTATCGAGTGGCGGTTGAGCCGATTGGGTGCTCGCTCGCAGAGTCGGCGGAGGCAGAGGCCTACGGCGCCTATCTGATGAACGCCTCGGAGACGCCGCGCTCACTCCACGTCGTCTACATCAACACCAGCCTCGTCACCAAAGCCAAGGCGCACGCGATCATACCGACGATTACCTGTACGTCGTCGAATGTCGTGCGGACGGTGCTGCAGGCCGCCGCCCAGATTCCCCGTGTGCACATTTGGTTTGGTCCGGACACCTACATGGGCGACAACCTCGCGCACATGTTTCAAAGCCTCGCGGAGATGCCCGACGAACAGATTCGACAGCTTCATTCCGAGCACGACCAGGCATCGATCCGCTCGCTGCTGCCGCGATTTCACTATTTCGAGCAAGGCACGTGCATCGTTCATCACATGTTCGGCCGCGAGGTCGTCGAGCTGGTTCGCGCGCACTACGCCGATGTCTTCGTCACCGCGCATCTGGAGGTCCCCGGCGAGATGTTCGAGCTCGGCGTGCAGGCGCAGCGAGAAGGCAACGGCGTCGTCGGCTCCACGTCGAACATTCTCGCCTTCATCTTGGGTAAGGTCGATGAGGCGATTGCGCTCGGAGAGCAGGCGAACCTGCGATTCATTCTCGGCACCGAAGCGGGCATGATCACGCCGATCGTACGGCAAGTACAAGCCAAGCTTCGTGACTACGCCTCCGAGGGTGGAGCGGCGCTGTCCGCGGAGGTCGTCTTTCCCGTTGCCAGCGAGGCCGTCACGCAAGATGTGCAAAGCGGGCTCGGGGTCGTGCCGGGCGTGGCGGGCGGCGAAGGTTGCTCGACGGCGGGCGGCTGCGCGACCTGCCCGTACATGAAGATGAACTCGCTCCAAGCTTTGATGGGCCTGCTCGAGCGCATCGACGCCGAGCCGCAATCGAGCCTGGTTCCCTTCGAGCCCCGCAAGTACGTTCAAGAGATCCGCGGACGGACTGCAGCGGATCTGGGGGGCGAGCCCATCCTGCACATGCGGGCTTTCCAGCGCTCTGGCGAGCTCCCCGACGCGCTCGTCAGCGCCGTGCTCGGCCGCGCCACCGGCGCGGTGGTATCCGAAGCCTGAGCCCGAACCCTGCAATTCCCGGCACGCGGCGGACCTTGACCGGCGGCGCAACATACTTATGTTGCCACGGCTGAACGGCCCGCGGACCTCATGTCGAAGCCTGATTATTACGAAGTTCTCGAAGTCTCCCGCGAAGTCACGGTGAGCGAGCTCAAGAAGGCGTACCGCCAGAAGGCGCTCGAGTTTCACCCGGATCGGAACCCGAACAACCCTGGGGCCGAGGAGCAGTTCAAGATTTGCGCCGAGGCCTATTCGGTTTTGAGCGATGCGCAGAAGCGGCAGATGTACGACCGCTTCGGGCACGCCGGATTGGGCGGCCCGGGCGCGCCGGGCTTTGGCGACATCGGCGACGTGTTTAGCCAGTTCCAAGACATCTTCGGAGATCTCTTTGGCGGTGGCGGCGGTGGCTTCGGCGGCTTCGGCCGGCGCCGACGGGACCCAAACGCGCCTACGCGAGGCGCCGACATTCGAACCGACGTGAGCCTATCGCTTCGCGAGTCGGCGTTTGGAGCGACCCGGGAGATCGATCTTTCGCATCCGTCACCGTGCGATGCCTGTCACGGGACGGGTGCAAAAGGCGGCGTGCTGGAAGGTTGCGCGACCTGCGGCGGCCGCGGTCAAGTCGCGCGCGCCCAGGGCGCGTTCGTGATGACGACCAGTTGCCCGAGCTGCCACGGCCGAGGCTCGCAGGCCAAAGAGGCCTGTGAGGAGTGTGAAGGCGGCGGCCAAGTCGACGTCGAACGCGTCGTCAAGATCAATGTCCCCGGCGGCGTCGATACGGGTCAAAGCCTTCGTCTGAGCGGTCGCGGTCAGGAGGGCACGCGTGGCGGCCCGGCCGGCGACCTTTACGTGACCGTCCACGTCGAGCCTGACGAGGACTTCCAGCGCGAAGAGTTCGATCTCATTCATCGCCTGATCGTGACCTATCCGCAGGCCGCCCTCGGCGCCAAGCTCGAGGTGCCGGCGCTCGAAGAAGACGAAGACGCAACGCAGACGATCAAGGTCCCTTCCGGCACCCACGCAGGCGAAACCGTCGTGGTTCGGGGCGGAGGCGTTCCGCGCCTCAACGGTCGGGGGCGCGGCGATTTGATCTGCCTGGTCGAAATCGAGGTGCCCAAACGCCTCTCGCGCGAGCAAAAGCGGCTCTTGAAAGAGCTCGACCGCAGTTTCGAAGAGTCTTGAGAAGGGGTGGAGATCGAGGAGCGTCCGGGTGTACGCTAGTCGTCTGCTCTGGGGCTGGCCCCGATGGAGAATTCTGATGCAGCCTCTTTCCGGACTCGACTCTTCCTTCCTCTACCTCGAGGATGCCCGTCAGCCCATGCACGTCGGCAGCGTTTTGGTGTTCGAGGGCTCGATGGACTTCCAGAGCTTTCGCCATACGATGGCGTCGCGTGTTCATCTGGTGCCGCGGCTTCGGCAGCGGCTCGCCATGGTGCCGTTTGGTATCGGCAAGCCCTACTGGGTGGAAGACCCGGAGTTCAACCTCGACATGCACTTGCAGCACGTCGCGCTTCCAAGCCCCGGCAGCTGGAAGGAGCTCCGAGGGCTCGCCGCGCGGATCTTCAGTGTGCCGCTCGATCGCAGTCGGCCGCTCTGGGAGATGACCTTCGTCGAAGGTCTCGATGAAATCCCTCAGGTGCCGCCCGGCTCGGTCGCCGTGATCAACAAGATTCATCATGCGGCGATCGACGGCGTTTCGGGTGCCGACATGATGGGGGTGCTGCTCGACATGACGAAAGAGCCGAGGGCGTTCAGCCCTCCGCCGCCTCGAGCCATTCCGCCGTTCCCGAACGAGCTCCAAGTGCTTTCCCACACTGCCCGCAAGATCATGGGCAAGCCTAGCGAGATCAAACGAGTCGCTGGCGAGCTCGCCGATGCGCTTCGCGCCGGCGGGAAGGTTCGTGACAAGGGGGTCGAGGTGCCTCCCGTTCCGATGACGGCGCCGCCGACACCGATCAACCATACCATCACCGGCCAGCGAATCTGGAACACGGCGCTGCTCGAGCTCGACCGCGTCAAGGCGATTCGCAAGATCACCGGCTGTACTTTGAACGACGTCGTTCTCGCGATCTGCGCCGGCGCGCTGCGCCGCTATCTCGACGAGAAAGGTGAGCTGCCCGCCAAGCCCTTGATCGCCATGGTTCCCGTTTCGACTCG
>Ga0316198_10000287_pt1 | contig 25023 bp, 25 predicted proteins | sample OudBieAanoxic_MG_FD_204935 | JGI IMG/M metagenome (GOLD analysis project Ga0316198, IMG submission 204935) | Coastal sediment microbial communities from Oude Bieten Haven, Netherlands - site A anoxic | ecosystem: Environmental > Aquatic > Marine > Coastal > Sediment | place: Netherlands... | reverse complement strand
TACACTGCGACGAGCTACGTGATTATTTTCGGAGGCTGGAACAACTCTGGAAACGTGCTGGCCCGGATGGACGAACACGGGCACGATCGGGTCGTCGGCAAGCAACGAAAAGTCGAGCCGGGCAGGGTCTACCGGTTCCGAATTGAGCGAATGGATGGCATTGTGACGGTGTGGGTGGACGACGAAGTCCTGATGCAAATGGAGGATTCCGAGCCCTTGCAGGGCCGGGGCCATGACCATTTCGGCTTCAATAACTGGCAATCGAACCTCTGTTTCGACAATTTGAAGGTCACACCGCTCTGACGGTGGAGTCATGACGCCAAAAGAATTCGAAATCATGTTGTCCGATGCCGAGGTGCAGCTTTCGCGCATCAAGCATCTTTACGAGCAGTGGTTCCAGGGGATCGAGCGCATCGAGCCGCAGATCCCGCGCAAGCAATTCGATCGGATGCTTCACGCCCTGCGCAAGGAGCAACCGAGAAACACCGCGATGCGATTTCGCTTTCAGACCCTGATCCAGCGTTACACCACGCTCCAGACCTACTGGCGTCGCATCGGCCGACAGATCGAAGAAGGAACCTATCGCCGCGACCTGCTCCGGGCGAGGCGCCGACGAGAGGCTTCACGAGCGGCGCGAGCGCAGGATAGACAGCGTCGAAGCAGCGGTCCGCTCGAGCTCGATCCCAACGACGACGCCAGCATGGACCAGCTAATCGCCGAAGCGAGCGATCGGATGGACGAGCTCCGACGCGCGCCGGAGGTCGCGTCAAACGACGCGCCGCTCGACGAGCAGGAGACGGCGACGACGCTGCAGAACATTCGCGCGCAGGGAGTACGACCGCCGACTGCAGACACCCATGACGCGCCAACCGCGCGATTCTCGAAACCGAAATCAAATAGACCCACGCCTCGTAAGCCGACCCCGAACAACGTGGCGCCGTCAAGCCGTCGAGCGCCACCGCCGATTGCTGCGCGTTCCAAGGGGCCCGGCGAGGCGCGCATGCGTCAAATCTACGAGAATTATGTCGAGGCCAAGCGGGGCAACAACGAGCGTACAGACAAAATCGACTACGAGAGCGTTGCGAAGAGCCTCAAGAAGATGGTCCCTAAGCTCGACCGCAAGCACAAAGGCAAGCGCATCGACTTCAAGGTCGTCGTCATCGATGGCAAGGTCGGAATCAAGCCGGTTGTGAAGAAGTAGGCTCGTCGCCTTGGAGCATCGGGTGCGAGACCTCGATCCGCTGTTCAATGGCCTCTTTGAGCGCTCCGAGAGTGCCTTGGTCGACCGCGCTGATTGGAACTCCACGGTTCTCGAGCGTCGCCTGAGGCGTGCTGAGCTTGTCGCACTTGTTGAAGACGAGGATCCGAGGAACACGTTCGAGCCCGAGGTCGACCAGCAGCTTCTCGGTAGTTTCGACGTGCTCGCTTCGGCAGGGGTCCGAGGCGTCGATCACGTGCAGTAGGAGGTCCGCGTCTTGGGTCTCGTCGAAGGTGGCGCGGAAGGCGGCGAACAAGTCCTTAGGCAAATCGCGAATGAAGCCCACCGTGTCGGTCATGATGACGTCGCGCCCCGAGGGCAGTCTCGTGGTTCGTGAGCGCGTATCGAGCGTCGCGAATAGCTTGTCTTCGGCGATCACGTCGCTTCCCGTCAGCGCGTTCAGGAGGGTACTCTTGCCCGCGTTCGTGTAGCCGACGATGGCTATGGTAGGCGTTCCGCTCCGTTTTCGACGCGCGCGTCGCTGCTCGCGCTGCTTCCCCAGCCGCTTGAGCTGTGATTGGAGACGCGTGATGCGCTCCCTCGCTCGGCGTCGTCCGACTTCAAGCTTCGTCTCACCTGGGCCGCGACCCCCAATGCCGCCGGTCAGGCGCGAGAGGGCGTCGTCCCGCTGTCCTAGGCGCGGTAGTAGGTACTTCATCTGTGCGAGCTCAACCTGCAGCTTGCCGTCGCTGGTCTCGGCGTGCTGAGCGAAGATGTCGAGGATGAGTTGCGTACGATCGACGACCTTCAGGTCGGTCATTCGCGCAATGTTGTTCGCCTGGGCAGGCCGGAGGTCACAGTCGAAGATCAAGATCTCGGCATCGAGTTGCATGGCGCGGATCACGACGTCTTCGAGCTTGCCGCGGCCGAGCGCATAGCGAGGGTCCACTCTGTCTCGTACCTGTAGCACCTGGTCGGCAACCTCGACGCCCGCCGTGCGAGCCAGCTCTTCGAGCTCTCGAAGTGAATCTTCTGCCTGGCCCGCGCTTCGCTTGTCGCAAACGTGGATCAGGATGGCGCGACCGTCTTTTGCGGTGACTCCACGCGCCCGCGCAGCTCGGGCGAATTCCTGCTCCAAGGTTGCGATGATCTCGGCTGGGTTGTCCCGAGCCTTGGCGTACGGAATCGGCCCGAACGTTCGGAACGGCGGCTCGCTGCTGTCGTCGAAGCCCGGGAAATTGTGGCCGTAGTATACGCAGAGCGCTCGCTCTTCGCTGGGCGCTAGGCAGATCGCAACCACCATGTCCAAGTGCAGTCGCGTAAGGTCGACGAGGTCGTCGCGGCTCAGAGGCTCGTTGCGCAAGTGCGTGTGGATCAGCCGTAGGCCTCGAAGCCTGCCTGCGCCGGCGCGCATGCGACCCACGTCGGGCAACATTAGCTTCGATGCGTCGCCTACGATCACGTGGTGGACCGTTCCGCGGCGGTCTACGAGCACCCCGACCTGTCTCCCCGTCGCGTGTGAAACGCCGACGAGGGCTCGGGTGAGCTCCGGCGTCGTCAGTCGCTCGAGCGGCACCTTGCGCCTGTAGATGCGTTGCAGTGCTTTGGTTTCGGAAGGGCTGAGCCCGCTCGTGTCGCCGTAGATTTCCAAGACAGCCTCAGCTCACCAGACCGACAGATGCGTTTCGACGACCCCAAAGCAACCGGCGACCTCGTGGCCGCAGACGCGGCCTTCGAAACGGCCGTACGGTTGTACGAAATCGGTTCGCACCAGGCCGAAGTTCGTGTGTTCTTCCCGAGCGCCCAAGGGTTCGAACTCGATTTCGACTTCGTCGCTGCCGAGGCTCCCAATGAGCCAGCGCATGGTCTTTGGATCCGACGGCATCTCGAAGTGCACGCCCGACAAGCGTCGCACCTCTCCGTTCAGCCAAACTGCGTTCTCGACGGAGTGTCCGTTTTGGTCGTCGTACACTTCGGCGGATAGATTGAGGCCGATGGCGGTTCCGTCACGCAGGAAGCCGCTCATGGATGCCCATTTCCATTCGGTGACCCGGTTCGCTTGGGAACGAGTCCAGTCGCTCGCCGCGAGCCCGCCATCGAGCCGAATGCTACGCGCGCCGAGCTCGAGTTGGCCAGAGGCGGGCCAGCCCGCCGCCTTGTGCGTGTAGGCGAGTCGATCCGGACCGAGTCGGTGCAACATCGCGAGGGATTCGCGTGCCTCGATTCGTGCGGATCCGCGTAGGCGCTCTGAGCCGAGCGGAATGTCCAGCTCCAGGTTCCAGCCACCCTTGGCGGCGACCGATACAGTCGCATCGCGGCTCTTCCAGCTCGTCGTCCCGTCGACAGAGCTCGCCGCAATGCTGAGCGCTCTGCCCAAGGGGGAGAGGGCGCCGTACTCGACCGCAGGTCGCCCCTGCACCCGATCGACGGCGTAGGAGAACAGGTTTCCGACGTACCCCAAGTTGACCAGACCGACCGCTACGAACCATTCGTCCGTCGTGAGCGAGATGTAGTGCCACTCCTTGAGCCGCAAACGCTGCCAGCCTCGCCGGCTCAGCTCGGCCCTGGCGAACGGTGTGCGGTAGACGCCGACTTGCCAGTCATCGTCGACGAGGAACGACGCTGGGGCGTTTGGAAGTGGATCGCTTGCGGTCATACTAGTTGCTGAAGGCGCGCCCTCACCGACTGGGCTTCGGCGCTGTCTAGCGCGTTTTGGAGTGGAACGGCAGGGGGCAGCTTGAGGAGCAGCCGGCGGAGCCCGTCCGCGCGCGCGCGAGCTTCACTGAGACGGGCTCGGAACGACTCGCTACGCTCAGCTTCGCTCGCAAGCGTCTCGCGGAGCCGGGCCGCGGCTTCGAGATCGGAACAGACTAGAAGCAAATCGCAACCGGCTTCAATGGCGAGCACGCCCGCCTCCTCGATCGAATAACGCTCGGCAATCGCCTTCATCTCCAGGTCGTCCGAAAAGACCGCACCATCGAAACCGACGTCTTCGCGCAGGAGCTTGGCGATCGCCGCCGCTGACATCGTCGCGGGAACTTTCGGGTCGACGGCTTCGAAGACGACGTGTGCCGTCATCAGGGAAGGTATCTTCCCAGCCGCCGCACGAAACGGCCGGAGCTCCACCCTTTCGAGGCGGGCCCGGTCGTGACCGAGAGTTGGAAGTGCGAGGTGGCTATCGAGGTCGGTGTCGCCGTGGCCTGGAAAGTGTTTGCCGCACGACAAGACGCCTCCGTCGTGAAGTCCCTCGGCGAAGGCAAGCGCGTGCTCGATCACGTCGTCTGGCGCGCTGCCGAACGCGCGGTCACCGATTACTGGGTTGTCCGGGTTTGTGTCGACATCGAGCACCGGCGCGAAATCCAGGTTGATTCCTATCGAGCGCAACTGCTGCCCGAGGACCATTGCGGCGTCCCGGGTCAGACGCGGGTCGCCAGCTGCTGCCAGGGCACGCATCGGCGGGAGCCTAAGCACGGGCTCGCCAAAACGCGCCACGCGACCGCCTTCCTGATCGACACAGACCAAGATTGGATTCGCAGGGTCGGTTTCTTCGATGCAAGAGGCGATCAGATCCGCGGCCTGATCCAGGTCATTGATGTTCCGCTTGAACAGGATCAAACCCGCTACGGCGTTTTCCGACAGCCAGCGGAGAACCATGGGCGGAGCTTCGGTGCCGCCAAAACCGCAGACGATCACATTGCCGGCCATTCGTTCGAGCTGGTTCATTTTGTTGGGAGACCGTAGCATTGGTCTTAGATTGCCGTCAGGACGGCTTGTTGCTACAAGGCAGTAACTTCATCTTGCCCCTCATGGGCATTGGATTTTGATGACCCGAGTTATAGATTCTGACTTCGGTCGACGAGAAGACGAAGATCGAGGCGTTCTCGACGAAGAGCCGCCGGAGCCTATCGTCTATGCCCACGCGATTCCGCGTAGGCTCGTCGACCAAGATGCTGCGAAAGTCATTCGCCGCCTCAACCGACATGGCCACACCGCCTATCTCGTTGGCGGTGGTGTACGCGACCTGATGCTCGGCCGAAAGCCCAAGGACTTCGATCTGGCCACGAGTGCCCGGCCGTACGAGGTTCGTGACCTCTTTCGCAACTGCCGCGTCATCGGCAGGCGCTTCCGTCTCGCGCACGTCCTGTTCTCGGGTGGGAAAATAATCGAGGTTGCGACCTTTCGACGGGATCCTTCCCAGCACTACGAGGTCATCAAGCCGAAGTTCGCAAAGAAGATTCCCCTGTGCGCAGGGCCGGAGCCCGTGCGCCTGATTCCCTCGCGGCAATCGATCACCGAGGGCGAAGACACCGACCTTCTGATCACCACCGACAATGTCTTTGGAGAACCGCACGAAGACTCGATTCGTCGTGACTTCACGATCAACGGTCTGTTCTACGATCTCGAGCGGGGAGAGGTGATCGACTTCGTGGGTGGCGTGGCCGACCTCGAGGAGCATCTACTCCGCACCATCGGTGACCCGAACGTTCGCTTCCGGGAAGACCCGGTGCGCATTCTTCGCGCGATCAAGTTCAGCGCCCGCCTCGACATGGGGCTCGACCCAGACGTGTACGACGCGATGGTTCGGCACCGGGGCGATCTTCGGCGCGCAGCCGCGCCTCGGGTGCTCGAAGAGATCCTTCGCTTCTTGCGTGGTGGCGCGGCACAGCGCTCGGTGTTCCTCTCCTGGGACGTGGGCGTGCTTAGTGAGATCCTCCCTGAGCTTGCTTCGTTCTTGGACGACGAGCTCCAAGGCGCGTCGCTGACGTTTGGACGCTTGAAGGCGGTCGATGCGCTGGCCGCCGAAGACCGGCTTCCGGGCGATGCCGTTCTGCTCGCAGCGCTCCTGCTCGGGCCAGTCGACGAGGCGCTCGAAGGCGTATCGGACGTCCCTGTCGCGTACGAGGAGTTCGTTCGAGAGCTCTCGCTTCGACTTTCGTTGCCGCGACGTCTCAAAGATCGTATCCGCCTGCTCATTATGGCGCAGCGACGTCTTCGAACCGGCCGCATTCAATCAATCGCGCGCCGCGAGTACTTCGCTGACGCAGCGACCTTGTTCGCGCTCGATCGCATGGCCCGGGGCGAGGAACTGCCTTCCTGGGCCAACGAGCCTACGGACGCCGTCTACGATGAAGAGCCGCGAAGTCGCCGAAGGCGCCGCCGCCGACCCCGCAATTAGTTTGCGGAAACTAGTCCGGGGCGCGATCTACGATGAGCTCGAAGGCTCGTTCGCTCCAGTCTGGCTCGTCGGCGTCTGGTAGGCCGCTTGCGAGGTTGGTCACCACGAATAGAAGTCGCCGGGTGGAATCCTCGAGCTCGATGGGCAGGTAGGCCTTGGGCACGGGGCCGGTGGGCGGCGCCGCGATTCGACGAATCTCATTGCCACGTCCGTCCAGCTGAACCGCGACGAAAGACCAGCTGACCCCGTACTCGCCTTGAAGCCAGGCACGAAGACGCCGGCTACCTCCCCAGTTGCTCGCGTCCATGACCAGGTATGCGCTTCCGAATGTCTGCAGCGGCTGCGAGGCGATCACGCGTGTCGGAAGGTGCTTCATTTCCATGCTGATCGGTACCTGCGCATCGCTGTCGAGGGAGGCCAGGAGCGCGCCGCCACCATCGGCCCGGCCGACGAACCATCTCATGACTGCCAGCTCTTCGATGTTGTCGAGCAAACGATCGCCGCTGCGGTCGACTGCGGACTCGATAGATGACCAAAGATCCGGATCTGCACGAAGCCCCGCCCCCTCCCAGGTTCGCTGGCTGGCGAGCCCCCAAGCATCGCGCACGAACTGGCCGGGCACGACGTCGTGGCGCGCCGATAGATATGCGAGCCACAGGGCACCACCGGCGCCGCCGCCTGTGGCTCCGGCCACCCAGGAACGATGGGGTTCCGCCTGCTGGCGGCTCGGCGCGTCGTCATCGCAGCCAAACTGACCGGTGAGCTCCCAGGTCAACCAGGCTGCCGTCGCCCGCCGCCAGGTCCTGGCCTCTGCGGGGTCGATGCTCATTAAGAGCGCGTCGATGTAGGCGGCGGTCGCGCAAGCCTCGAGCTTCGTGTTCGGCGTCGCTGGGCTGAGGACCGCGAAGGTCGAACACCGGTCGAAGTACGACCAGACTGCCATTGCGTCGGAGTAAGCGTCGGGGGCTAGGGCAGTACTGAGATAAAGGTCGAGCTCCGGGCCGCCCCCTAGATCGCCATCCGGGATTGGCCAAGGCCAGCCCATCGCGTCGAGGCGCCCCCTGGCGTGTTCGACCGCGCCGAGCGCTCGCCGCATCGACTGCCGGCTGACCCCCGGATCGGCATGGACGCTCAGAAGCGCGTGAGTCGAGCGAAGGATCTGCGATCCCGTGCGGGGCCGCGCCACGGGTTCGGGTTCTGGCGTCCGGGGCCCCGTCCAGACCCGCGAGGTCATCGAGACGATCGCCTCTGCGATCTCGTCCGCATCCAGCAGATCCCCCTGCGCCTGTGCGATTTGCGCCGTCAGGGCAATCGCGATGGCGATGCAGACGAGGTTTGATTTCACTCGGGGCATTTGACACGATCCGCATGTACCTTCTACATCACATCTGAAGGGGGGGCCTATGCACGACGGCCGTTTTGATCCTAGCGGCTTCTACGAGTTCAATCTCAGCGAGGGGATGGTTCGAACGCGCAATGGCGATCGAGTCGTAGTCCTCAGCGAGGATGTGCTCTCATCGCTGGTTGCAGCAGCAGCCCGAGATGGAGACCTCACACCGCTTCGGCGCTTGGGCGAGCTCCTCGGCGACCAAGTGCTAGGCAGCTTGGACAGGCCGGCATCGGTCCTCTCAGCGGAGGCCGTGCTCGGCCACGTGTCCGCGGTGACCTCGCTCTTCGGTTGGGGGCGACTAGCCTTCGAGCGCTGGGGCGCCGCCTTGGTCGTCACGTTACGTGACAAACCGGAGCTCGACGAAGACGAGCTTGGCGCGGCCGCGCTCCTCGGGGGCATGTTCTCGCAGATTTCCCAGCGGCAGGTTTCCTGTGTCCCGACGGGTGAATCGAAGTTCATCATGGTCGACTTCGAGGTAGCCGAGACGGTCTGGGGTTGGTTCAAGGACGGAGCAGACTTGCCTGCAATCATAGGCATGCTCGAAACGAAGAGGGCATCATGACCGATCGTGAAGATAGGCTTCGCTCCTTGCTCGACAGGGTGCGGGCCAAGCGTCCCGATGAGCGTGAGACCCATGCGGCGGAGGCTCTCGATCGGCTTCGCACCGCCTCGGGTACGGTGGCGGCCACTGCTCAGGCTCCAACGCTTCCAGATCCCCCGACCTCGCCGACGCTCGACAGCCCGACGCTCTACTCGTCTCAGCCACCAAGAGTGGAACGTCCGCTTTCAGTGGAGCCCCCGGCGCGATCAGTGCGGCCCGCGTCGGCGCCATCATTGCCGTTGGCATCACCTGCGACCCCATCTCAGTCGCGGCGACCTGCAGCGATTCGCCCTCAGAGTGTCGCGCCGACCGGGCAGCCGGTCGTCTACGCAACCGATCAGCCAGAGTTCCCGCGTCCAAAGACCTTCGGGGAGCTCCTCGAGCTGACCCTGTCCTTGCGGCCCCGCTAGATGCTTCTCGTCGTCGACGTCGGCAATACCCACACGGTGCTCGGCCTCTACGACGGGGAACGCCTCGTCCACGACTTCCGAATCGAGACATCCAAGGGCAGAACAAGCGATGAGCACCACGTCCTGCTCCTCAGCTTGTTGACCTTAGCTGGGGTCGAGCGCAGCGATGTGCGTGCGAGCATTCTCTCGTCCGTGGTCCCGTCGTTCAACGACACGATCATCGAAGCCGTCGACCGCGCCTTCGATCACGAAATCATGGTCGTCGGTCCCGGAATCAAGACCGGGATGCCCGTGCTCTACGAGAACCCCCGCGAGGTCGGCGCCGACCGCATCGTCAACGCGGTAGCAGCGTACGAGCGGGTCAAAGGCCCTGCGATCGTGGTCGACTTCGGAACGGCGACCACGTTCGACTGCATCTCCGAGAAGGGCGAGTATCTCGGAGGCGCAATCTCTCCGGGGATGCAGATAAGCGCGAGCGCCTTGTTCAACCGAGCCGCTAGGCTGCCTCGCAGCGAAATCGCGCGGCCGCCGCGAGCGATCGGGCGCAACACGGTCCACTCCATGCAGGCTGGTATCGTGTTCGGATACGTCGGATTGGTCGACGGGCTCGTACGCCGCTTGGCTTCAGAGATGGACACGGAAGTTTCGGTCATTGCGACCGGCGGCTTAGCCGGATTGATCGAGCCGGAGAGTGAGACGATCGAAGAGGTCGACGAGTTCCTAACCCTCGAAGGCCTTCGCCTAATCTACCTCCGCAACGTCTAGTCAGGGCTGATGCTGGCTAAGGGCGCATGAGCAGGATCATGGCGGCGACGCTCGCGGCGACGACGAGCGCCGCAAGCGCGTAGACGGCGACCTCGCTTCGTCTGAGGCGAACCGGCTCTTTTGGCCCCTCGTTGTCCGGCCTCGACTGACGAGGCCGCGAGGGGCTGGAATCCCTCAGGGGAGGAGGCTCGCTCACGGTTTCTTTGGCGATTGGCAGCAGATCCACGCGTTGGTCGGGGCCAGTTTGGATGGCGTTTAGCTCTGCCTCGACACCCTCGGCGTCCACGCCTTCGAGCTGCTCGGCCAGGATCAGTCGGGCGAAATCCGAGGTGAGTCGAGCCGACATTGTCTGTGACACCGGAACCCCGACGTCGATGCTGAGGCGATAGCCGCCCAGGTCCAGCTGGTCATGCTTGCGCAGCACCTTGGGGCGCCCTGGCACCACGCGGATTTCATTGACGCGCGTGCCATTGGTCGAGCCCTCGTCCAGCAGCGCGTAACCGGCGTCCTGTTCGTGGATGCTCGCGTGCGTTGCACTGACCGCAGCGTGAGGGAGCTGAACGTCTGCACTCCGCGAGCGTCCGATCACGATGCGGGACTGCGAGAACTCATAGACGAAAGTGGAGGGGTTAAGTTCCGTCCAAAGTGACTGCACAGTGATTCGCACGCCCATCGTGGCCGACAAGACTGCGGTCCCGTTGCGAACTGGTCAAGGAAGCGGGTTGCAGAAAAGTGGACGAGTTCGCGGAGTTTTGGGACCAGTCGGGATGGGAGCGACTCACGGGTCGCGCAGGAGAGCATTCGATGAACACATCCGCGGGATACTATCAAGCACCTCGGCAGCCGCGCGTGCCGCTCGACGAGGTTCTGATCAAGCTCCATCCCGAAGGCTTCCATCAAGAGTTCGAAGCCGACGGTATCAACGTGGGGGCCGGCGGACTCTCGATGCGGGCGTCCGTGTTGCCCGAGGTTGGTTCGACGCTTCGTTGCCAGTTGGACAACCCAAACGGCGGGGAGGCCATCGAGATGATCGGCCGGGTCGTCTGGGCTCATGAGAGTGGTCCCCATGTCGGTGAGTTCGGCATCCGTTTCACGCATTTGTCGGACCAGGACCAGACACGCATCGAGGCACTCATTCAGCGCTGGGGTCGTGCGACCTCAAAGGCGCCTATCGTTCATTTGCAGCTCGACGGCGTGGGCACTCCAATCATGGCCGAAGTCCAATCCGAGACGGATGATACGCTGTTCGTCGAACAAGCGCTGCCGTTCCTGGCCATCGGATCCGCCGTGGTGAACGAGAGCGCCGGGCGGCGCGGCCACCTCGAGGCGGTCGAGCTCAAGATGGACGAAAGCACCCCCAAGCTGGTGCTGAGCATCGGCTACGAGATCGAGGACAGCTCGGATGCTTCGGTAAGCGACGAGGGAGACCGAGATACGCTACCCGATGAGGCACCGTCCAGGGCTCGGGCAGCCGAGACCGAACGCGAAGAGCGTATGCACGATACACCTCGAATCGTTCGCTACGATCCAGAGGTCGAAGCTGCCGAGAACCCATCGGTCAGTGATCGACTGCGCGCCCATGGGAACGCGGCCGGTGAGCAGCTCTCGAGCGCGGTGGACAGCGTTCGTTCCGCCGTGACCGATGGTCTGCTGCCGCACATCACGAGCAAGGTGAGGGAGCTCTTCGCGCTGGCTGGGCGATTCATCGCTGCGCTGCGCTCCCAGCTCGACGACAAGCCTCGACGCAAGCAGGTGCCACGAAGCGAGGCCGCGCGCGCGCATCTCAAGAACACACGCCGCAACGGGCGCCGCTATCTGATCCTCGCCGCAATGGTTTGTGGGATCGTGGCCGCGGGCTGGGGGGTCTACCTTTGGGCGGCGGCTGGGACGGAAGAGACAGCGGCAGGGACAGAGACAGCGGCAGCGACAGAGACAGCGGCAGCGGCAGGGACAGGGACAGGGACAGAGACAGCGGCAGCGGCGGGGACAGAGACAGCGGCAGAGACCGAGGCTGAATCCGAGACTGGGAACGCGATGGCGAACGCCGCCTATCGGCCGCAGGGGGCTCTCCTTCCTCCGGAGCCCGTGCGTGGGACCGCGTTCGGTGCCGATTCAGTTCCGGGCGGCGAGAAGTACGTCCTGCGAATGAGCAACCCGGTGACCGAGTTGGACGGGATCGTCGAAGCAGACGGCTTCTCGGTTACGATTCCTGGCAGCCTTTCCCTTTCGCGGGCGGGTCCAATCGCCTCTGCGCATCCCGACGTGGAGCACGCCAGCATTCTCAACCGCGGAGATTTTTCCGAGCTGACGCTCCGCTTCGTTGCGGGACGGCACCCGGCATACCGCGTCGAAGCGCGCGGCCCCGCAATCGAGATTACCGTCGCGCGCTAGCGCCCCTTCGAACGAGTGAGCGGCTGGAAGAAGCGCTGCGAATCGCGCTCGATGTAGAGTAGGGCCTTGCCGTCTTGCAGGGCCGACCGGACGTCGCCGATCGCACGAACTGCTCGCCGGTCGGCTTGAAGAATGATGTCTCCGGGTCGAAGACCGGCCCGATCCGCGTCGGAGCCCGGTTGCACTCCACGAATGAAAACTCGCCCGTCCCCTTCATAGCGGAAGCGTTCGCGAAGCCGCGGCGTCAGCTCTTCGAGCGCGAGGCCGAGCATGGCGCCGTCCTGAACGCTCTGCTGCTGGGATTGGGCGCCGTCCTCGCTCGGTCTCTCACCCGTAACGAGCGCGAGCTGCTTCGTTTTCTCGCCGCGGCGCACCTCGAGGCTCAAACGTTCACCAACTCCGCGGCGCAAGACCGTACGCAAGAGGTCGTGTCCTTCACGAATCCTCTGCTTGTCGATCGAGGTGATCACGTCTCCAGCTTGTAGGCCTGCTTTCTCCGCCGGTCCACCGGGAACCACCGCATTGACCAAGGCTCCGCCATCGAAATTTCCGCCGAAATGCGCTGCGAGCTCGGGAGTGATTTCCTGGAAGGACACGCCGAGCCAGGCCCGTTTGACCGTACCGCTCGCGATCAGCTGACTCGCCACGCGCTGAGCGATCTCTGCTGGGATCGCAAAGCCGATGCCGGAGCCGCGGCCGATGATCATCGTGTTGATTCCGAGCACGCGGCCTTGAAGGTCGATGAGCGGTCCGCCCGAGTTCCCAGGGTTGATGCTGGCGTCGGTCTGAAGGTAGTCCTCGATTTCGTTTGCACCGATGCCTCCGCGGCCTTTCGCGCTGAGCACGCCGGTCGTCACGGTGTAGTCGAGGCCGAAAGGAGAGCCGATCGCGATGACGAACTGGCCGACACGCGCGGCCTCCGACGATGCGAACTCAGCTTGGGGCAAGCCCCGCGCGTCGATCTTCAGCATCGCGAGGTCCGTAGCGGAATCCGCGCCAACCAGCGTTGCGGGGTAGCTCTTGCCGTCCTTCAAGCGAACGTCGATTCTGCTTGCTTCATGGACGACGTGGTTGTTCGTCAGGATGTATCCGTCCGATCGCAAGATCACACCCGAGCCGCCTCCTCGAACGATGCCACCGCGACCCTGGCCCCCGAAGAACGACGGAAATCCGTTGTTCTGCGGGCTGCTCACTTCAACCTGAATGCTGACGACCGTGGGCGACACCATTTCGGCCACGTTGCTCAGCGCTGTTTCGAATGCGACTGCCCTCGAAAGGGCGTCTTCGTCGACAGTTCCCTTCCTCGGTGACGCGGATGCCGTGCCAAGCATGGCGATGGCGAGCGTCGTCCCGAGTACAGTCAGCCAAGGTCGACGCAGAGTGGTTCGAAGCATGAACATTCCTCCCTTTTGCTCCCCTAACCTACGAGGAACGGGGTTGATTCCATCTCTCAACGAAAAGCGGTGCACTGCCGTTCGAATCCCATGAGATTGCGGGCGTTTAGGCACTGAGGCAGGGCAGGGTGAGCAGGACGACAGTGCGCTGGTCGACTTCGCTGTGGATCTCGATACTGCCCCGATGCTCTTCGACGATGTTCTTCACGATCGAGAGGCCGAGCCCCGTTCCCTTGCCTTTGCGGCGCGTCGAGAAGAACGGCTCGAACACCCGACCGAGCTCAGTTGCGCGAATTCCCACCCCATTGTCCTCGATCTCGACCTGGATCTGGTCGTGGCCGTGGAGCCGGCTGGTTAGCTGCACCCGTCCGCCTTCTTCGGGCGCAGCGTTGCAGGCATTGGTGATGAGATTGACGAAGACCTGATGAAGCTGCCCGCGTACCGCAGTCACAGCTGGCAGGTTTTCCCCGTAGTTCCGCACGAGGGTGACATTGGCTTCGCGAATGCTGTGCTCGCAGAAACCCAGCGCTTCATCGATCACGTCATTGAGCGAGATGGGCTGCGCTTGCTCCTTCGAAGGCCGTGCGTAGGTCAGAAGATTGCGGGTGAACGACATGATGCGATCGGAGCTTCGCAAGATTCGCTCCATACGCTTGATGTCCGACTGCTCTGCACCGCCGCGGGACAGCTTGCCCATCAGGTATTCGCCGTAGACGGAGATGCTCGTCAGCGGATTGTTGATTTCGTGCACGATGCCGGCAGCGAGTTGGCCCAGTGTCGCAAGCTTCTCGGCGTGGATGACTTGGCCTTCGAGCTCGTGTACCTCGGTCCGGTCCTGTCCAATCGCGAGGACGCCAGCGACGCTGCCTTCCGAATCGAGAATCGGAGCGAGGGTGAACTGCAGGCGCGCGGTACCGCCTCCCGACTTCGGCAAGCTGAGCTCGAACGGCGGCACGTCCTGGCCCCGAAGGGCATTGACGAAGGCCGACAAAACGCGCACCCGTTCGCTCTGCCCCGAGAGCTCGAGGAGATCCCTGTTGACCAGCTCGACCCGATCGAGGCCGGTAATTCGACCGAACGCACCGCTGACGACCCGTATGCTGCGGTCGCGGCCGACCACCAAGACCGGGATATTCGCATGCTCCAGTAGCTTATCGAGGTAGTCGCGGAGGTGCAGAGACTCGCGGCGGAGGCGGCCGCTTTCGATCGCGGCACTGGCCTGAGTCGCTGCCATCAGGAGGGCGTCCTCCAATCGGGCAGGGATCTCGGTGCCACGGGCGAACTCGGCCGCCAGAACGCCAAAGACTTCGCCGGCGCGTGCCAGCGGGATGTCCAGTCCGTCGGCCGGAAGCAGCTCCTCGCCCGGACCGCTCTGCAAGATGGGCTCGTACGTCCGCCGTAGGCTCATCGCGGCCGGCTGCTCCGCGGGTTCAGCAAAGCCCGCCCGCAGAAGTCCCGCTTCGGTGATCGAGACCTGGTCCATCGCGTCGGGCCGAATGTGATGGGTGGTGGCTTGCACGATGGTGCCGCGGTCGGGCATTCGCGCGGACAACCTCATGGCAAAGCGAACGCTCGGATACAGGCGCTCTAGCGCGTGCAAGTAAGAACGAAGAATCTGTTCGTCGGTCGCGGGCCCTGTCGTTTCGCGCTGGGCCTGGTTGAGCGATTCGAGAACACGCGGCAGAGTGAGGCCGTCGACTTGGTTTCGATGCCGTCGCGGTGAGATGATCGACTTCACCGACGACACCCGCGGTTCGACGCTCTGCTGGGTGGGAGGGCGATTCCTATGCGCGGAGTCGTCCATCGCTCAGCTCTTCGCCCCGGGTTCATTCGGCGTGTCGGCAGCGCGATCGAGATCGAAGATCTTCTGATGGCCGACGTACGCGGTGGTTTCGTACCGCGTGATCTTCCCGATCTTGCGCACTATCTCGGCCATTCGCTCAGCTTCCCGGATTAGCACTCGAGCAGTCTTGGCACTGTTCGAATTGGGCTCGGATTGGCGTAAGAGGAGCTCTGCGTAGGCCATCATGCTAGTAAGGGGCTGGTTGAGCTCGTGCGCCGCCGTCCCCGCCAGCTCGGCGAGGACGCTTTGCTTCTCCGTGAAGGCCAACTTCTTTTGTGTTTCTGCCAGGCGCTCCTCGACTCGGATACGGTCGCGCAGATCTGCGAAGATGAGGACGATCGCGGAGGGTTCGCCCTGCTCGTAAATCAGCGATGCCGAGAGCTGAACCGGAATCCGCGCTCCATGGATGTCGAGAAGGTCCAGCATCGTGGGTTCGAGTCGGCCTGGGCCACCGTGCCCCGGGGCGAGCACGCGCTTGGTGACTAGCTCGGCCGTTGCCCGCCCGAGAAGATCGTCGAGCTTTACAGTACCGATCACGTCCGATAGGTGGTGTCCGGTGATCTGCGCCGCGCTGGGATTGAACAAGCGCACTCGTTGCTCCATGTCCGTCGCGATGATCGCATCGACGCTCGCGTCGATCAACGATTCGAGGAACTCCATCGTTTTGATCAGCTCGCGCTCGGTCTTCCGTTGATGGCTGACGTCTTCGAAGGAGATCACCGTGTGGTCCTCTGCGCCGATCAGGGGAGCGAACGACGAGCTGCAAACGATGCTCGTACCGTCTCTCCGGACCAGATGAAGATCCATTCCACGGGGATACTGCCCCTGTGACAAAGCTTCCCGAATGCGAGGCAGGTCTTCGGGGGACAGCAGTTGTCCGATGTCCTTGGAGGCGATGGTCTCCTCACGGTGGCCGATGATCTCGTAGGAGCGCGGGTTTGCGATCGCGATCTCGAGATCTGGACCCAGCACGATGACGCCGACCGCCATCGATGCGAATGCCTGGGCGTACCGGCCGCGCAAGTCTTCGAGCGGGCTGCGCGCGCGCAGTCTTTCGAGACGGAGCAGCAGCTGCTCCCGAAGAGTCGGCCGGAAAACGAAGTCGCTCGCGATCTCCTCCAATCCCTCGGGGACGTCTCCCGCTACGACCAGAAGGACCGGTTTTCCGCGGCTCGGCGTCCAGTCGGCTGCGCCGGGGTGAGCGGCATCCAGCGCCACGACTTCCTGCTTCAGGTCTGCATCGCCCAGGACCTCCGGCCCCAGCCACTCGACTGACCAGTCCGTCGTCTTGAGCAGAGCGACGAGCTCTTGGTAGACGTTTGGATCTCTAGAAATTAGTGCCAGTGTGGGCATCTCGTTTGCACCCTACCAGACAGGAGTCTGCTGGTGGCTCTTTCGGGACGGGCGTGTAACCTTGGTCCGGACGGGGCATGTGGCAAAGCCGATTGGTATTTTCGATTCGGGCCTGGGCGGCCTTACGGTAGCCCGGGCAATTGCTGGGGCGCTCCCGGCCGAGAATCTCGTGTATCTCGGCGATACGGCCAGGGTTCCCTACGGGACGCGTAGCGCGAAGACCGTGGTCAAGTACGCCATCGCCTGCGCCGAGCGCCTGCTGCGCTTCGACATCAAGCTCCTGGTCGTCGCTTGCAACACGGTGAGCGGCGTTGCGCTCGGCGAGCTCGAGGACCGTCTCGACATTCCCGTCATCGGCGTGATCCAACCCGGCGCCCGGGCGGGGGTGCAGGCGACTCGAAGCGGGCGGATCGGGATCCTTGCGACCGCCGGCACGGTTGCGTCAGGTGCGTACGAACGAGCGATTCACCGCGAAAACCAGGCGATGAACGTGTTCACTCGGCCGGCGCCCTTGTTCGTGCCGCTCGCCGAGGAAGGCTGGGTCACCGGCGAAGTGCCGCGTCTCGCCGCCCGGCGCTATCTGAAACCCCTCGTCGAGGTCGACGTCGACACGATCGTACTCGGCTGCACGCATTACCCTTTGCTCTCGCAGACGATCCACGAGGTCGGAGCTGAGTTGCTGGGACATGACGTCGCCATCGTCGACAGCGCCCAGGCGACCGCTACGACCCTGACCGAGATGCTCGGCGAGCCCAATGCCCCGAAGAGATCGGCGGGCTCGCTGCAGATCCTGGTCACCGACCTGCCGGGCCAATTTGGCGCCGCGGCGTCTCGATTTCTCGGGAAACCCCTCGAGGGTCTGGATATTCAGGTTATCGACCTCTGACCTTGCTTCTTACAGCGCTATCAAGATATTATATAAATACTAATATGCGCGATTTGGGGGCTGGACAGGCAATCGTTTCGAGCGAGCCATTGGACGACAGCGAAAACCGTATTTTCGCAACCGGTGAGCTTCTCGATGGCGTCTACGAGATTATCAAGCTCCTCGGACGGGGCGGGATGGGGCAGGTCTTCGAAGCTCACGACCACCTGCTCAATCGGCGGGTCGCGATCAAGGCAGCCTGGCCGAATCCTCTAACCCCGCCTCTGCGGAACGAGGCGCGTGCTTTGGCTGCTTTCCAGCATCCGAGCTTGGTCAGTGTTCACACGCTGGGGGAGCACCGCGGGATTGACTACCTGGTGATGGAACGGGTGTACGGCGTCTCCCTGACCCAGCATGCTGAGACACGCTGGGGAAGTGGCGAGCCGTTCAGCGCATCCGAGGTGGTGCAGATTCTACTGCCAGCGGCCGAGGGGCTCAGCGTCGTTCACCGCGCCGGCCTCGTACATCGGGACATCAAGCCGGACAACATTATGCTGACTCCGGTTCATCGAGTCGTGTTGATGGACTTCGGGCTCGTCTTGCCGGAGTTCGATGTCAACGGGAAACAGCCGGTTGCCGGCTCTCCGCCCTACATGGCGCCGGAGGCGCTATTCAACACGGCGGCAACCGGTAGTGGTCATCTGGTCGATATCTTTGGTCTGGGCGTCCTCGCTTACGAGTTGCTCACTGGATCGCGACCGTATGACGGCAGGACGATTCGTGAAGTGATCGCTGCGCACGAGCGCGGGCGACCTGCGGCACTTGCCGAGCTCCGACCGGACTGCCCGCTTGGCCTCTGTCAGCTCATCCATGAAATGCTCAGCCCAAACCCTCAGATGCGCAACCAAAGCGCCGAAGCGGTTGCCTGGCAGCTGCGCGCGGTCCGCGACGAGCGACCCCGTTCCGAGAGTCCCAAGGAGAGCGCTAACAAGGCCCCCTCCGTGTTGATCGTCGACGACGACGTGGACCTCGCGAAAATTCTCACGTTCTACGTGCGGCAAATTCTCGGACCGACGGAGATCCGCGTTGCTCATGACGGTGAAGAGGCCTTGGATGAAGTCCAGAAGGAAGAGCCGGATGTGATGCTGCTCGACCTGCACATGCCTCGCATGAACGGCGTCGAGCTTTGCATGCAGCTCAGGGGCGAAGGGCTTGCGCAGAGCTGTTCGATCATTTCGGTCAGCGCGGGCGCGCAGGAGCACGATGTCCAGCTTCTTCACCAGCTCGGCATTCATCACTTCGTCGAAAAGGGCTCGAACTTGCGCGAACGACTTCGAAGCGTCATCGCCGAAGTCTGTGGCGACCAGGTCCTGGTAAACGACTGAGCACGCCCCTAGAGTTCGGGGATGGTGGACCCGGAGCGTTCGGTTTCCAAGCTCAGACGTTGGGCAGAGCGTCTCGTTACTCTGCTCGACGACCGCTTTCGCATTCCGGGGACCGATGTTCGATTCGGTCTCGACCCGATCATCGGCATTTTGTTCCCGGGCATCGGTGATGCGGTCACCGGCGCCGGCTCGATCGGTCTAATGGCACTGGCGCTTCGACGAGGAGTGCCTCGCGTCGTCTTGTTCCGAATGGTGCTCAACATCCTCGTCGACGTGCTGGCCGGCGCGCTGCCCATCGTTGGCGACATCTTCGACCTCGCCTACAAATCGAACCGGCGAAATCTCGAGTTGATCCGCGAGTACGAAGCGCCTGGATCCAAGGCGACCGCTTGGGACTACGCGATCCTTGCCTTGGGCGTGATCCTCGCGATCTTGAGCATCATCGTGCCCCTCGTCGCCGTGTTCTACTTCGGGGTCAACTATGGCCCGGAGCTTCTCGAGCATCTTGGGCTTCGATGATTTGATCCTGGGCTTCGCGTAGCTCTTGTTCGAGATGTCGAATCCGTCGTTGGAGCGCGCGAAGGTCTCGTTGGGTTGCGAGGTGCAGCATGCCCGCGACTTGCTGCACGCGCTTATCCCATGCTCCCTCGACGCGCCCGCGAAAACGAAATCCCTTCACCACAGCCTGCTGAAGCTTCGGGCTCTGCATCAGCTTCGCGACGCGAGGGTCCTGCACGAGCTTGAACACGAGATCTTTGAGCTCAGTCATCGTTGCTAGACCGGCTAGCCGATCACTGCCTGAAGCTTCGTTGCGAGAAGAGCGTTGCCCGTGAGCTTGATCTTGCCCTGCATGAAGAACTGCATTGCTGCACCTGGCTTGTCGGTCATCGCCTTCCAGTCCTCGGTAGAGAGCTCGATCGTGCATTCGGCATTGCCGGTATCCCCCTCGATGACTCCCGGGGCGTCCTTCATGTTGACGGTCCAGATGCCGCCGTCGTCGCCGTTGATCTTGAACAGAAAGACCGCGTCGACCGCTTTGGCCTTGTCGATGTCGCGTTCGATCGACTGGGGAATGTCTTGGCTAAATGAAGTCTTTGCGTCGGGCATCGTCGGTCCGCCCGCAAGGTGCTTTCCAGCGGGCGATGAGCTAACAACGCGTCCCGAAGGGTGTCAAGCCGAGGTACCTTAGCTGCCCGTTTCCAGGTCTTGGGCGAGATAGGCCAAAATGACTTCGTCGAGGGACTTTTCGCTTAGCACCTCGTGTCCGAATGGCGCCGCAGGTGCGCGCGAGATGCGCTGACCTGAAACCCTGTTCGGGCGGAACTGTTCGTAGCGCGGCGAGCCCTCGACCAGGCGGGCTGCCGCGTGCTCCAGAACCTCGGTGCTGAGCTCCGTCGGCGGCGCGTTGCCGTTTGTGTCTCCGCCATCTGCCTGGTCTGGCGCGTCGTCGTCGTACGCACCGTCGCGTAGTCCGATGAACACTCGCTTGTGTTGTTCGCGCATGAGCTCTTTCACCACCTCCGAAAGCCGCTCCGAGCCGAGGTGCTCTTGGTACGAGGTCTTCTCCGACGCGACGATGCGACCACCGTCAGCGAAAAGCTGCGTGATGACGTGCGGCCGTTTCACACCCGAATCTTCGGTTTGAATGTGATACAGCTTTCCCTTATGGCGCACGTTCGTGTTGTAACCCACGAGCGGTGAAGGACTCGCTCCCATCTCAAGATCATATCCCAGAAAAACGGGGCAGTCCTCTTTTACCTGGGGTTAAGGAAGCCGACGCTGGTTCATGGCTGGAAACAAAAAGAAAAAAACCAAGGTGCGACCGATGCTGCCCCGTCCGGGCGCGAGGTACGCCTGCTTTGGCGATGGCCTCTGCTGTACGGATATCCACGGAATCGGGCCGCTGACCAAGAAGGAAGTCGCACAGATGCGTCGCATCTACCGAGGTTCCGCGGGATGGAACGACGACCACGATGACTACATGCTCAACACGGCGGCTGATGGTGGCTGCCTGTTCCTCATGTCCGATCAGCGCTGTTCGGTACACGCGCAGCTCGGCCCCGAGGCCAAGCCCGATGGCTGCCGTCGCTTCCCACTGGGACTGGCCGCTACGCCGGTGGGTGGCCGCATCACGACCGACCATCGCTGCCCTTGTCGCACCATGGGTGACCGTCCGGAGATTCGTCCCGAAGACGTCGAACCGTCCTTGTGCGACGGCGGCAGCAGGCCGGTCGCCGATCGGCGCATCAAGCGCGTCTCCTTGAGCGCCAAAGAGGATCTGAGCTTTTCCGAATGGGAACCTATCGAAGCGGAGTACTTGCGCAGGCTTCAAAGCCGAGAGCCGCTCCTTGCTATTTTGGACGCAAAGGCGTTTCCGAAGCTCCGCCGTAGCAGCTGGGACAAGCAAGCGCAGGAGTTCATCGACGCGCGAGACGGCTCGCAGTTCGGCGTCGCGATGGCCTGGGTTGGCGATACCATCGGTGCACTGCGGAACGGGCGCACTCCAAGGTCTCCTGGGCGCCCCTGGGCGGCAGCGTTCGACCGCGCCGAGGCACGTTCGCCCAAGGCGCGCAAGAGCCGCGCGGTCTTTGGCGATTGGCTTGCCGACGAGGTCTGGTCGCTCAAGTGGGCTGAGGACTACGACTTCGCGCTGGCGCGAACCGAGCTTGCCACGAGGCTCACGATTGCCGAGGACATCTGCGGACGCCTGCGAGACACGGGCGCGAGGGAGGATCGCGCAGCGGCCGAATCCGTGATGATGCTCGAGCTCGTCGGCGAGTCCGATTTCTGGACCGAGGTCAAGGACTGTATGCGCGGCTCATGAGCGCGAGCGAACGCGACAGCCAAGTGCTCGCCCTGCAAATCGGACGGCCGTTGCGCGCGACGTCGACGGTTCTTCGCAGATGCAATCTCGGATTGCCCATCGTTGCCGAAGTCCCTCCGATTCTCGACACGGGCGAGCCGTTCCCCACGCGCTACTGGCTCACCTGTCCTCTTGCGCACCGCCGAATCGCCCGTCTCGAGGGGCAGGGCGGGGTGAGGGCCGCCCAGGCCAAGATTGACGCTGACCCCGACTTGAGTCGCGCTCTCATTGCCGCTCACGATCGCTACGCGCGCGAGCGCGAAGCGCTGCTTCCTCCTGACGCGCGCAATCGCCCGAGTGGCGGCGTAGGCGGCTCCTCCGGTGGCGTGAAGTGTCTGCACGCGCACTACGCCGACTTCGCGGCTGGCCACGACAATCCGATCGGTCGCGATGTGCACGAGGCGATCGGCGAACCTTGCTGTCCCCGGCCCTGCGTCACGGACATTGACGGCGAGCTCCGGCGTAACCCAGACTGGCGGGAGCCGAGCGATGACCAGGACCAGCGATAACACCTCTCCCGCGCCGCGCTCAGAGCGCTTGATTTGGTGGGGGATTGCGGCCGGCTCGATCGCGGTATTGGCGTTGGCGGCTGCGATCGAGCCTGACGCCCGTGGCTATGGCACGCACACCCAGCTGGGCTTGCCTCCCTGCGGCTTCCTCTTGCTCTCCGGTTCGCCGTGCCCCGGGTGCGGGCTCACGACCGCGTTCGCGCATGGCATCCGTGGTCACTGGGCGATGGCCGCAAGTGCGAACCCGCTCGGCCTCGCTCTGTTTCTCATAGTCTGCGCTTGCATTCCGCTTGGCGTCACCGCTGCGCTACGCGGATGGTCTTTCGGCGCGGTCATCGATCGGTTCGGACTCAGCCGTTGGGCGCTCGCGCTTGCTGGCTGCGCCATTGCAATCTGGGTCATGCGCTTCGCCGACGCGCTCTAGTCGTGCCCTAGGCTTTGCGCGCAAGCGAATGCCGCGTCTGCTTCAACAGGTCGTCCCCGCTCTTGACGCTGGCCTCCGGCGTGCTCGTGAGCCCAATCCGTACCTCGGGCCTTGGGGTGATGGCTCCGCCCCAGAGCTCGCCGCTTTCGATCTGACCTTCCAGACGCCGGAGAACGTAGCCGGCGCCTTCGCCGTCGGTTTCGGGCAGCAGGATGCAAAATTCGTCGCGCCGCAAACGAAATAGATGATCGACCGCGCGGATACAAGACTTGAGCCCGGTTCCGATGAGGGCCATCGCCTGATCGGACGTGGCATCTTCGCTTGCTGCCGCGATCTCGGTTGAGTTGCTGACCCTGACGACGATGCAGCTCAGCGGATGCCCGTAGCGCTCGGCCCGAGTGTGCTCGTAGTCCAAGCTGATCAGAAGCTGCGATGGAGTTCCAGCGCCGGTCACCGGGTCGCGTTGGTCTGCCGGCGGCGTGCTCTCCGGAATTCCAAGGCGGTCGCGTCGCGTTGCGCGCAAGACGTTGCGCACGCGCTGCTGAATCTCGAACACCCGGTACGGTCGAGTGAGGTAATCCTCGGCGCCAAGCTCGATCCCGCGGCGCCGCGCCTCGAGGTCGCCTTCATCGGTTACGAGCAAGACTGGAATGTTGACCAGGCTCGTATCCGCTTTGAGAATCCGCAGGATCTCGAACGCGTCGATTTCCGACATCTTTGCGTCGAGCATGAGCAGATCTGGAGGCCGACGCGCGACCATGGCGAGCACCTCGGGACCGTCCGCCGCGGCCACCACGTCGTAGCCCGCAGCCTCGCAGGCTTCGTGAAGCAGGCGTAGGTTGAAGGGGTCGGGGTCCCCGACAAGAACCAAGGCGCTCATTGCGCCGGCTCGCTTGCCCTTGGTCGGCTCTTGCTCTGCCCCACGGCCGATACCGTATCACGTGCTTAGCGACGCCTCCAATCTCCGTGCCTGCCACGGGGAGGAGAGTAAGCTCTCTGCGTGGTAGCCCCAGCCAGATTGATCGCGACCCGCGTGCTTCAAAGGGTCGCGCATGATGAGGCCTGGGCGACGCCCACCCTCGATGCGGAGCTTCGCCGCAGTTCGGTCAAACGCGCCGATGCTGCGCTCGCGACGCAGATCGTGTACGGCTCGCTTCGAACGGCGCCCGCTCTCGAAGCGGCGATCGGTCGACATCTGCAGCGACCGCTCAAGGTCGATGACTGGACGCGCGCGGCGCTGATGGGCGCCGCATACCAGCTACTTCACCTCGATCGGGTTCCTCCCCACGCCGTGGTCAACGATGCGGTGGAGCTGGTGCGCATGAAACGCGGTAAGGGACTTGCTGGATTCACCAATGCCGTGCTTCGAAAGGTTGCCGCCGATCGTCCGGAGACTCCACAGCCGCCTTCGTCTCTCGCCGTTCCCGATTGGTTGAGTGATTCTTTACGGGCGTCCATCGGATCGGAGCGCACCGAGGACCTTCTGCGGGTGGGGCGGGAGCCGCCTTCGCTCGATCTACGCGTCCGCGCTGACCTCAGCCGAGACGCCGTCGCCGAGGCCATCGCTGCCGCACAGCCCGACGCGTCGCTCTCGCGGACCGCACTCTCACCGTACGGTCTGCGCGTCAGTGGTGCGGGCGATCCTCGTGCGCTGCCCGGCTACCAAGAAGGGGCGTTTGCCGCCCAGGAAGAGGGTGCGCAGCTGATCGGCCTCATGCTCGACGCGCAGCCCGGCGAGCGCGTGCTCGATGCCTGCGCGGGCCGCGGCGGAAAGACCGCCCAGCTGGTCGAAGCGGTTGGTGAATCGGGTACTGTGGTAGCGACCGATCTTCATGAGCATCGCCTCGAGCAGATCCCCTCGGAGTTGGTGCGGCTTCGGCTCAATCCTGCGCGGCTTCAAACCGCTTGTGTCGATTGGACGGTCGGCAGAGCCGGCGTCCAGGGCGACTTCGATCGCGTCCTCGTCGACGCCCCTTGCACCGGGCTCGGAACCGTACGCCGTAGGCCTGAAATTTTACTGCGCAGCGGCCCAGCGAACGCTGCCCGGTTGGGCGAGACACAGCTTCGTCTGCTCGAAACGGTGGCTCCATTGGTTCGACGGGGTGGAACACTGCTCTACGCGGTCTGCTCACCACTGAATGAGGAGGGTTCCGAGGTTGCTGGCAGAGCGCAGCTCCCCGGTTTCGAGCTTCGAGTTGGAAGTGCTTCGGGTTTGAAATCACTGTACTTTGAACCGACTGGCCGCATGCATCTCGGCCCTTGGACACAGGGCGCGGGCCCCTGGGCAGATGCTTACCAGGCCTTTGTGTGGGTGAATGTAGGATAGCTCTTTGACAGCGCTCGACGATAACGCTAGATTCCGCCGAGCTTGAAATACGGGGCGTAGCGCAGCTTGGTAGCGCGCACGGTTCGGGACCGTGAGGTCGGAGGTTCGAATCCTCTCGCCCCGACTAGAA
>Ga0316198_10000286_pt1 | contig 25032 bp, 21 predicted proteins | sample OudBieAanoxic_MG_FD_204935 | JGI IMG/M metagenome (GOLD analysis project Ga0316198, IMG submission 204935) | Coastal sediment microbial communities from Oude Bieten Haven, Netherlands - site A anoxic | ecosystem: Environmental > Aquatic > Marine > Coastal > Sediment | place: Netherlands... | reverse complement strand
CCATTTTTAAACCCCTCCTAATAAATTTGTTACTATTATAAAAATAATATTTATAAAAAAATTAATAGATGATTTTAATTGATGTTTCGCGATTACAAAATCCTTGGTTGTAAATATACGGATCATTGTAAAATTTCAATTTTTAAGTAGTTTGTAAGTTTTATTAATTTATTTCTTGTGAAAACTTTATTAATTGTTAATAATATATTTACTACATAAAAATAGAAAAATCAATCTTTTTATAAAATAATTAATTTTTTTTAATGATCTAGAAAAATATAAATTTTATGAAATAAATAAAAGGTTATATTTTTCTAGATTTTGCCTGTCTGTAGCGTCACGTTGTTTTTTATTTCTCCCTTCCATGGGTATAAGTTGGAAGGATCATTGGTGAAAATTGGCTGCTCTCTATACCATTATTTTCTAGATCTTTATGATATTTTTTTATATGATCAAAGGTTAATTTTTGGATTTTTATATCTTTAAAATGTTCTCCAGCATGGATTCCGGCTCTCCGTCCAAAAACAATTATATCCAGCAATGAATTCCCCATAAGTCTATTGGTTCCGTGGATTCCTCCGGCACATTCCCCGGCGACATACAGGTTTTCTATTTTTGTCTGACCATTTTTATCGATTAGCAATCCTCCATTTTGATAGTGGAGAGTTGGATATACTAAAATTGGTTTTTTTCTCATGTCTAAATCAAACTTGAGATACATTCTCATCATTGCTGGAAGTTTTTTTTCAATGGTTCCTTCCCCATGGATCATCTCAATAAGGGGAGTATCCAGCCATACACCATATCCACCAGTAGGAGTAGGTATTCCATTTCCCTTTACATTACACTCTCTAATAATTGCAGAAGCCTCTACATCTCTTGTCTCCAGATGATAGACAAACTGCTCCCCATGAATATTCAGCGGGGTAGCTCCCAGACTACGAACTTTTTCTGTAACCAGTGCACCAAAAATTTGAGAGGGATGAGCCACACCGGTAGGATGATATTGGATGGTATCTGCAAATGCAAGTTCTGCTCCTACCCTGTATCCCATCACAAGTCCGTCAGCAGTAGCACCATAGTGGTTAGATGTAGGGAACCCTTGATAATGTAGTCTCCCAGCTCCGCCAGTTGCCATTATTACAGTTTTTGCCCTGACCACAAAATTTCGTTTAGTTTCAAGATCACAGATAATTGCTCCGGCAGCTTTACCATCGGTATCCAGGAGGAGTTCAATCACTGGAGAGAATTCCAAAACCTCTATCTCCTTATTTTTAACTTCATCTCTCATTACACGCATTATCTCAGCACCACTATAGTCTGCCGCAGAGTGCATTCTTTTCCTGGAGGTTCCTCCTCCATGATTTGTTATCATAGTCCCATCTTTTTCTTTGTCAAACATTACACCTAAATCATTTAACCATTTAATGGCAGAGGGAGCATCTTTTACCAGAGTACTGGCAAGTTCAGGTACATTGGTATAGTGTCCTCCTCCCATTACATCTAAATAGTGTTTTGAAGGAGAATCATCTGGCTTATCTGCAGCCTGTATTCCTCCCTCAGCCATCATAGTATTGGCATCACCAAAACGTAATTTGGTTGTGATCAAAACTTTAGCTCCTCTTTCGTTGGCTTCCAGTGCAGCAGCAGCTCCAGCTCCCCCTCCTCCTATAACTAATATATCCACATCATAATCTATTTTATCCAGGTTTATTTCAAGGTTTAATAACTTACTTTTAGCTTCCAAAAGCTCCCCTAATTCATTGGGAACCCTCTGTCCCTTGTTGACTCCATGCTTTAAATACATGAATCCCCGATCACTATAATCTGGATGATTTTCATTTAAAACGTCTATTTTATCTTCTGGAGACATCCTTGGAAAATTTATTCCAATTCTTTGGGAACGTGTCTCTTCTATTTTTTTAGATAATTCCCTCATCTCTGCTGTGTACATTAAATACCCCCCAATGTTTAAATTTATAGCTGATCTTTCACAGCTACAAAAGCCTTTATAATATTAAGATTTAATTTTTATTTAAATGCGTGATCCATCATAAAAGTTCACTTATTTACTGATGTCTCTGGCATTATACAATTCTTTTAATTCATCGACATTCTTACTCATAATTTCTTTTAGCGATTCATCGTGTTTTCCAGCGGCTATCTCTTCCACCTTGTTTTTTAGATGCTCTGTTTCAGGGTCAATGTATTTACCTGTAAGACGCCGAGCCAAAAGAGCCACATTATAATGGGTTATCCCGGCAGGACATCTGGATGCACATATCCCACATGATACACAGTCAAAGGATTCATGTGCACACTTTTCAAACTCTCCTCTCTGTGCATGGGCTACATACTGCATAACATTTAAATCTTGAGGACAGCCATTTGTACAGGAATTACATCCTATACACTTATAAATTTCAGGATAAAACTTTGCCATTGTATCCATAGTTGGTTTAAACTCATTTATATCGTAGAGAGGTTTCTCTCCTGGAAAAAACGGGAGCTGGGTAAAATACATTCCATCTTCAACCTTTGTCTGGCATGCAAGGGCTATTTTTAATTCTTTATCTCCCTTGACTCTGTAGATAGTAGAACATGCACCACAGAATCCAGATCTGCATCCACAACCTTTGGTCAATTGATATCCTGCATATTCCATGGAATCCATGATTGTTAAGCTAGAAGGTACTGTGTATTTTTTACCAAATATATATACATCAAACATTTTTTTTTCAGACATCTACGCCTCCCTCGTTTTCTATTATTTACTGATGTTTCACGGGAATTAATAATTCATTTTAAATAAATCCCGGGAGATTACAGTTATTCAGCAATATTTTTATAAAATTAATATTCGTTTGGAAGTTCCGTAATCTCGTCACATCTAAAGACTGGACCATCTTTACATACATATTTATCACCAATATTACAACGTCCGCATTTTCCAATTCCACACTTCATCTTCAATTCCAAAGTAGTGTAGACCTGATCCTTCTTAAACCCCATCTCTTCCAATGCCTGCAGGGTGTACTTTATCATGATAGGAGGTCCGCAAACTAGGGCAATTTTATTGCTGTCAAAGTTTAACGATTTCACATAATCTGGGACAAAACCTATATGTCCGTCCCAATTTTCAGACAATCTGTCCACTGTGAGGTGTACATCGGTTTCTTTTTCTTTAGGCCAGACATCAAAGATATCTTTTGAATGTACCAGATCTCCAGGTGTACGGGCTCCGTAAACAATATCTACCTTTCCGAAATCATCCCGGTTATCCATCACATAATTTATTACAGAACGTAAAGGAGCCAAACCTATTCCTCCACCGATAAAAACTAAATCTTTGTTTTTCAATTCTTCAATGGGAAAATTATTTCCATAGGGACCTCTCACGCCGATTTGAGATCCTGCCTCAAGCTGGTGTAAATAATCTGTGACAGTTCCGCATTTTTTGATACTGCATTCTATATATTCTTCCTGTGAAGGAGATGATGTTATTGAAAAAATAGCTTCCCCTATGGGGGGGATAGAGATCATAGCACACTGACCGGGTAAAAATTCAAAGGGTTTTTTACCAAAATTGTCTACGATTTTAAAAGTAGTAACATCGTGAGTATCCACTCTTATCTCCTTTATAACAGCTATTTTCGGTATCAATGGATCATTATCGTGACAACTACAGCTCATTGTTTTCACCACCTAATTTTTTTATTATCTTTACAATATCTATATGTACAGGACACTTTTCTACACATCTTCCACATCCTACGCACGAATAGATCCCCTCGTGATTTTTAGGATAATAAACAAGTTTATGCATAAATCTCTGTCTCAATCTCTGCATCTGGCTGGTCCTGGGATTTCCATGAGCCATAAGTGTAAAATCAGATGACATACATGAGTCCCAGCAGCGAAATTTTTCACCGTGACTGCTTCCTTTATAGTCACAAAGATCATAGCAATGACAGGTAGGACAGAGATGTGAGCAAGTTCCACAGGCAAGACATCTTTCACTGAATTCATTCCATATTTCTTCCTTATCGAATATTTCCTGTTGAGTTCCTTTTATTTTGGAAAGGTCTAGGCTGTTAAATGGAAGATCTTTTAAATTTTCCTGGATACTACCTTTTTCTTCCTCTAAATTTTTTAAGTCTTTTTCATCTATATCTGTAAAGAGTTCTTCTATAGTTTCCATTAATTTTTGACCTTTTTCACTCTGAGCCTTCCATATGAATGAATCTCCTATATCCCATGCAGCTATATCTGCACCCTTAGGAGCTGATCCGGCATCTATTCCAAAAGAACTGCAAAAACAACTATCTTCAGGATTAGTACAGCCAAGAGAAATAATAGTTCCTCTATCCCTGTGTGCTTTATAATAAGTATCCACAGGATCTTTTAAAAATATATTATCTAATAGTTTAAAGCTCTCTACATCACAGGGTCTTACACCGAAGAGAACATATTGGTCTCCTTTAGCTTTAACAGCTTTAAAACTTAATTTTTTATTTTCATTTTTAATTTTTAGATAAGTTTCTGTCTGGGGGAAAACAAGGTGTTTAGGTGAAGCATTAGTTCTTACCCTGTCTAAGTTAACCTTCTCCCCTTCCTTCCAAAGTGAAAAATTAAGTGTTTTGTTTTTTTCAAGAGGAAGAAATAAATCAAAATCAGCACTAATTTTTTGCCATAATTCAGGCAAATTGCTCTTTAAAATCTTTTTCATTATTTCCCTCCTTGTTTTGAAAATGTATCTGTATCTTCAAGTTTAAACGTAACCAGTGGTGCTGGAGTTATAGAATCAAAACCAGCATTAAATTCACCGTAGACCTCATTTATATCCTTTATTATCTTTCGGTTGAGAAGATCAAGGGGGATCCCGGCAGGACAGACTCTGGCACATTCACCGCAATCAACACAACGACCAGCCACATGATACGCTCTGACTATGTGGAAAAATGAATCTTCATCCTCTGTCTTTGCTTTTCCAGAGATCTCTGCATTTTGATTCTCAAATACACATTTCACACAACTGCATGCAGGACAGATATCACGACATGCATTACACCTGATGCACCTTTGAAATTCCCCCTTCCAAAATTCATAACGTTCATCAGGGGTCATAGCTTCAATCTCTTCTACCCCTTTAAATCTTTCCTCTTCCCTCTCTTTATTTTTTACTTCATCACCTAAAAGCTCATCATAAACCACTGGATTTGGAGAGATGCAGGTTATACATTTATCATATTTTATTTCCTCTCCTGAAACATCCTTAGTCTTATTCTTACTGGTTAAAGTGAAACCATTTTCAGATTTTTTTATCCCTGTGACTCTATCATTTAACATTATTTTTTTTATTTTCTCAGGGTTAACCATCCCTTCACAGGGGATCCCATAAAGGACTACATCATCTCTGTTTATCCTGTGATCTTTGAGAAGCTGATTAAAGGAGGTTGAATCACAACCTTTTATGAAAATTCCGATTTTATCATGTTTTTGAAGTTCTTTTATAAGAAATTTACTGAGATTATTTATGCAAAATAAATCCCAGATCAAAGTGTCAGCTTCTTCTGCTTTGGTGATAAATGCCGGATATGATTCGGACCACAGATCACCTTTTTTCCACCCTAAAATTTTATCTACATCTTTATTTATTAGAGCCTGTTTTGCAATAGCTCTTATTTTTTTAGTTATATTTTCCATCTGGCATCCCTCAACTTTTTATTTGGTCCAAGCTTATAAACATCTTCCAATATATCATTCATCACAGTTGCAAATTTATTCCCTTCTGCTGCTGAGATCCAGTCGACTTTAAAACGCTCTTTTTCTATCCCTATATATTCTGTCAAATTTGTTATAAGTGAAAACCTACGTCTTGTATGATAATTTCCTGTTGAATAGTGACAGTCTCCTGGATGACATCCGGCTATGACTACACCATCTGCACCATGCTGGAATGCACGGAGAACAAAATTTAGATTTACCCTGCAGGAACATGGAACACGTATAATTTTTACATTAGCAGGGTATTTCAATCTGCTTGTTCCAGCTAGATCAGCCCCTGCATAACTGCACCAATTACAGCAGAATGCAACTATTAGTGGTTTAAACTCTTCATTTTTATTAGCTATATTACTATCTAACGACATATTGCATCTACCTCCGCTAAGATCTGCTTATTTGTAAACCCTTTGAGGTCTATTGCACCAGGCCGGCAGGTAACTGTACACCCACCACAGCCGTGACAGAGAGCTTCATTTACATCTGCAACTACCTTTTTTATTTTTTGTCCATGGTCATCTATCTCTATATTTTTAAAGGAGATGGCATCGTATGGACACATCTCAGTACAGGCAAGACAGCCGCTGCATAAAGATTCATCCACTGCTGATACACAGGGGTTATTCACAAGTTTTGATTTGTTTAAAAGGCCAATAACTTTTGCAGCAGCAGCACTTGATTGGGCTACAGTTTCTGGAATATCTTTAGGTCCCTGACAGGCTCCTGCCAGATATATTCCTGCTGAAGCTGTTTCCACAGGCCGAAGTTTTGGATGAGCCTCTGTAAAAAAATTATTTATGTCGGTACTTATATTAAGTTTTCTTTTGAGATCTACAGCATCACTTTTAGCTTTTGTAGCAGCAGCCAGTACAACCATATCTGCATCTATTACAAGGGTTTCACCACTCATGGTATCCACGCCATGAACCATAAGTTTTTTCCCCTCTGGAAAGATCTTTCCAACCATTCCCTTAATATATTGAACTCCGTATTTTTCTACTGCTCTTCTCTGGAACTCATCAAAATTCTTTCCAGGAGTACGTACATCGATATAAAATACATAGGCCTCTATATCAGGATATTTTTCTTTGATCAGCATGGAATGTTTGGCAGTATACATACAGCAAATCTTTGAACAATATGATTTACCCCGCTCAGTTTTATCTCTAGAACCAACACATTGTACAAATACTACTTTTTTTGGTTTTTCTCCATCAGAGGGACGTACAAATTTTCCATTTGTCGGCCCAGCTGCATTGGTTATCCTTTCAAATTCAAGAGAAGTAATAACATCTGGGTGATCGTATTGATATTCTCCGAATTTATCTAAATCAATAATATCGTAACCACTGGCTACCACTATGGCACCGTACTCCTCTGTGATCATCTCATCCTTTTGATTAAAATCAATGGCTCCTGATGGACATAGTTTTTCACATAAACCGCATTTTCCTGTTTTTAGTTTAATGCATTCATCTGTATCGATTACAGGAACATTAGGAACAGCTTGAGCAAAGGGTATATAAACTGCACCTCTGTTTTTAAGCCCCTCTTCAAATTCACTTTTGGCTTTTTTTGAAGGACACTTTTCAGTACAGATCCGGCATCCGGTACATTTATCCATGTCAACATAACGTGCTTTTTTCTTTATACTTACATTGAAGTTGCCCACATATCCGCTAATTTTTTCTACTTCGCTATAGGTATGAAGGGTTATATTTGGATGTCTTGCGGCATCTACCATTTTTGGTGTTAGGATACATGCAGAACAGTCCAATGTAGGGAATGTTTTATCTAATTGTGCCATCCTTCCCCCGATACTGGGTGTTTTTTCTACAATGTCTACCTTGTATCCGGCGTCTGCAATGTCTAATGCCGCCTGGATACCAGCTATTCCACCACCAATTATTAAAGCTTTTTTTACCACATCTATTTCTCCAGGGATCAGCTCAGTATTTAAGGTAACCTTAGCCACTGCTGCTCTTGTAAGAGCTATAGCTTTTTCGGTTCCAGCTTTTTTATCTTTGTGTACCCATGAACATTGCTCCCTGATGTTGGCAATTTCTACTAGATATGGATTTATTCCCGACTCTTCTGCAGCTCTACGAAATGTACCTTCATGCATCCGAGGAGAACATGCTGCAATTACGACTCTATCTAAATTATGTTTTAATATAGCATCCTTCATCATATTCTGACCAATCTCAGAGCACATATACTGATAATCTGCAGCATATGCCACTCCTGACATTTTATTTGCTTCTTGTACAACCTGTTCTACATCCACTGTAGCGGCTATATTTGAACCGCACCAACATACAAAAACTCCAATTTTTCGCAACTTTATACCCCCTTGCATGATAATAATCTATATTTATGTTGTTCTTTAATTTTAAAGACGTGCAATGTCGCGAAAGTTCAGTTATTTACTGTATTTACGAAGTGCACTTACAATAGCCTGTTGTGGCATTTTTTGATCTGTCATCAACTGACTCACATCTTCAACGTTTAATCTATTATTTCCTTTTTTTCTCAAACTAATAAGACGTATAGCCTCCATGAGTTTAGCTAAATCAACTCCCCTTGGACAGCGAGCTGCACAGGTAAAACATGATGCACAACTCCAAATTGTTTTACTTTCAATAACCTTATGGAACTGACCCAATTGAAGATATCTTATTATTTGATGGGGAAGCAGATCCATCTCTAGAGTAGCAGGACACCCTGCTGTGCATTTTCCACACTGCATACAATCATTGACCATCTCACTACTGATTTTTTTGATTTGCAAAAGCTCATTTTCATATTTATCGGGAGTTATTTTCATTTTTTTCATTGTCTAACCTCCTACTAAAGATAATTATTTCACATTTAAAGATTCAGCTAACAACTCTGTAAAATACACAACCGATACATTATTTTTTTTAGCCTGGTGACTATTTTCCAAATTATACTTACATAGAGGACATGCAGTTACTATTTCTTCAATACCATTCATCACAGCAGATCTTATGATATTATTTGTCATCTCCTCTGTGATAGATTTATTTTCAGTCACAAGGTAACCTCCGCAGCACTCTGTCCTGTATGGATATTTTATAGCCACACCACCTAAAGCTTCTATAAAATTTTCCATGATAATAGGATTTTCTGAATCATCAAATTTCATATCTTTTTCCGGCCTGAGGAGGAGACATCCATAATAAGCTCCTATTTTACGACCGTTTAGAGACTTTTTAATTTTTTTGGATAATTGTTCAAACCCAAAATCATCTCTCATCATCTCTAAAAAATGAATGACCTCTCCTTCTCCCTTGTAGTCATTTTCAAGCTGAAGATAATTGTTAACCTTCTCTCTAACTTCCACTTTCTTTTTCATATCTTCGTTGACCCTTTTAATGACGTGGTGACAGGCAGAACAAAGAGTCACAAGTTTTTCATTCCTATCCTTGGCAGCTGCAAGACTTCTAACAGAGGATAATTTGGTAACAATTTCATCCTCTCCCATTGGATATACTGCACCGCAGCACTGCCAGTCTTTTTGTTCTATCAATTCAATCCCCAATTCATTAGCTGAATCTAGAGCAAACTTTTCAAGTTCCTGTGCTTTTGTTTTCAAGGTACATCCTGGATAATAACTATATTTCATTTATTCAATCTGCCCCTTAAGATATAAAAGGTACAGACCTTCACCCCCTTTTTTAATTCTAAACATGATATTGTTATTTTTTTAACAATATTGATTGTAAAAAAAATTGATAATAATATCAATTTTGATTTTAAAATGATCTAGTATTAACATATAAGCATTCTAAAATATAAGAATAAATTGTAAAAAATACTATAAAAACATATCTAATAGTATATATAGCTCAAAATAAACTAAAAATCAACTAAAAAAAATAAAAAAAATATAATGGACTAAAGTTCTATTTTTTGTATTTTTTTTGAATGATTAAATTAGATACGGAAATAAATCACGCCCTATGAAGTGTTCTAGGGCGTTTTTTATTTTAGATATTTCCTGAATTTCTTATTAGCAGCATAGATTACTCGATTTAGTTTTATAAAATCCTTTAAATTATAAAAATTATTTTTCTTTGTCTGAAGTAAAACTTTATACAATTTAGTATTTATAAAAAACTTATGAGTTATAATTATTATTTTCTGATTAAGTTATTATCGATAGCGATTTTCTTAACTGTTTCAGCTACAACTGATGCTACTCTGTCATCAAATGGACTAGGAATGATATAGTCCGCTCTTAATTCATCTTCCTTCAATACATTGGCAATACCATATGCTGCTGCTATCTTCATCTCATCGTTGATTACTGTAGCTCCAGCTTCTAAGGCTCCCTTAAATAATCCTGGGAATGCTAATACATTATTTACTTGATTAGGGTAATCTGATCTACCTGTCCCTACCACTGCTGCTCCTGCTTCTAATGCATCTTCAGGCATTATCTCAGGTGTAGGATTTGCCATAGCTAAGATAATAGGGTCTGCATTCATAGATCTGACCATATCTTTAGTAACCATATTAGGTCCTGATACTCCTACAAACACGTCTGTTCCTTTCATCAGTCCGGCTACTGAATCTTCCTCTAAGTTTTCTGGAGTATCGATGATATTTTGATCCAATAACTCTTTTACTAAAAATCTATATTTGTCATATTTATCCTGCATGATAACACCCTTTGAGTTATAGGCATATAATGATTTAACTCCTAATCCCTTAAGCATTCTAGCGATAGATGATCCAGCCGAACCGGTACCGATCATAGATACTCTTAAGTCAGATATATTTTTCCCTAATAACTTGCATGAATTTATTATTGCAGCTGTAGTAACTATTGCTGTACCATGCTGGTCATCATGGAATACAGGGATGTCTAGTTCTTCTATTAATCTTCTTTCTATTTCAACACATTTAGGAGCTGCGATATCCTCTAAGTTTATCCCACCAAAAGAAGGCGCTAATAACTTACAAGTTCTAATGATTTCTTCAGTATCTGTAGTATCCAGACAGATAGGAAATGCGTCTACTCCACCAAATTCTTTGAATAAGATTGCTTTTCCTTCCATTACTGGAAGTGCTGCTTCAGGACCTATATCTCCTAATCCTAATACTGCTGTTCCATCTGTGATTACTGCAACCATATTTCCCTTAGCTGTATATTTATAAACATCACTTTTATTCGCGGCTATTCTCTTACAAGGTTCTGCCACACCAGGTGAATAAGCTAGACTTAGATCTTCCTTGGTCTTTACGCTTACCTTTGAAATAACTTCAATCTTACCTCTGTTTTCGATATGCAATTTTAATGATTCCTCATATACTTTCATAATAATATTCCTCCTGTTTATTTTATCCTCATAGTGAGGTCTTAGCTGATTTTTATTGATCTTCACAATTATATTCTTTTTGACCTATTTCATAGAGATCATTTCCATAGATATCATTTATAACGATAGCAGGAAAATCCTCTACTTCCATCTTTCTGATAGCCTCAGATCCCAGATCATCATACGCAATGACTTCAGATTTTTTTATAGATTGTGCTATAAGAGCTGCTGCTCCACCGACTGCTGCAAAGTATACAGTTTTATGATTTATAATAGAATTTTTTACTTCTTGATTTCGAGCCCCTTTTCCAATCATTCCCTTTAAACCAACTTCAATTAATTGAGGCGTATATGGGTCCATTCTATAAGAAGTCGTAGGTCCTGCACTTCCAATTGCCTTTCCTGGTTTAGCAGGAGTTGGTCCTACATAATAGATTATTTGTCCCTTTGGGTCAAAGGGAAGTTCCTTCCCCTCTTCTAATAATTTAATTAATCTAGCATGAGCTGCATCCCTTGCTGTGTATATTATTCCAGATATTTTTACAGTATCTCCTGCTTTTAATTTTTCTATATCACTATCGTTCAACGGTGTTATTAATTTCACATTTACCTCCTATACCTTAGCGAATTATAAATTGACAATAAAAGATTGATAATTAAAATCCTTTTTTGATTAGTAAACATTTGTGTTGATCAGTGGCTAATTTTTGACTTTAAATAATTTCTCTTATAGGATTATTTCTTTATGTCTGGCAGCATGACAATTTATGTTGATGGCAACTGGCAGGGATGCAATATGACAAGGGTAAGCTTCTACCTTTACTGAGAGTGCCGTATTTCTTCCACCTAATCCCATAGGTCCTACTCCAGTTTTATTTACTAAGTCTAATAATTCATCTTCTAACTTAGCACTTATAGGATTTGAACTGCTGTCATTTATATCTCTCATAAGAGACTCTTTAGCTAAGAGTGCAGCTTTTTCAAAAGACCCACCTATTCCTACTCCTACAATAATTGGAGGACATGGATTTCCACCGGCACTTTTAATTGTTTCCACAACAAATTCTTTAATACCCTCTATGCCATCAGCTGGTTTTAACATCCTGATAGCACTCATATTTTCACTTCCGCCGCCCTTAGGAGCCACTATAATTTTCACCTTATCACTACCAGGTATTAATTTAGTGTGGATAATTCCAGGAGTATTATCCTTTGTATTTACCCTGTCCAAAGGATTTTTAACAACAGATTTTCTCAAGAATCCCTTTTCATAACCCCTTCTGATTCCTTCATTTACAGCTTCATATATGTCCCCATCTATATAAACCTCGGTACCTATTTCTAAAAATACCACTACTATACCAGTATCCTGGCATATAGGTACTTGATTTTCCTGAGCAATTTCATGATTCTCAACTATTTGATCTAATATATTTCTCCCTACAGGTGAAATCTCTGTTTTGGCCATTTTTTTTAAATTATCCAAAACATCGGAACCTAAATAGAAATTGGCGTCCATACACATCTTTTCTACAGCATTTGTTACCTTGATTAAATCCAAGTTTTTCATCGAACCACCCCTTAAGTTATTAATATTATCTTACTTTTTTTAAATTATCATTGTCTAAATAAATTTCATCTCAAATTTTAATTTATTCTTTGTTATTTTTTTAACAAAGTAGATTAAAAAAAATTGATGATAATATCAATTTTTGATTTTAGAATGGTTTTGTATCAGCATATAATCATTCTAAATATGAGAATAAATTGTAAAAAAAAACTATAAAAATATATCTAATAAGATATATAGCTCTAAATCAACTAAAAATCAACTAAAAAAATTAAAAAATTAAAAAAAATATTTAAAAGTCCAAAAAAATAGGGTGACAGTACTTATATAATGTTATTAATTTGTTTTTCAGAGATAAAGAGGAGAAAAAAAAATTTTCTTGGAAGATATCTAAATTTTTTTGTAAGTTTTTTTTAATTTATATTTAGGAGTGATAAATATACAAAAATTGTAAGTTTTTTTGTTGGATTTTATTATTTAAATAATACTAGTTATATATAGAGTCTTGCAAAAATAAATAATTTTAAAACAACCTATAATTCTATAGGTGAAATAGTATATAATACTATAGAGGTGAGAAATGTATTTAGATGAAAAGAAAATATTAACACAAATCTATAGGTGGTTCTCATTTTATGAAAGAAATTCAACTCTGGAGTCTCAATTAAAGATACTCAGTAAGAATATATCTATTGATTCAGGATTAGAAAAAGTTTTTGGTATAGATGATTATATAAAAAAGATAGATTTAATACCCAAAAATTGGGAGAGTATCTATAATATTTTAGACTATCAAATAGAAAGCAGAAAAAATGGAAGTTATATAGTAGACACTTTAGTAGAGTATGATAACTTAGGAGTAAAAGAAGATTTAAAGACAACTTTTAAATATGTTTTTAGCCTAAATTATGAAAAGAATGGAAAGAATAAAATGTTTATGCCTTTAATTCAAAGTGTAAGGGTTTCTGCCCTGGGCATTCATGGCAATATTTTAGAAAAAAATAAAAACAAGATCTTATCATCACTAAATTATTTTTATCTTTTAATCGATAAAAATGATAAAGAAGTAGAATGTTTTAAAGAAATATTAAGCGGAAGTTTTAATCTGGATTTTCAAAGAAAAAATATGGATTCATTTAAAAGTCTTAAAAAATACTATATATCTAATAGTAAGGAATATAAAAGCTTAGATCATAGGATAGAAGATATTGAGATATTAGAAATGGAAAAATTTGAGTGTAAAGTTCAATTAATAATGAGTTTGAAAAAAATAGACAGAAGAGATAATACTACAGAAAAAGAATTTTATGTGGACATGGAATTAGAAAATTGTGGTTCAGATTTATTAAAGATTAGATCACTTAAAAATAAAGATTAAGAAGTGAAATTATAAAAAAGCAACGTGACATTGCACGGAGATAATTTCCTATACGATAAAAAAAGAGAGCAATAATAAAAATTATTGCTCTTTTATATAAAATTTTATAAACTTTCGTTAAACTTTCTTATTTCAGCTTTAATTTCTTCGGCAGTGGCCATAGCCATGACCCTTTCAACCAATGCTTCACATTCTTTTTTATCTAAGTGAATAATATTTCTTTTGATACCTAATACAGAGATAGCAGACATTGAGAATGCATCTAATCCCATACCAAATAATACTGGAGTAGCTAATTCATCTCCTGCAAATTCACCACACATAGAGATAGGTATCCCAGCGGCGTGAGCTCCTTCAATAGATAATTGGATAGCTGCTAATACACCAGGGTTGAATGAATCATATAGGTCAGCGATCTTTTCATTTCCTCTATCTACAGCCAGTGTATATTGAGTCAGGTCATTTGTGCCGATTGAGAAGAAATCTACTTCTTCAGCAAAATATTTTGCTCTAAATGCTACAGATGGAGTTTCCACCATTATACCTAATTGAATATTTTCATCAAAATTAATACCTTCATTTTTTAATTCTGCCTTACACTCTTCCAATATTTCTTTTGATTTTCTAACTTCATCCAATGAAATTATCATAGGAAGCATGATCTTAACATATCCAAACCCAGATGCTCTAAGTAAGGCCCTATACTGTGTTTTTAAGATTTCAGGTCTGTCTAAACAAACTCTGATTGCTCTCCATCCTAAGAATGGATTTTCCTCTTCAGGCAGATCCATGTAAGATAGTGCTTTATCTCCACCGATATCCATTGTTCTGATAGTTACAGGGAGGCCATTCATTTTTTCAGCAACTTCTTTATATGCTTCAAATTGTTCCTCTTCAGTAGGGAATTTATCTGAGTTCATAAACAAGAATTCTGTTCTATAAAGTCCGATTCCGTCAGCTCCATTTCTAAGAACCCCTCCAATATCAGAAGGCCCACCAATATTAGCCCAAGCTCCTACAGTGATCCCGTCTTTAGATATGGCTTTCTTATCTTTTAACTGCTTCAACTCTTCCTTTTCAACGTTGAATTTTTCCTTTGCTTTAACAGCCTGTACAATCTCATCATTAGTAGGGTTGATAATAACTTTACCAGTCAATGCATCTACAATGATTGTGTCCTCATCTTTTGCATCATTTAAGATAGTTTTTGTACCTACAACAGCAGGCAGCTCCAAAGATCTAGCCATGATAGATGAGTGAGCTGTCTTACCCCCTATTTGTGTAACAAATGCTATAACATTTTTAAGGTCTATTTGAGCTGTATCTGATGGTGTCAAATCGTTTGCTACGATGACAGTATCGGCAGGAAGGTTTCCTAAGTCTATAATTGGAGTTCCTGTGATGTTATATAACCATCTTTTAGCGATATCTCTAAGATCTGCAACCCTTTCCCTTAGGTATGGATCATCTAAGTTTTCCAGCATATCACAGTATACTTCTATTCCCTGACTCAATGCATATTCAGCAGAAATTTGATCTTCTTCAATTAATTCAACCACTTCTTCAAATAAATCTTCATCTTCTAAAAGTGTGATGTGACCATCAAAAATAGTAGCTTTGTCCTCTCCTAATTTTTTAGCAGTCATCTTTCTAATCTCAAATAATTGCTCCTTAGATGCATTTCTGCCATCTAATAATCTTTTTTCTTCGGCTTTAGGATCTAAAGCCTTATCTTTATTGATAACTAACTCTGTATCTTTATATAAAAATACTTTTCCAACAACAATTCCTGGAGAAGCATCTATACCCTCTATTAATTTTCTCATTTGAGAACCTCCGTAATTTTAAAAAATTTAAAAAAGATAGAAGGTTTGACCTTCTATCTTAAGTGATTAGTCTCTTAAGTTTGCTAAAAGATCTGTTAATTTTTCAACAGCAGTGTCGGCATCTGAACCTTCTGCATGTACAGTTACGCTAGTTCCCTTTTTAATCCCTAGAGATAATAATTTCAATAATGATGTTCCTTTAACTTTTTTACCGGCTTCATTTTCAACTTCAATTTTTGATTCAAAAGTTTTTGCTACAGTTACGAACTCGTTTCCTGGTCTTGTATGTAGTCCTGTATCGTTTGTTATTTCTACTGTTTTGAATGCCATGCTTTAATCCTCCTAATAATCTGAATAAATGTTTCTACAAAATTAGAATATCATAATTAAAAAAAAAGTGCAAATAATTTCGTTAAAACATATCTAAAAAAACCATATTATCCTGGATTAGAACCTAAGGTCTTAAAGTTGACAACCACTCTAAATCAACATCACTATCATAGTCAATCCCATCTGCTTCAAAACCATTTAAATTCATGAAATATTTTTTATATAATTTGAAATCGCAAAGTTCTTTAAAATTTTCCTCTGTAATATCCTTATATATACTTACACTTTTTTCCTGGATTTCTTCATTTAATTCCCAAGAATCTGGTCTCATTCTGCCCTGTGCATCAAAATTTGGAGATTCTCCATAAATCATGTCAGCAAGTAGCCTGTGAGTGTGTTCCATACATGGCTCCTCAATTCCCTGTTCCGCCATAACTTTGAATAATACAGAAGCATAGATAGAAAAACATGGAATAAATGCACTGGCTTTTGTAGTGATCGCTCTATTGACAGAAGTATATACTTCACCACCCAATTTTTCTTTAACCAAAGTATTTAATTCTACAGCACTTTGTTCTAAATGCTCTTTTGCTTTACCAATAGTCCCATCTCTATATACAGCACGAGTTATATCCCCGCCAATATATGAATAAGCAACACTTTTGAAACCTTCATTACAAACGTTTTCATCTACTAATGCTTTTACCCAATGGCTCCAGTCTTCTCCACCCATAACTTTGACAGTGTTTGCAATTTCTTCCTCTGTTGCAGAGTCAACGCTCATATATTCAATCTCTTCTTTTTGAATATTTAATGTATACCCGCCAAACTCTTCATTTATAGGTTTAATGCAAGATCTGTGAACAACTCCAGTATCAGGATCTTGTCTTACTCCAGAAGCAACACTATATATTAGAAGGTCTATCTTCCCTCCAAATTCATCCTTTATGTATTCAAGAACTTCTTTTCTCATCTCATGGGAAAAAGCATCTCCAATAAAGTTTTTAGCAATTAAGCCTTCTTTTTCTGCAGCTTCTTTAAACCATATGTTGTTATACCAACCGGCACTTCCAACTTTTTTTTCTGTTCCCTCTTTTTCAAATGAAACTCCAACGGTGTCGGATTTACTTCCACCAAACGCCAATGAAATTCTAGTAGCTAATCCATATCCTGAAGACGCTCCTAAAATCAGTACTTTTTTCGCACCTTTATACTGTTTATTATTTTTTGCAATTTTAATTTGATCTTCAACTATTTTTTTACATCCCATAGGATGGCAGTTTAGAGCTAGACTTCCTCTTACTCTTGGTTTAATTATCATGTTTTACAACACCTCCGTTTGATTAGTTTATCATAATATTTACTATATTTACAAGGTAATTTATAATATCGGCCTTATTAAATTACTGTTGTAATTTAATAAGGGATGTTTTTTTTGTAACAAAAGCCCTATAATTGCTAAATTCTATCCAAAATGGTTATTTTTGTTGAGTTTAAAGAAGGTTAATAACTGCCTGCCCGTCGCGGACAGACACATTAGCTTGAAGAACTTATTATAGTACGACATAAATTTAAAAAGATTTATAAGATTGAAAAAATATACTTTTATAGGAACATATAGTTTTAATTAGTAAAACATAATATAGATTTACACGTGGAGAACAATAAATCCTATTATATAAAAATAGATAAAATTTAACCCTAATGAGGAGTTGGTCAAAGTGAAGTTAACCATAAAAAAATTTATAGAGGGTATAAGAAAACAGATCAGCCAGAGTAATAAATTGATTTTTAAAATACTGAAATTGATCTTATTTACATTTGAAAATTATAAGAAGAGCAGATCGGACCTATGGTCATCTGCACTGACGTTTTATTCTCTTTTAACCATCGTACCTGTAATAGCCATAGCCTTTGTCGTTACCAAGGGGTTTGGGCTGGAAAAACTAATAAAAGATGAGATCTATAAAACTTTTTTCTTACAGGATGAAATTTTAGATCAAATATTAATTTTTTCCCAGAGAACATTGGAAAATGCCAAGGGAGAATTGATAGCAGGTACAGGTTTATTATTTTTAATTTGGTCGGTAGTGAAGATATTTTCTGCTGTGGAAAAATCATTTAATGAAATATGGAAGGTACAGGAGTCTCGTACCTTTGTAAGGAAACTTACTGACTATATGTCGTTAATATTTTTATTTCCATTAATTATAGTCTTATCCAATGGACTTTCAGCAATCTTGCAAATTTCTATATTAAAAATATATCCAGGGTTGCTAGAAATATTAAATTTTATTCCACAGATTTTAATCATAGTATTCTTTACCCTGATATATTTGATAATTCCAAATACAAAGGTTAAGCTGTCTACAGCATTTATAGCAGGGTTATTTTCAGGTATTGTATTTCAGGTAACACAGTCTGTCTTCATCTATTTACAAGTTAGCCTGTTAAACTATAATGCTATCTATGGAAGTTTTTCCCTTATACCTATATTTATCCTGTGGCAGAAGATAGTGTGGTTTATAATTTTATTAGGTGCACATCTCTCCTTTATCATACAAAATTCATATAAGTATTCCTATACTATAAATGAGATAAATTTAAATTTTTCATCAAAAAGAGATATCTCTATTATGTGTATCTACTATCTTGTAAAAAACTATGAGGAAGACAGGCCGCCAATGAGTACCAATGAACTAGCCCATGAGGTAGGTATAGCCATAGGGGTGATGCAAGATATTCTGAATATGCTGGTAAAATTAAATTTTATAGTGGAAATAGTCACATCTAGTGATGAAAGAAAATATAAACTCTCTAAAAATATAGAGATTCTCTCTATCGGTTATATTATCTCACAGATTACCGAGGTGGGATACAGTCAGAGGGTAGGAGAGGAATCCAAAGAGATTTTAGATAAAATAAATAAAGCCAGAGAGAATTTTCAATTTGACCTATTATTAAAAGATATAGGCCCAAATAATTAAGTCCAATTTGGAAAAAAAGAAAAAAATGATCTTATCATTGGGGTAATTTACGGATTGCCCTATTTTTTTGTTATTTTATAAATTAATATTAAAAAACCACACCCTTGGTATTGCTGACCCGAGTGTGGTTTTAACCCTATGTGATATAGGATGCTATTTTATGAGAGGAGTGTTATTTTATTCATTTCTCAATGCATCTATAGGATTTAGCATAGATGCCTGTTTGGCTGGATAAACCCCGAAAATAAGCCCTATTAAAGTTGAGATAATGACTGAAATCAATACGATTGTGGGAGAAACAATAGGTGTGATATTTATAAAATGCCCTATAATATAAGACAGTATCCAGCCTGTAATAATTCCCAGCCCTCCTCCTACTAAGGATAAGATAATAGATTCTGTCAAAAACTGAAATAAGATATCCTTATTTTGAGCTCCTATGGCCTTTCTAATCCCTATCTCTTTTATTCTTTCTGTCACGCTGACGAGCATGATATTCATAACGCCTATTCCACCGACAAAAAGTGAGATTCCAGCAACAAATAAGATAAATACATTCAAAGTTTCCAAAATATTTTTTAATTCACTCCCCCTGGGAATTCTTTCCTCATAGTCATAGATGTTAGAGTTATTTCTAGACTCTAACTGCTGAATTACCCTTACAAGGACATCCTTTCCCATGAGGGGATCTTCTGGCATGACTATAAGAGTTTCATAATCTTTTGTGCCTTTGATCCTTTCCATCTGAGCTAGAGGGATTCTGGTGAAGGTAGGCATCATAGTAGACAAGCCTATTTCATTCATGGCAGAGTCTGGATGTTGAAACACTCCTACAATGACAAATTCCCTTACCTTTTTTAGAGCCCTGAATTCCACACTTATTTTTTTTCCTAATGGTGATTCCAAATTAAATAATTTTTTTGCTGTAAGGTGATCTATTACGATAACGGGGGAACCCTCCTCATATTCAATACTTAAGATAGGTCTTCCCTTGATATAGGTTACCCTGTCAATTTTTTCAAAGTCAGGGGTAGTAGAGTAAACAAGAGCCATTCTCCTGATTTCTGAACCCATCTTATTTTTAATAGATATCCTCTCACGAATACTAGGTGTTATCGCTTTTATCCCATCTACATTATTTTCAACTTCTTCAATGTCTTCCCTATCCAAGGAATAGATGTTTTTATATTCATCAGCATCGGTATCTACATTTATTTCATAGACACCAAACCCGCTATTGGCTAAGTTGCCGGCAATTTTATCCTCTCCTCCCTTACCAATAGCAGACATTGCTATTACTGAAGATATCCCAATAATTATCCCCAGCATAGTCAGGAGGGATCTCATCTTATTACCGATTAAAGACTGGATTGAACTTTTAAATATCTCTATAAAATTCATGATCTATTACCTCGTTTTTTATTAATTTCCCATCATGGAATCGAATAATCCTTTTACAGTTTGCTCCTACATTATCTTCATGGGTCACCATGACTATGGTAGCACCTTCATGATTGAGCTTCTTGAAGATTTCTATGATCTCTGCTTCAGATGCAGAATCTAAATTACCAGTAGGTTCATCTGCCATAATGATCTCAGGTTTGACAACCAAGGCCCTTGCAATGGCCACTCTTTGACGCTGCCCACCCGATAGTTCATTTGGCTTATGATTGGCTCTATTTTCCAGTCCTACACTTTTCAGGGCCTCTAAGGCTCTTTCCTTTCTGATTTTTGCGTGAACTCCGCTATATACCAATGGCAGGGCTACATTTTCCCAAGATTTTAATTTAGGCAAAAGATTAAAAGATTGAAATACAAATCCTATTTTTTTATTCCTAACTTCTGCCAATTGATTATTATTTAAATTAGAAGTATCGATTCCATCTAATTTATAAGTTCCAGATGTAGGAGTATCCAGACATCCCAGAATATTCATCATGGTAGACTTACCGCTCCCGCTATGACCCATGATAGCTACAAATTCACCATTTTTTATAGTATAGGAAACATCATCTAATGCTTTTAATGTGAGATCTCCGGTTCGGTATATTTTATCTAATTTAGTTATCTCAATGACTGTCTCTCTATCCCTGTAATTTATAAGATCATTCATTAATTTTCACCCTGACCTTTGTTTTTACCTCCTGACCTTCTTCTAGAGCAAGATAAGGATTTTTTAGAATTGATATATTCCCTTCCAAATTATCCACTGCAACCATACTGCTGTTGCTGTCTTTTATATTAATATAGTTCTTTGTTATCTTTTTTTCGGCATTCAAAATAAATACATAGCAGCCCTTTTCATCTTCCAAAATAGAAGCTCTCGGAATAGAGACAACATTATCTATAGAACTTACGATTATATCTACCGAAGAGTTAAATCCAGGCCGGAGTTCTTTGGGTAAATTTTCTATGGTGATTTCTACCTCTACATAAGCCTCAGTATCATTTGTAGTGGAGCTATTGTTGCTGCTGGAAGAATTTGACACTGTAGCAGATGACAGGGTCGATATCTTACTGACAACTCCGTGAAACTCCTCCTGATAGGCGTCTGGTCTGATCCTCACATCTTGACCCAATGATATGCCATGAATACTATATTCTGGGACATCAGCAACAACAATAAGGTCTGATAGGTCGGCTACTTCAAAGAGCTCTACCTCGGTATTAACCCTATAGTTGGCTTCTGCAATCATAGATATGATTGTCCCGTCAAATGGGCTCCTAATTTCATCCAGCATCTTAGACAATTCCTCTTGGAGGCCCTCTATATTTAATTTAGATTTTTTTATATCAAATTCTATGTCCTCGATCTCTACCTTGGAAGATCCTCCTACTTGAAACATAGATATAGCATTTTTTAGATTTCTTTCTAGTTTTTTTAGGGTTATTTCTTCTTTTTTTAAATTTCTGATAACGGTGTTTTTGTCTTCTGGATCAAAGACCATGATAATCTCACCTTTTTTTACATAGTCTCCAGCACTGTAGAAAACCTCATCTACCTTGAGGGACCTATCGGCATAGACTAACTTTGTATCCCTTGCCTGTACCACTCCATCAGCTTCTACTATCTTTTTGAATGCAGACTTTTGCACACTAAACACCTTGTATTTATTGGGCATCTCCTTAGTCTGCGTAGTTTTATAATAGGTAACCCCTCCTCCTATAACTATTATAGCCATTATACCCACAATAATTTTTTTCATCTTACCTCCTATATTGCATTTCATATATAAATGCAGTCAATTCATTTTCTGTTTTCTCCAGTTCGATGGAATTTATAACATAATCTTCATATTTCTCTATATAGTTTATATAAGTTTCATTTCCCTGCTCATAATTTAATTTATACATCTTGTATGTCATCTCATCCACTTCTTTTTGGAGTTTTAGATTTGCAATTTCTTTCACGAGGAAGTTATATCGATTAAAATATTCATTTTTTAGGTTTTCCAGATCTTTTTCTAACTTTTGTTTCTCCATTTCCAGGCGTTCTTTCTCCACCTCATAGGTTGCTGTGGTATTATCGTATTCAAATAAAGTTTTATCTATGCTGAGCCTTACCAGCCAGCCGTCGTTTTTTACATCATAAAAACTTCCTGCATTGAGATCCGGCCACTTGGTGTCATAGGCTGAATATTTTTTATTCTCCTCTGCCTTATCTATAGATAGGTCTATATTTTCCAATGACCTGTCCCCGATATTATTGATATAACTAGTATATAATTTTTCTAATCTTGTATATTTTATTTCAGAATAAATTTTTAGGTTAAACACAGTTTCAAAAGTTTTTTCTATCTGAATCAGATCGAGGTTTAATTGATCTATGTCATTGTTTAGATTTTTTAAACGCATTTTTGAATACTTATAGTCCAGTTTAGAAGATTGTCCTGTATCAAAGCCCCTTTCCAGCTTAACTGCATCTGCTTCTAAACTGGGCAGTAAGCCTTTTTTTAACTTTAATTCCAACCTTGTATCCATAAGAGTTTTATAAGTGTCGATAAGGGATAGAATTTCTCCTTCCATTCGCTGATCCTCAAAATTTAATCTGACCACTTCATCGATGGTGAATAAATTCCTATTGTATTTTCTATCTCCATAGAATACATCCTTTAAGTTTTTTTCTATCCCGAGTAACTGCTTGTTTTCGCCGTTATATTTTTCGTCATATTCACCCTCATATTTAAAAAAATCATAGGTAGCAGATACTAGTCCGTTGGATCTTTCTCCGTTCATATCATCTGTGAATTTCCCGCTTCCCTTAAGATCGATACCGTCTCTGTCTATCTTCTCTATTTTTTTATTATCTATGGAAATTTGTTTCTGTTCTAAAGCACGATATTTTGTAGAATACCCATTTTGTTCTAGCTGTACAATAAGTTCATCCAAGGTTGCTCCATAGGATTGGGAGCATATGAGTAATACTGCTGCAAGTAAACCTAATTTTTTCAAGTTATTTCCCCCCTCTTATAAAATAAAACTACCTACTAAATTTAGCAGATAGTTTTATTCTTGGTTATTTAAATATACGATAGTTTTGTGAAAATCCTGTGAAGGAGACTATCACATTAAATTATATATTATGAATATATGGATATTGACTAAGAAACCCGTAGAAGAGATCATGGTTTAGATTATCTCTTTTGCGAATATACTATCCACTATCTTCAGACCATCTATGGCAGCACTGGTGATCCCGCCGGCATACCCTGCACCTTCACCGATTGGATATAATCCCTTTGTACTGATAGATTCCCCTGCTTCATTTCTAGTAATTTTAACTGGTGCAGAAGTTCTCGTTTCAGGCCCGATTAGGAGGGCTTCATTGGATACAAAATTAGGCATCTTTTTCCATTGATGGAAAGCTAACTTCATATTTTTCTTTATTACATCTGGGAAAAATTCATTTAAATTATGTGATTCCATTCTCATGGGATAGCTGCTCTTAGGCAGGGAAGTAGATTTTTTATCTTTCATAAAGTCTACAACTCTCTGAGATACTCCTCCATAATTCCCTACAGAATTATACGCATCCCTTTCTAATTTTTCTTGATATTCCATCCCGCTGAATAGATGATCACCAAATTCATTGGCTTTAATTCCTACAGCAATGGCAGAGTTACTGAACTCTCCATCTCTTTTAGAATAACTCATCCCATTTACTAAACTTGTATTTTTTTCAGAGGCTGCATTGACTATAACTCCTCCTGGACACATACAGAATGAAAATACCCCTCTGCTCTCTGCCTTATTGTTATATGTCATACTGTATGTAGCAGCTTCAAGATTTTCATGATCAGCAAATTTTCCATACTGCATCTTATCTATGGCTGTCCTAGGGTGTTCTATCCTGGTTCCCATGGCAAATGGTTTATTTTCCATAAACACACCATTTTTGTCCAGCATCCTGTAGGTGTCTCTGGCACTGTGACCAATGGCTAAAACTAGGTGTTCTATCTCTACCCTGTCTTTTTTACCATAAGATACCGTATCTACACCAAATACTTTATTGTCTTTAATGACTACATCTTCAACCAAGGTATCAAAATAAAATGTTCCACCCATCTCTATTATTTTAGATCTCAGGTTTTTTGTTACGACCTTTAGGATATCGGTACCGATATGGGGTTTATAATCCCACATAATTTCTTTTTGAGCTCCTAATCCCACAAAAGTTTCAAATACATGGTTAATATATTCACTCTTTACACGGGTATTTAATTTACCGTCAGAATAGGTCCCAGCTCCACCTTCACCAAACTGTATATTTGAGTTTATATCCAGATCATCGTTTGTGTAGAAGTTATCG
>Ga0316198_10000285_pt1 | contig 25043 bp, 20 predicted proteins | sample OudBieAanoxic_MG_FD_204935 | JGI IMG/M metagenome (GOLD analysis project Ga0316198, IMG submission 204935) | Coastal sediment microbial communities from Oude Bieten Haven, Netherlands - site A anoxic | ecosystem: Environmental > Aquatic > Marine > Coastal > Sediment | place: Netherlands... | reverse complement strand
GAGGCGGCTGCCGCGTGGAGTTGCCACGCCTGCAACCGTTGTATGAGAAGTATCGGGACCAGGGGTTCGAGGTCATCGCGATCGAGACCAAAGGCCAGACCGAGCGTGCGACCAAGTTCATCGAGGACAACGGGCTCACCTACACGATGCTCAAGAATGGCGAAGGAGAATCGGAAGTGGCGAGCACGACCTTCAACGTGATTTACCACCCATCGTCCTTCCTCATCAACCGCGACGGCAAGGTGATGTACTACCACCTCGGCTTCGAAGCCGGCGACGAAGAGCATCTCGAGGAAGAGATCAAGACTCTGCTGTAACAGATTTCGGATTTCGGATTTCAGATTTCGAATTTGCCCCTGCCCACCGTGGGCGGGGGATTTTTCGTTCGCCTCCGTGCCCGTAATGTCCCTCCGCTCGATGAGGTGGTCACACCCTATGCAATGACTTTGATAACGCAAAGTCGCAAAGACGGCGCAAAGTTATTCTTTTTGCCGAGCTTCGCGCTCTTCGCGTCTTCGCGGTTCCAACGCGACTTCGGCTCGGGAAACTTCTCCGTGGGGCACGAACACCTCGAGACTCTCACAGCCGTAAGGCCGTTACCCGTATAGCCGTATGGTCTTTTTCAAGAGATAATCACCCAATGCTCCGTATCAACGATGACCTTTGGATTGACGAGGACGACCTTCGATTCGAATTCGCCCGCAGCTCGGGCCCGGGGGGACAGAACGTCAACAAGGTCGAGACCAAGGTCCGCTTGCTCTTCGATCTCCGGGATTCCCGCTCGGTGAACTCGGAGCAGCGCCGCCGAATAGAAGAGCAACTGTCGACTCGCATCACCAAGGCCGGGGTGCTGCAGATTTCATCGCAACGCCACCGCACTCGCGAAGCCAACCGAAAGGCGACCATCGAAAGATTCGTCGACCTGCTCGCCGAAGCCCTCGAAGAAGACGAGCCACGAGTTCGGACCAGGGTCCCGAAGAAGGCCCGGAAGCGGCGGCTGGAATCAAAACGAAAACGGTCGCAGAAGAAAGCGATGCGGGCACGACCGGACGAGGACTCATGAATTCGAAGCTTCTTCGCGCCTCTCGCTTCGGCGAGGTAGGTGCCACTCTTCACATTGTTTGAGTTCGTCGCATCCCAATCGAGTAACGCCTTCAGGGCAAACAATGTGAAGGGTGGCACCAGTGTCGTCGAAGCGGGTTGGCGCTGCTCATGGGCGGTGGGCACCTGTGTCGACGACGCAGTAAAGCGCCCCTGACAATCGGTATCAGGGCACGGAGACGGGCACGGTTTTATTCGAGACCCAGTTCGCTGAACGTCGAGGACTGACCGCGGAACCCGATAGAGACGCGTTCGTGGTCGGCGACGACCGGAAGCCGGTGCTCCCAGATCAGGTCCTGCAGGCGGGCCATTTCGTGCGGGTCTGCGCTGAGGTTGATTTCGCGGTAGACGACACCTCGCCTGTCGAAATCCTCACACAGCGCCCTACAGTGCGGGCAACCGTCTGCGGTGAATACCAGTATCGTATCGAGCGCGGTCATTCTATGCCCAGTTTTGAATTTTGAGTTTTGAGTTTTGAGTGGCGCCTACCCGCACGGTATTCGCGAAAGGCGCTGTAGGGAAATTCCGAATTCCGAATTCCGAACCCGCCGGCGGCTGCTGAGGCGGGTCAGGCCTCATCTGAAGGAGGAGGCCATGAGCCGCCCGCAGGCGACGGTGCGACGCGTCGGCTGGAGGCCGACAGCAATTCCGAATTTTCTTTATTTCTTCATTCCTCATTTTCTGTGACGAGCCCTTGAATATCACCAAGATCCGCGGTACCCGGTTCCATCTCGCGCAGGACACGGGGATCGTCCCGCCAACGGGGATGGACCTTGACCCGTAATCCGAGGTAGATGTCGGTTCCAAGAACCCGCTCGAGTTCCTCGCGGGCCGCCTTACCGATGTCGCGAATCATGCGTCCACCCTTGCCGATGACGATGCCCTTTTGGCTCTTGCGTTCGACATAGACCACAGCCTCGAGATGAAGAACGCGTCCGCTCTCATCAAAGAGGTCAGTGATCACGCCGGTCGTGTAGGGCAGCTCGTTTCGGGTCCGTTCGAGGAGCTTCTCCCGAACGACCTCGGCCACGAAGAAACGCTCGGTTTGGGTCGTGGTGAGGTCAGCCGGGTAGAAAGACGGTCCCGCGGGCAGATCGCTGAACAACTCACCCAACAGCTCATCCAGCCCGTCCCCTTTGATCGCCGAGACCGGAACCAGGGGTGTATCAGGCCGGCGCGCGACATATCGTTCCATCAGCGGCAGGAGATCGGTTTTGGCGCGCAGGAGGTCGATCTTCGTCAACACACCCACAACCCGCGGACGAATCGACTCCAGGAGCTTGAAGAGAAACTCCTCGCCGCCGCCCCACGGCTCCGAAGAATCCACAAGATGCAGCACCACGTCGACCTCTTCGAGCGCCGACTGGACCTCTTTCATCATGCGGGTGTTCATCTTATGAAGAGGCTTGTGAACTCCCGGCAGATCGAAGAAGACCGCCTGACCCCGTTCCTCGGTAAGAATGCCGATAATTCGATTGCGGGTCGTCTGAGGTTTGTCAGAGACGATTGCAACCTTGTCGCCGATGAATGCGTTGAGGAGCGTACTCTTGCCGGCATTCGGTCTCCCGACCAACGCCACGGTTCCCGAGCACAGGTCTCGATCATCCAGACTCGGTGTGGGGTGTTGATTTCCCTGCCCAGAGTCCGTATTTCTCATTCCGTTGCCTCGTCTTCGGCCGCTTCCATTCGCCGCATCGTCACGCTCACGATGCGACGCTCATCCATCTCATCGACGGTGAATACCAGACCATGGGCCTCATCGACAACCTCGGCGCCGGCCTCGGGCACTGTTCCGTGACGCGCGAAGACCAGCCCGCCGACCGTGTCCACATCGTCCTCATCGACCTCTTCTCCGAGGAGTTCCTGGAGCACCTCCAATGATGCTCTGCCCTGCAGCCGGTAGACGTCGGGACCTATCTCCTGCCACTCGGGCGGCGTTTTCGGATCGTGCTCATCCTCTATTTCGCCGACAATTTCTTCAAGGATATCTTCGAGAGTCACCAGCCCGGAGGTCCCACCATACTCGTCGACGACGATCGCCATCTGTTGGAACTCCTTCTGAAAATCGCGCAGGAGCTCACCGAGCGGTTTGCTCTCCGGTACCACCAGACACTCCCGGGCGAGCTCGGCCGCCGCCGGCTCGCTTGCCTCGAGGCGATGGACGACGAGGTTCTTGACATGAACCACACCGAGAATCCGATCGATGGTTTCTTGATAGACAGGAATCCGGCTCTTGTGACTTTCGGCGAAAACGCTCAGCAAATCCCGAAAACTGGTTTCATCGGACACCGCCACCATATCGGTGCGGGGGGTCATGACTTCGCGCACAACAGTGTCGAAGAAGTCCACCAGCGACTCGACGAACTCCCCCTCCTCGCCCTCGAATATTCCTGCCTCTTCACCGGCTTCAAGATAGGCCTGAATCTCGGCCTCGCTCGCCTCTTCCTCTTCGTCCTCGGGCGGCGGCGGCGCGACCGAAGGACCTCGTCTGACAAGCATCGACACGAGTGGTTTGGCGAGCGGTCCTACAAACCGCAAGAGGACGGTGATCATGTCCTCTGACAGGGGCCTAAAAATGAAATGCGCAGCGACGATGAGCACCAACGGTAGGACAACTGCTGCCGCCAATTTCTCGCCACCAGCAACACCCGGGAACCTCGCTATCACCAGCCACAGAACACCGAGCAGGGCAAGCTGTAGCCAGCGGCCGACATCGATGATGTGCGAAACCTGTATGCCCGTACCGCTTCCGAAGAGATTCGGGTACTCTTCGAGAATGCCCTGAAAGCGAACGTTACCGAGCTCGGCGAGCGATCGCAAAAGGAGCTCGGAAGCGGCAAACAGCACGGCCACGACGGTGACGACAAGCGCTACCGTAACCGGGTGATTCAACCAGGTGGCTAGACCCTCGCTCATGTCAAAAGGTTCCGCCGCAGCTTCAGTTCAATTTCGTTCATGTTTCCATGGTCTCGAACATGATCATATCCCAGCAGATGCAGGGTTCCGTGCAACGCAAGTTCACACAGCTCGCGAATTTCACTGTGCCCAAGCACCCCGGCCTGATGCCGGGCGCTGTCGAGGGAGATGACAATCTCACCGAGAAACTGTCTTCCCGACGGAAGCTCGTCACCATCAGGAAATGAGAGCACGTCGGTCGCTTTGTCGATATCGCGGAACCGCTGATTGAGCTCTCGTATCGTCTGGTCGTCAGTGAGAACGAGGTGGACCTCGGCATTCTCTATACCCAATCGTTCCAGACAGCCGAAGATCACCTTGCGCAACGCTTCAGCTGCTGGTTGAGCCGGCCTTCGATCCCACCTGATGTGGACTCTTATCACCTGCTTGCTGCCTCCTATTGAAATCAAATCCAGGATAGTCGATCCGATGGTGGTACATATTGGTGAGCACCCACAGAAATGCTGACGCCACCTTGTCGAGCTCCGAGAACGTGAGATCGCAATCATCAAGCTGACCATCCTCGAGAGCATTGTTGAAGATCTTGTCGATCATCGCCTGAATTTTGGCCGGGCTCGGGTTTTCAAGAGTCCGCGCGGCCGCTTCGACCGCGTCCGCGAGCAGGAGGATGCCCAGCTCCTTGGTCGGCGGTTTCGGTCCAGCGTAACGGTAGTCACTCTCACGCACCTCAGTCTTGTCTTTCGCGCTCCGCTCCTGGGCCCGATTGAAGAAATACCGGATCACCTTCGTGCCGTGGTGGGTCGCGATACCCTGGCGGATCGGAAGCGGCAGCTTTGCTTCGCGCGCAATCTCCAGACCCTCTTTGACGTGGCTCTGAATGACCAGGGCCGACATCGACGGCAGCAGCGCGTCATGCGGGTTTCCATTGCGCTGGTTTTCAACAAAATAATCAGGTTTCACCAACTTGCCCACGTCGTGGTAGTAAGCGCAAACACGAAGAAGAAGAGCGTTGGCACCGACCGCATCAGCCCCGGCCTCGGCAAGGTTGCTGACTGACAGAGAATGCTGGTAGGTCCCCGGCGCTTCGAGCGAGAGGCGCTTGAGGAGAGGAAGGTTTTGGTTGGAGAGCTCGAGAAGACGGCTGTTGGTAGTGATGCCGAACAAACCCTCCAACACGGGCAAAAGAAAAGACACGACGCCGACCGATACCGCTCCCCCAACCAGGGCGCAGGCCGCAGAGAGACCGATCGTAGGCAGCGAGTCTGGCATTCCACGGTAGAGCTGCAGGATCAGCACCACGACGATGTTCGCAAGCCCGATGATCGCGCCAACTCTGCTCAAAGACGCGCGGTCACGCGATCGCTGAGCCGCAATGGCTCCAATGGCACCCGAGGCGAGCGCAAACACGGCCAGGGAGAAATCTCCTCCCAGCATCACTCCGGCCAATCCGGCACCGCAGAGAGCGAAGATGAGAGCCGGTTGCAGCCCGAAAAGAACGAGCACGGTCACCGGCCCGGCGGCGAACGGCAGTCCCCACAGATACGCTTCCACTGTTGACAGGGCCTCTCCCTGCGCGTTGAAGGCAACGGCATTGGCAATGAAGAGCCCAAGCCGATCCGCGGCTGCAAAGAGCAGCACCAGGATGAAAATGCTCGAAAGCTGGCGCCGTTTTTCGGAAGGACCGCCAGATTGACCCATCACCGGCCACCAACCGATGACCATTAGGGCGACCAGCAGGCCGATCCCGGCAATTCGAGCCCAGGACGTAACATCCTGACGTTGGCGCTGGAAGACCAGAAGCGTATCGGCAACTTCTTCGGTCACCGAGTCCCCACGCCGCACGAGGACCTGTCCCCGGCGAAGCTCTCGTGACCTCGGTAGGACCGCTGCCGCGGCCGCACGGCCTCTCTGCAACGAATCCGCCCGGTTGAACACCAGATCCGGGCCGATGTTCGCCTCGAGAAAATCGCCCACCGGCTTGATCCAGCGCCGCGCCACGGCGGGACGTTCGAGAAGCCTGGCATTTAACGCCTGTTCAAGGCCCGTACGAACGTCGACCGCGGCGCCTAGCTCGTCAAGCCCAGCCGTCCTCTCGCCACCCGAGGCGATATTTCTGATCGTGATGCCTCTCGACCCGCGCCGTTCCATCGCTCTTCGATCATCGACTATGTGGTCCCGAAACACCTGACCGACAACACCAACCAGCGCGTTTTCCAGAGGCTCGGAGCATGACGCGGAGTCGAGAATGCGGAGCATCGCCTCGGTGGCCCTGAGGTCAGTAATCGCCTCGAGGTTCGCGACCTCCTCATCACCCGCCTCCTGGCGCTCTCTACAACCCCCAAAGAGGATGTGCAGCTCGTCCTCGAGCTCCAAGCGCAATCGTGGCTCGAGGTCGTACACCGGGAGTACTGAGGCCGCGGCCTCCTCACGCGCGGCCCTCGTAGCCGCTTCGTCTGGGAGCGTCGTGTCGACCGGAATCACAAGGTCAAAGCTGGCCACCTCTCCGGGCTGCCAGTCGGGTGGACCACTGCCGACGCGGGGGAGAACCAACCACGTACAGCCGATAATCGCGATCACCGCCCACAGGACAGGAGAACCGAGCAATCCATCCCACCAGCTCGCACCCTCTTCGAGGCCGCGCTCGATTCTGGTCGCGGACGATCTACCCTCCGCCTGTGGTTGGCCGTTTACCTTCATGACTGCCCATCGTCTCGCGCCCGCGCCTTCTTTTCCCAATGCGCGTATCGGTCGACAACGTCCTGTACCAATGGGTGGCGCACCACATCTCTTTGGTTGAATTGAATGAAGGCGAACCCCTTGGTACCGTCGAAAATATCGAGGGCTTCGACGAGACCCGAAGCCCGAGCGCCCGGCAAATCAATCTGCGTGATGTCGCCAGTGATCACCGTCTTTGAGTGAAAACCCATGCGAGTCAGGAACATCTTCATCTGCTCATGGGTCGTGTTCTGCGCCTCGTCGAGAATGATGAACGCGTCATTTAATGTGCGCCCCCGCATAAAAGCCAACGGCGCGATTTCAATCACCTGGCGGTCTAGCAGTTTCGAGACCTTTTCGTAGCCCAGAATGTCGTAGAGAGCGTCGTAGACTGGACGCAGGTAGGGGTTGATCTTCTCTACCAGATCACCGGGTAGGAATCCGAGCCGTTCGCCGGCCTCTACCGCTGGCCGAACGAGGACGATGCGTCTTACCTGTTTATCCATCAGCGCGGCCGCCGCCAGCGCCACCGCGAGATAGGTCTTGCCCGTCCCAGCCGGACCGGTGACAAAGACATAGTCGTGAGTGGAAACCGTACGAATGAAGAGACGCTGGTTGAGATTTCGCGGAGTCACGAAACGCCTCAAGGTATTCGCAATCGACGCATCGAGGAAAAACTCTACGAGATCGACCTCGAGATCTTCTTCCAGCACCCGCACTCCGGTCCGGTATTCCTCCTTGCTGACCGAGCCTCCCGACGCAAGCATGCGATCGAAGGACTCGATGACCCGAGAGGCAATCAGCTCTCCATTCCCCCCGCCCGACACCTGGACCTCTGGTCCGCGCGCGCTGACTGTGACACCGAGGCGCTCCTCGAGGTATCGAAGATTCTCATCGCGGGTGCCGAAGAGTTGCTCGATATGGCCCTCGCTGACGGTCAGACGCTGCATTCCTTACCGCTCCCCGGCGTCACTGGGGTCAGGAATTGAGGGCGCCGAAGCACGGCCCTGCTCGTGTTTCGCGACTAAGGTCGTACCCCGCAGAAGCGATGAGACGACGGCCGAACACGAGCGCAATTGCGCCGGGGAGTATGCAGCCCGCACAATCTGCCGGCCACAGACTCGGATCACCGTTCTTATGGGAAATAGTGGGTCGTCGTTTTCCATGGGTTCATGCTCTACGGACGGTGCAACCGAGACACGGCTCTCCTCCATCCCATCCACGAGAGGTCGATTGTACCAAGTTGACCTCAAATCGATCGTTTGGGCTGCCACTTGGTCTCCGAAATGCCGGAGTAGGCGTTGAGAAAGCGGGCGAGCGTGAAGAGCGCATCAGACAGGCGGTTCAGGTAAGCCAGGAGACCTTCCGGTACACCGCCGGTGTCCTCGACCAGCTCGCTCACACGCCTTTCCGCCCTTCGACACACCGTCCGGGCGATATGAGAGATGGCGGCAGCCCGGCTGCCGCCGGGGAGAATAAACGCCGTCAACGGTTCGATCTCACCATCCATGGCGTCGATCCATTCTTCGAGTGACTCCGCCTTCCAGTTACAGGGATCGTGGACCACTCGGCCTTCCGGATCGGCAAGCGCAGCGCCGACCGAAAAGAGCGACTCCTGGATCGCCACCAGCCGCCCCTCAACATCAGCCGGCAGAGGTTCACAGCGCAGAAGCCCGAGCAGCGACACCAGCTCGTCAACCGTACCGTAAGCCTCGACCCGAGCATCGGCCTTGCGGACCCGGCCACCCGAGAGCAGGGAGGTCTCTCCCGTATCTCCTTTTCGTGTGTAGACCTTCATTCGGGCATCTTACTGGTTTCGGCGCCAGTCATCCACCACCCTATGCTCGATTCTCGATGCTGGAAGCTCGACACCGGATGTTGCCCGATGAATGATCAACTCGCTCGAAATCGAGCACCTCTCTGGGACAACCAGTTCATTTTCCCGCAGATCACGCAGATTCACACAGATAGGCCTATCTTCTTGTATCTGCGTCTATCTGCGTCATCAGCGGGCAGAATCGGGTGGGTCGAGTTTCGAGGATCGAGGATCGAGTATCGAGTATCTACTCGTCGTTTTTTGACTCCAAGTGCACCCGAATCACATCGCGCCACACCCCCTTGTGTTAATCTCGAAAGAGCTCGCGAGAGTTCTTTTGGAGGCCTGGTGGAGCTCAACGAACTGTTGATGTTCATGACAAAGAAGGGGGCGTCGGACCTCCACCTCAAGCCGATGCGGCCGCCTCTGCTCCGCATTCAGGGGAGGCTGATCCCGATTAAGGCAAACCCGCTGCAGCCGGAAGAGGTCGAGCAGATGCTCGGCGACATCTTGAAACCCGGCCAACGTGCGCGCTTTGACGAGAAGCAGGCGGTCGACATGGGCTACGGCGTGCCGGGAGTTGCTCGCTTCCGGTGCAACATCTTCCTTCAGAGGGGCACCATGGCGGCGGTCTTCCGTCGCGTACCCTTCGAAATCCAGGGCATCGAAGAACTCAATCTTCCCGATGTGATCTCATCGTTCACCGAATACCCCAGTGGCCTCGTCCTGGTCACCGGTCCGACCGGATCCGGCAAGTCGACAACTCTTGCCGCGATGATCAATCTCATTGCTCGCGCCCGACAGTGTCATGTCGTGACGATCGAGGATCCAATCGAGTTCCTCTTCCAGGACGACAAGGCGACCATTTCCCAGCGCGAGGTCGGCACCGACACGCCGACTTTCCATGAAGCCCTCCGAAACTGCATGCGGCAGGATCCGGACGTGATCATGGTTGGTGAGATGCGCGACCTGGAAACCATGGCCACGGCGATCACTGCTGCCGAAACCGGTCACCTCGTCTTTTCGACCCTGCACACCAACAACGCTGCGCAGACGGTGGATCGGATCATCGACTCGTACCCCGCAGACCAACAGTTGCAGATCAGGGGTCAGCTTGCTTTGGTGTTGAAGGCAATCGTCTCGATGCAGTTGGTGCAGGATCACGAGGGCAAACACCGGTTGCCGGCTTGCGAGATTCTGGTCAACTCTCCAAAGATTTCCAAGCACGTCGAGAACGGCGAAATCAAAGAAATCATCGAGGAGATGGAAAACTCGGTCAACTTCTATCACATGCAGAGCATGAACCAGTCGCTGATCTCCCTCCTCGCCCACAACAAAATCACCTACGAACAAGCTGTCGATTCGTCGAGCGAACCCGACGATCTCTCGCTCAAGCTGCGGGAGATGTTTCCGTCCATTGAGGACCGTTTCAGGGAGGGTGAGATGGCACCGTCGCCCGCAGATTTCTCTCAGATCACCGAGCTTCTGGAGACCAAGCGTCTCTACGAAGAAATGGAAGAGCGCCACCGATCGAAGATGCAGGAAAAGGACGAGCAAATCGAGGCCCTCGAGGCCGATCTCACCGCTCTCCGGGAACAGGTTCAGGAGACCACAGGCGGCACTGACGACCTGCGCCGTGAGGCCGAGATCGCCCGCTCCGAAGTCCAGCGCGCTCGCGAGGAAGCCCAACAGAAGATCAACGCTCTCAACGAGCGGATCCGCGAACTCAATCAGCAGATTGGGGGCAACGGCGGCGGAAGTGGCAAGGGGTCGTCGGGCTTCTTCAAGCGTTGAGTTCGGCCGCTTCACGATCGACGTTAAGAGTTAAGATTTAAGAGAAGAGAATTTTTGTCCCGCTGGGAAATCAGCGTTGGATTTTGTTGGATAACGAACACTGTCTCCCGGACGAAAATCTCCTCCCTTCTCCATTTTCTTAACTCTTAACCCTTGATCTCCGTTGCGCTAAGATCCTTCCTGGAGGCATTGTGCCTGACATCACCGCCGACAACGCGCTCCTGGAAGAACTCCACGCGCTCCTTCGTGAAGGCGAAGAGGAGGCGCTCAAGATCTTCCTGCGTCTGGTGCGTCCGGAGGACGTCGCCGAGTGGCTCAATCTCTTATCGGCAGACGATCGTCAGATCATTGTTTCGGCCCTCGACCACGAATCGGCGGGCACCGTTCTCACTGACACTACCGCTTCGATCCGCGCTGGGCTGGTGGACGAAATCGAACCCCAACGCCTCGCGCGTATCGCTGAGGCCCTGCCGGCAGACGAGGCGGCGGACCTCATCGGCGAGCTCGAGGTGGAGGAAACCGAAGACGTCCTGCACCACATCTCGACCGAGGACGAGGAGGTCATTCGGCAGCTCCTGACCTACCCGGAGGATACCGCCGGCGGCATCATGAATCCGGATGTGGTCGCCCTCCAGCCGGGCGAGACTGTCGATGATGCCATCCGCTATCTGCGTTCAGTGGCCGAGGACACCCCGATTGCCGCGGTCTACGTGGTTGACGAAGAACGCCGGCTCCTGGGATTCGTTCGATTGCGGCGGATGGTCACGGCCCGTCCAGCGGCCCTGCTCGGCGACATTATGTCCACCGATGTCATTTCGGTACCTGTCGAAACCGACCAGGAAGAGGTCGCTGACATCGTAGAAAAGTACGACTTCACGGCCATACCCGTGGTGGACAAGGGCAACCGGCTGGCGGGTGTCGTCACGGTTGACGACATTCTCGATGTCATCGAAGAGGAAGCAACCGAAGATATTTACAAAATGGCCGGCTCCTCGATCGAGGAGGAGGAGTCCGAGTCAATATTCCACGTTGCACGCTACCGACTGCCTTGGCTGCTCGTCTGCCTCGCCGGAACTCAGCTGTCATCGATGGTCCTCGTTTTTGCTTCGCGAGAGGTCATACTCTACGAGCAGATGTCCGTGTTCACAGCAGCGATCATGGCGATGGCCGGAAACACCTCGTTGCAGTCATCCACCACCACCGTCAGACGGCTCGCTCTCGACACCCTCCCCCGCTCCCGATTCCTGCGCCACATTGCGCGCGAAATCCTGGTCGCCCTTTTGATGGGCATCGTTTGCGGGGTCCTCGCATCGGCCCTCGCACTGGTCTTTCATCGCGATCCACTCATCGGGCTCGCCCTCGGTCCGGCAATGGCCATCGGAATGTCTGCCGCGAGTCTGCTCGGCGCGGCCATGCCAATCGTCCTCGACGTCGCCGGTGTCGATCCCGCGATCGCCTCCGGTCCACTGGTCTCAACCATAAACGACTCGCTCGCGCTGGCGATGTATTTCTCCGTCGCGACGGGGATGATGTTGGTATTTGGGTAGCGCAAGGCTTGGGGCTTGAGGCTTGAGGCTTGAGGCTTGGGGACCACCCACCCGCCCGTCCCTCCAGATACAAGATGCAAGATCCAAGATGCAGGATGTGGTTTGATGCCTGACGATACTGAGGAGATGCATCTCCCGGCCGCGACGGCGCTGTAAACGCAAAGACGCAAAGAGCTCAAAGACCATCACAAAGATCTATTTTGACCTCGGGCTTGGAAGTAACGGTAGAAACTCTGGCGCCAGGTTAAACACCCTCTTGCCTCAGAAATTCGCGGCGGGAGGGTGGGGGGGTGAGGGTCGACGTGAATTTCTGAGGGTGGGCGGGCGGGGGGAGGGGGCGGGATGTCATAGCAGCGACCTGGTTGGAAAAGCGGGAGGTCCGCCGGCGCGCCGCTTGCGGCGCGCAAGGGCGTGAGCCGACGAAATCGACGAACGCTGGCGTTCGGTGGTTTCGCGGCGAGCGACCGGAGCTGTGGGCTTCAGCCCGCAGCTTGGCGGGCCTATTCGGGAACGGGGACGGGTTTAGGCGGGTTCGGGGTAGCCGAAGAAGTAGCCCTGTTGGAGTTCGATGCCGAGGTTTTCGAGGGTCTCGACCTCGTCCTCTGTCTCAACGCCCTCGGCGATCACGACCGACTGGCTGTCACGCGCGAACCCGGTAATCGCCGAAACGAGATTGCGCTTGATGGGCTCGTCAGGCAGGTCGCGCACCAGCATTTTGTCGAGTTTGATGAAATCTGGCTGCAGATCGGCCAGCACATGGAGCGCACTGTAGCCTGTGCCCATGTCATCAATCGCAATTCGGAATCCGTGCTTGCGCAGCTCGGCAACCCGTTCGCGCAACCGGCTCGCACTCTCCGCGTATGTTCGCTCAGTGATCTCAAGGACACACTCGCTGGGTGACCGCCCTGATTCCGTGACGCGTCCGGTCAGCCCCCGCCCTTCGGATTCGACGTACTCGAGACCGAGCATCGACATATTGATGAAGAGAATAGATCCATCTGGGAGTTTCCGGGCGTTGTCGAGCGCACGGTCTACGCAGAGTAACTCGACCTCGCCGAGCATCCCCGCCCGCTCGGTGAACCCGAAAAGGTTATCGGCGGTCTCCAGGTAGCACCCCTCTGGACCGCGGCTCAGCGCCTCGTAGCCGATGACCTCACGCCCGGGCATTCTGACGATGGGCTGAAACAGTGTGCGGATCGAACCCTCTCGAAGGATCTGCCGCACCTCGTCGAGACGCGCCTGATCGAGGGCCTCGCCGCGGCGGTGGAAATCCTGCCGGGCTTCGAGGATTCCGTTGTATATGGTCCGTTCGACACGCAGTGCTGGACGCATCTTGATCATTCCCTGGCCAACGCGGACCGCCACCTTTTCGCTCTCTCCAGTTTCGTGGGTGATGGTGATCCCATCGATCAGGGAATCGTGCAGCCGACCGGCCTCGAAATGATCCGCCAGGATGACGAGAAAGATATCGCCGCGAACATTCTCCTGGCACAGAAGGCTACCCGAGCCGGCGGCTGCCTCGAGCAACCCGCTGAGATGACCAGCTACGCTGAGCAGAACGGCGTCATATCGTTCCCATCCGACGATTCTCTCGAGATTCTGCTCGTGTTCGATCCGCACCAGCAGAACCTGCAGTGTCCCACGCTCGTCAAGCATCCTGCGAACTCGATCGAGGACAACGGGCAGAGTCGGAAGCTTGGTTACGGGATCAAAAAGACTCGCGCGATACTGCAGAATCCTCGTCTTCAGCTCGACGGGGTCGGAGATGGCGAAGCCGTTAGGAGACATGCCGGTCAAGAATTCGTCTCGGCTTCAGATGTCTCGAGAAGCTGCCGGACCTGGCGCACCAGTTCGCGGGGGGAAAAAGGTTTACAGATGTATGCGTTGGCGCCCAACTGCAGGGTACCGAGCTGATCTTGGTGACCGCTCCGAGCGCTCACCACTAGCACTGGCACGTTCGCCCCTTTTGTGTCGAGGCGGAGCAGTTTGAGCAGCTCCATACCGTCGAGATCGGGCATCATCAGGTCGAGAAGCACGAGGTCGGGCGGATCTGCCAGCAGCCGGGCCAGAGCGGAACGCCCATCAGTGTCGGTATCAACCTCGAAGCCGTCCGATTTGAGGATGGTCGCCAGAAGATCTACCATATCCGGTTCATCATCGACCACGAAAACCCGGGCCATCAAGCCTCCCTCATAGGTATACGATCACCGTCAGCCTCTTCGAGTCTAACAGACGGTCCTTCTTGACTGGTTACGTTCTGGCCGAATTCTCCGAATGGCAACCAAACGAAAAACGTTGAACCGGTCCCCTCTTCACTTTCAGCCCACACCGCACCCCGGTGGGCCTCGACGATGCTGCGAACCAAGGACAGGCCGAGGCCCATGCCACCAAACCGGCGTCGGGAGCTCGGATCAACCTGGTAAAAACGGTCGAATATGCGGGTCAGCTCGGTCGCAGGAATCCCGACGCCGCTGTCCTGGATCCGAACCAGAACACCTTGTCGTTGCTCGTGATCGCAGGCCTCGGCAAACACCAGAACGGTTCCACCCTTTGGCGTAAATTTGACCGCGTTGTCCAGAAGATTGAGGAAGACCCGTTCAATCTGTTCGGGGTTGGCCTCCAAGGCCTGCAGGTCCGGCTGCACCTGCAACACGAAGTGCATACCGCCGCCCTCCATGCGAGGCCTGAAGGTATCAATGATCCCTTCCAGAATGGTTTTGAGATCGATCTCCTCGCGGGCCGAATCGAGCGAAGTGAAACGGTCCAAACGGGACAATTGGACCAGCTCTTCGACCCGCAATGACAACCGCTCGACGTTTTTCCGGCACACCATGACCGCTCTGATTGATTCTTCGGAAATCGACCCCAAACCACCTTCCGACATGAGTTCGAGGTATCCCCGAAGCGCGGTCAGAGGCGTCTTGAGCTCGTGCGAAACGTTGGCGACTAGATCGGCCTTCGTCTGGTCGAGGGTTTCGAGCTCGCGGTTGGCTTCACGCAGCTGCCGAATCGTCGCGACCAGCTCATCGGCCATCAGGTTGAAGGCATCGGCCAGCTCCTCGATCTCATCCCTGGAGTCGATGGAAACGCGCTCTTCCAGGCGGCCCTCCTGAATCCGCATCACTCCCGCCCGCAGAACGTCAACATCGCGCGTGATGCCCCCGGCGAGGGTCACAGAGACCCAGTGGGTCAGGCCGAGGCCAATCGCCAGGATCAGCGCAGAAAGCCACAGCGATGAGCGGAGCTGGCGGTCCACGTTGGCGTACGTGAACGTTCCCACGAGCGAGTAAACGTGCTCGCCCCACTGTTTGACCACCGGTGCGACCACGCGGTAGGCATCGCTGCCGTCGGCTTCCGTCACCTGCACTGCGGTCGCCTCGAGGCCCGAGATGGCTCGAAGCAGCTCACGATCTGTAACCGTCGGCGATTCGATTCCATCGCCGAAGAGGACAACGTTGTTACCCTCTGCCCGCAAAATGACCTTCCCGCGAACATCGACAATCTCGAGGCGTTCAACGTCATCATTGAGTTCTCGAAGCTCCGCCACCTGCTGGTCGAGGAGACCCTTGCCAGAAGAGCCGAGGAAACCCACAAGATACGTCAGGGGCTGACTGATCAAGGATGCGTAGGTGCGAGCGGACCGTTCCATATTCCGTCGCACCGCATGGTGTCGGAACACCACCAGCACCAACGCGCTGAGCACCAGACTGACCACCACCGCGAACGCAATGTGGCGGGCAATCCGTGTCTGCAGCAGGACACGTCGACGAGTCACTACAGCGCCGCCCCCCAGTCCATATGTTCCCCGATCATACCGCGCGCACGCCTACTCCAGGTTTTGAACCTGTTCACGAACCCGTTCTGCAGCCGACTTGGCATCCACCAGACGATCGGCAACTCCAAGCTCCCGACACTTCGAGCCGAGGGTGTTGAGCTCACGGTGGATTTCCTGACAGAGGAAATCGAGGGACCGCCCAATGACACCGCCCGCCGCCAGACGTTCGGAGAAGTTCTCGAGATGGGCCTTGAGCCGAACGACCTCCTCGGCCACATCGGCCCGATCCGCCAACACTGCAGCCTCCTGAAGGATACGTTCGGGATCGATTTTGACTTCGGGTCCCACCAGCCCTTCCACGCGGTCCTTCACGCGGTCCAGAAGACGCTGCCGGAACTCCGGCATCTGGGGTTCGAACCAGTCGGCAAAAGCGATCACCGCCGCAAGCTCTGATTCGATCTGGCGCACGAGGCGTTCTCCCTCCTCTCGCCGCATCACGACAGCCTCTGCAACGGCTTCGGAGGCCACCGACCGCAATCCGACCACTTCCTCCTCCTCCAGAATCGTTTCCGGAGATGCCACCGAGACCAGTCCCGGCACTGCCAGGACATCGCCGAGCTCCACGGTGCTACCAAACTTCTCAGGCACAGCGACATTCGAGAGCTGCGCAAGTACATCGCGCACCGCGTCGGTGTTGACTGCGACATCCACATCCGCGGTGAGAATTCGTTCGAGGTTCACCTGGGCAGAGACTCTACCGCGATGAAATCTTTTCGAAATCTCCAAGCGAACAGCAGCCTCGATCTCAGGCGTGTCCTCGCGCAAGTTGGTTCGTACCTGGATGTCCAGGTACCGGTGGTTGACCGATCGCACTACCACCGATACGCCGAAACGGTCCGACAACTCGGCCCGCGCGCGCCCGAATCCGGTCATGCTCATCAGGGCCATTCCGCCTCCAAAGCATTGGGTTTCCAGTCTCTCAGGGTACCGGGTTCAGGCGGAATATCAAAAACTGATCGTCAGGTTTTTATACCGTTTCTCAAGAAAGTTCTTGCATCTCGACCATCCGCCGGTACAGACCACCGGCAGCGACCAGGTCATCGTGGCTCCCAATTTCAGCAACTCGACCACTCGTTAAAACGGCGATCACATCGGCTCGGCGAGTTGTTGACAGTCGGTGGGCGACCACGAGGGTCGTGCGATCACACGCGAGACGGTCGAGAGCCCGTTGGATCATGCTCTCAGATTCTGGGTCTATCGCCGATGTCGCCTCGTCGAGAATCAAAATAGGCGGGTCGAGGAGCACGGCGCGGGCGATCGCCAGGCGCTGGCGCTGCCCGCCTGAAAGCTTGACTCCTCCTTCGCCAATCACGGTGTCGTATCCGGCAGGCAATTCCCGAATGAACTCGTCGGCACCTGCAGCCTTTGCGGCCGCGTCGACCGCATCGGCAGAAATGCTCTCGCGACCGCAGACTATGTTGGTCCGCACGGTGTCATCGAAGAGGAGAGGTTCTTGAACCACCAGGCCGATCTGAGCCCTCAGGCTCGCGAGGGTGAGATCCCGCACATCGTGATCGCCCACCCACACCGCCCCCTCCTGGACATCGAAAAAACGCGGTATGAGCTGCACCACGGTGCTCTTCCCAGCTCCCGAGGCTCCAACCAGTGCCACGGTCGACCCCTGGGCAAGGTCAAGCTCGAACCTACGCAAGACCCATTGGTCCCGCCGGTAGGCGAAACCGACGTTTTCAAATCGAACGCCAGCACCGAGTTCGGTGAGAACACGAGCGCCAGGCCGCTCGCGCACTGCGACAGGTGCGTCGATGATCTCTAAGACCCGGCCCGCGGCGACCACCGCGGGCTGCAGAACGAGGTTGAACTTGTTGAGTCTCTTGAGTGGGTTGTAAAGGGCGTAGGCACCAAGAACGAATGCCGAAAAATCGCCGAGAGTCATACCCCCAGATGTGATCTGCGATGCCGCGTAGCCGATCACCGCCAAAATAGAAAGAGCTCCAATGACCTCCATTACCGGCGCGTTTGCCGCCTGAATGGCGCGCGCGGTGAGGCCAGCAAAAAACTGTCTCTGATTGGCGTCACGGAAACGGCGGGCCATGAAATCGCGCATGCCGAAGGTCTGGACCACCCGGAGGCCCCTCACCGTTTCGTCAATCACAACCGCAATATCATCGGTGCGTTCCTGGGCCTGAAGGGCGCGCGTACGCATCCGGCGGCTGAAATGAACGACCGGAGCGAAGAGCAGGGGTGCGGCGAAAGCCGTTGCCAGGGTCAGGCGGAGATCCAGGGACACCAGGTAGACGAGAATAATCGGCACGGTGACGAGGTCCTGGGCGACATCACCGAGACGTTCGGCCAGTGCCTCGCGAAGAAGCTGGAAATCGTTTGTCGCCCGCGACACCAACGACGCGACGGGGCGATCGTGAAAAAAGGCTGGGGTCTGGACCAGGAGAGCGTCGAAAAAGAGATTGCGCAGATCGCGAATTGTCGCGAAACCAAACCTGGCGGAAGCAAACCGGGCCAGAAACGCAAAGAGGTTCTTGACCACGATAGTCAACATCGCCAAGACCAGGATGGAAGCGCGGTTCTGACCAACCCAACCGTGGAGAGCCTGTTTCGCTCGATCGACCAATACGTCGAGTGTGGCCACCATGCCGGATGTCGGAAGCTCGAGGGGTGCGCCGGCGGAAGACGACGATCGCAAAACCTGGTCATAGATTGGGCGCACCAGATTGAAGGCAAACACCGTCGCAACTGCCACCACGACCATGCTGGTCACCGCGAGCAGAATCCACGCCCCGTGCCTCTTTGCCAGCCCGAGAACACGGAGAAAATCACGCATCGATGGGAGCCTAGCACGTGGACGAAAGCTTGGGGCTTGAGGCTCGGCTCTTGAGTGATTCTTGAATGCTCAGCCGAACTTCGGCAACTCTAGAACCGCGAAGGCGCAAAGAGCGCGAAGATCAACGCCGAGAAGACTCAAAATGTCTTCTTTGCGGTTTCTTTGCGCTCTTGGCGTCTTTGCGTTTCCAACGTCATCGCAATCAGCGAAAACGTTTTCGAACCGCCCGCGGAAGAAATTCAGAAACTCGGGTCGCGTTTTTCGAGGAAGGCTCGCGCTCCTTCTTCGGGGTCGCCGGCGGCAAAGAGCAGGCGGAATGACGCGAGCTCGAGGGCCAGTCCCGCGCTACCCCGCGCAGACACACGCATCAGATCACGTGCGGCCGTCAACGAAGCCACCGACATCGATTTTGGGAGAGGCAACGGCTCGTCAGCCGATACGACCGCTGTAGCAACACCGAGCGCAACAGAATCGGTGGCCGAAAGGTCATCGACCTCCAGCAGGCCCCGGGCAAGGGCCGCTCGACCAGCCCGCCCCAGAGCCCAGATCACTCCATCGGAAGGTGGGTCCGAGCCGGCCGCAAACCTCAGTCTGGCCCGCGGACGCAGGTAGACGAGATCCGCGCACAGGGCGACATCCAGCGCAGGCGAAGAGAGCTCTCCAGCTACATCCGAGACCGTCACCGCCCGGCTTCTGGTCCAATGCTCCAGAACCGACCAGGGAAGAGGGTCACCGCTGCCTCCCACAGGAAAGGTGACAACCAGGTATCCGATTCCGCGGGTCTCGGTGACCAGGGCGGCAACCTGGGCACCGGCATCCTCTTCATGGTTCCAAGCGATCTGCCTCATGCGCCAATTCTAACCGGACCGGATCCGAAAGAATGCCGCCATGATATCTCAACCGGTATCTTTGGCTACCCCAATTCGCAGGGCACCGCAACCATCGTCGAGGAAGCTCGATTGTGGCTCGGCGAAGACCCCGATTCGTCGCTGACAACGGTACGTTTCACCGCCTTCGACGAGCTCACTGTTGGGCTGTTTGCGGACGAAATCCGGGCTCTAGCAACCTTCGTGCCCAATTCGCGCAATTAAACCCGATTTCAGCCAGTCAAAAGGCCATAAATTACTGTCCTTATTACTCTTATCCAGCCGTCCACGGTGTGTGCTACAATCCCGGGCCGTATTGACGACTTTTAGAGGAGGACCGACCTCACCCCATGGCAGATCTTCACCAGTTCCGCACCGTGCCCGAAGAGCCCCTCGATTGTATTTATATTCTCCAGAGCTCCGACAGCGATCCGCTGAGCGGGCTCGAGTTCTCGGCCAAGGAGCGCAAGTCACTGAGAACAAAAGCTAAAGCTCTTGGCCCGCGCGGTGAGGAGGGCGAATTGATCTCCGGCGAGTGTCCGCTCGACCTCGCCCGCCGGATCACTTTCGTCGGCATCGGTCCCGAAAAAGACATCACCCACTCGAGGATGCGCGAAACCCTCAACCGGGTCATGCGCCAGGCAACCAAAAACCGTGAGTACCAGATCGCGCTCGGCGTAACGGTCAAGGTCCGCGGCCTCACCGCCGCCGAATCGCGCCTCTTCGTGCTTCGCGAAGCCTCGATCTCGGACTACACCTTCGACACCTTTAAGTCGAAGAAGAATGAGTTCGAGAAGATTGACGGCCTCCACATTCTTCCTCTCGTCAAGGAGACTGAGGAAGATCTGGAAGAGCGGCTGGTACAGGTGCGCCTGTTGAGGGCTTCCCAGGTGCTGGCTCGCGACCTCGGCAATAGGCCGGCAAACGACCTCAACCCGGAGACCTTTGCCCAGGCGGCAAAGGAACTGGCCGAACAGGCGAAGGGTCTGCGGGTCACCATCCTCGGGCTGAAGGAGCTGCAAAAAGAGAAAATGGGCGGCATCCTCGGCGTTTGCCAGGGCTCCGAGCAGGAGCCACGGATGATCGTCATCGAGCACCGGCCAAAGAAACCCAAGAAATCGGTGGTATTGGTTGGCAAGGGCGTGACTTTTGACTCGGGCGGCATCTCGCTCAAGCCTGCAGCCGGTATGGGATCGATGAAGGCAGACATGTGCGGAGCTGCAACGGTGATGGGCGTCATGCGCGCGGTCGCCGATCTCGATCTGCCGATCAAGGTCGTCGGGCTGATCCCGGCTGTCGAGAACATGCCTTCGGGGACCGCGATCAGACCCGGAGATATTCTCACGACTTCCAGCGGAAAGACCGTTGAGGTCGACAACACCGATGCCGAGGGCCGTCTGATTCTCGCCGATGCGTTGCATTACTCGGCGCGATTCAACCCCGATATCGTGATCGACTTCGCGACCCTCACGGGAGCCTGTGTCGTGGCCCTCGGCCACGAGGCCGCGGGAATGATGGGCAACGATCAGAATCTCTCCGATGAGCTCCAGAAGCTCGGCGAACAGGTCGGTGAGCGGGTGTGGCCGATGCCGCTGTACGACGAGTACCTCTCATACCTCAAAAGCGAGTGGGCGGACATCAAAAACGTCGGTGGACGCTGGGGCGGGGCGGTCACAGCGGGCACCTTCCTCAAACAGTGGGTCCCCGAAAAGGTGAGCTGGGCTCACCTCGACATCGCCGGGGTCGGGTACAACGAGAAAGAGCACAATGGACTGCCGAAGGGTGCGTCCGGTTTCGGCGTCGTCCTGACTGCAACCTTCCTCGAGAACCTCTTGAAGTAATGAATCCGGATCTTTTGAATCAAACGCCGCGCCCCCGCGGCGTTTTTCTTTTGAGGCATCAATGACGATTCCTCAGAGCGTTCACATCGGGCCGATCGAAGTCTCGCCGCCGGTTGTCCTGGCGCCAATGGCCGGCGTGACCAACTATCCTTTTCGGGCCCTGTGCCGCCGTTTTGGCGCCGGGCTCTACATCAGCGAAATGATCACCGCCCGACCCCTCGTCGAGGGCCGCGAGAAGACCCTCAAGCTGGCCGATTTCGGGCCTGAAGAACGGCCACGGAGCCTCCAGATCTACGGCGTCGACCCACGGTATGTCGGCGAGGCGGTACGCCGTCTTGTTGGTGAAGGCCGGGTCGACCACCTCGACCTCAACTTCGGCTGCCCTGTCCGCAAGGTGACCCGCAAGGGTGGCGGCGCGGCCATTCCGGCCAAACCACAGCTCCTGGCGTCTATCGTACGAGCAGCAGTGAGAGCAGCAGATGAGACCCCGGTAACGATCAAATTCAGGATGGGGATTGACGACGAACACCTGAACTTCCTCGAGTCGGGACACATCGCCGAGCACGAGGGATGCGCCGGAGTCACCCTCCACGCTCGCACCGCCGCTCAGCTCTATGACGGCCACGCGAGATGGTCCGCCATCGGCGAGCTCAAGCAGGCGTTGACGAAGATTCCCGTATTTGGCAACGGCGACATCTGGGTCGCAGAAGACGCCATCCGAATGGTCCGGGAGACGGGCTGCGACGGCGTTGCGGTTGGGCGCGGCTGTCTCGGGCGCCCGTGGCTGTTCCGCGATCTCGCAGACGTATTTATGGGCCGTAAGCCGGAGGATCCACCGACCTTTGGTGAAGTCGCGGATCTCATGGTCGAGCACGCACGATCGCTGGTGGATTGGTTTGGTGAGCGGCAGGCCCTGCTTTCCTTCCGCAAGCACTGCGGCTGGTACACCAGAGGCTTCCGGTCAAGTGCCCGCCTTCGTGACCGGTTGATGAAGGTACAACAGCTTTCTGAGCTCGAAGAAGCGCTTGCCAGCATCGATCGTGGTGAACCTTTCCCCGAGTTCGGCCACCTCGTCCGCCGCGGCAAAAGGAGTGGAACCCAGAAAGTGGTCCTACCGAAAGGCTTCTGGGACGATCCGGATGACACCACCCCTCCCGATTCCGAGGAGATGGTGTCCGGCGGTTAGCCACCGACCGCCGGATGCAGGATGCAGGATGCAGGATGCAGGATGCAGGATGCAGGATGCAGGATGCAGGATGCGTCAAGATCATGAGTTCTGACGCTGATGAATCAAGGGGTGGGCGGACAGGAATTCCGAATTCCTAATTCCTACTTCCTAATTCTGAGCTGGGTGGGTCGGCAACGTCGACTCTTCGAAGTCACATGCGCCGAGACCTTTGCCTTCAGCGTTGCACTTGCAGCTCGGGCCTCCGCACGAGCCCTTGAGGCTGCGACCGCTGATCAGGACGCCCGCGGTCATCAGGAGAACCGCAACCGTGAAGATGGCAAAAGTCAGGATAAGAGTCTGCATCGCCTTTCCTATTTAACAACACCCGCACCCGGAGAATTCTCAGTCAACCTCTTCCAGACGCCGGTCTGCCTCTCCTCGAATTCGTCGTCGCCGACGCGTACCAGGAAATACGCCGCAATTTCCTGCCGCTCGGCGAGCTCAAATCCGTCGTCAGGTCCGAGAACGCTCAACGCGGTGGCCAGCCCATCCGCGGTCATGCAGCTCTCATGAATGACCGAAACTGAAGCCAGATTGTGGGAGATCGGCCGACCGGTCCGTGGATCGATGGTATGAGAGATTCGAACACCGTCACGCTCGACAAAATTACGATAATCTCCCGACGTCGCAAGCGAAAGGTCTTCGAGTGGAACCACGTACTGTACCGACCGGCCCGCGGAGGTGGGTCGTTCTATGCCGATGCGCCAGATCTGCTCAGATCCGTTCAGCCCGCGGGCTCGCACCTCGCCACCAACCTCCACCATGTGGTGCGGCAGCCCCTGTCGTGTGAGCACTGCTGAAACCTGGTCGGCGCCAAAGCCCTTCGCGATGGCGGAAAGATCGATCCGACAATCGGCCCGCGCCTTGCGTAGCGTCCCTCCCTCGACATCAACCTCGAGCTGCTCGAAGCCGGTCACAGCCACCAACTCCTGAAGGGACTCCTCATCCGGGCCCTCAGTCGCACCCGGCGGGCCGAATCCCCAGATGTCGACCAGCGGCCCCACGGTGATGTCGAAGGCGCCTCCTGTCAGTCGCGCCACCCGTTGCGCTTCAGCGACCACCTCGAGTAGATCCTGAGAAGCCGCAAAAGGCTCAGTGTCGCCACGGTTGAACTGCTCGATTTCGGACTCCGAGCGGTAAGTCGACATGTGATTGTCAACGCCGTCCAGCGCCTCGCGCACGAGCGACGTCAGGCGTTCCCGGTTGGCCTCGGTCAGATCATCCGTCACCACCTTGACGTTGAATGTGGTGCCCATGGTGGGACCGGTGATCGCAAGCTCACTGGAGACGCCAGTGATCGGCCCCTGCCGAAAAAAATAGACGGCGAAGAGGCCTGCGACAAACAGCCCCGGAATCACCAGACGCCGAAGCGGTGGGGGCCCGCCCGAAGGAGACATCAGTTTCCTCCGTGTTACTCGCCGAAGTCGTCGAGCATGATGTTCTCAGGTTCGACACCGAGATCGAGGAGCATGTTGATCACCGCCTGGTTCATCATCGGCGGTCCACATATGTAGTACTCGGCGTCCTCCGGCGCTGGGTGGTTCTTGAGGTATTTCTCGTGCACCACCTGGTGGATGAAACCAGTATCTCCGGTCCACTCATCCTCGGCAAGCGGGTCCGACAACGCGAGGTGCCAATCGAAGTTGTCGTTGGCTTTATCGATCTCGTCGAAATCCTCCTGGTAGAAGGCCTCGCGCATACTCCGCGCGCCATACCAGAAGGAGACTTTACGATCAGTTTGAATGCGCCGGAACTGATCGAAAATGTGGGATCGCATCGGCGCCATGCCGGCACCACCCCCGATGAAGACCATCTCGTTGTCGGTCTCCCTCGCATAAAACTCGCCGAACGGCCCCGAAATTGTCACCTCGTCACCCGGTTTGAGGCTGAAGATATAGGAAGACATCTTGCCCGGAGGCACGCTTGGCATGTTCGGCGGCGGAGAGGCGATCCGCACGTTGAGCATGATGATGCCCTGGTCGCCGGGGTAGCTGGCCATCGAGTAGGCGCGGGTCACCGGCTCGTCGACCTTGGAGACAAACTGCAACATGTTGTATTTGTCCCAGTCGCCGCGGTACTCGTCTTCGATCTCGAAATCGGAATAGTTGACGACGTGCGGTGGACACTCGATCTGGATGTAGCCGCCGGCGCGGAAAGGCACCTCTTCGCCCTCCGGAAGCTCGAGTACGAGCTCTTTGATAAAGGTCGCGACATTGCGATTCGATCGCACCCTGCAGCGCCATTTACGGACATCGAAGATCTCGGGCGGAATCTCGATCTTCATGTCCTGCTTGACCTTGACCTGGCACGACAGGCGAACACCTTCGCGGGCTTCTCCGCGACTGACATGTGAGGTTTCGGTAGGTAACAGTGCGCCGCCGCCCTCGAGAACCGAAAGCTTGCACACGCCGCACGTCCCCTTGCCGCCGCAGGCCGACGGGATGAAGATCTTCCGCGCCCCGAGTGTGTTGAGCAACGTGTCACCCGCTGCGGTAACGATCGCCTTGTCCGGATCGTCGTTGACGGTGATTCTGACGTCGCCCGAGGCAACGAGCTTCGACTTGGCGATCATCAACACGATCACCAG
>Ga0316198_10000284_pt1 | contig 25051 bp, 29 predicted proteins | sample OudBieAanoxic_MG_FD_204935 | JGI IMG/M metagenome (GOLD analysis project Ga0316198, IMG submission 204935) | Coastal sediment microbial communities from Oude Bieten Haven, Netherlands - site A anoxic | ecosystem: Environmental > Aquatic > Marine > Coastal > Sediment | place: Netherlands... | reverse complement strand
GATGAACGATGGCCCGGTGGTGGTCAGCTCATCCAGGCCGTCTTCCCCGTAGAACACGAAGGCCCGCTCGGCTCCGCGATTGCGTAGAACGTCGACCATCAGCCCCGCCATTCGCGGGTCGGATGTCCCGACCGACAGCCGACTCGCGCCTGCGGGATTGGTGAGCGGTCCCAAGAAGTTGAAGACCGTCCGGATTCCGAGCGAAGATCGTACGGGCGCGACATGTCGCATCGCCGGGTGATAGCGGGGAGCAAAGAAGAAGCCGAAGCCCACTTCGCGAATCATCGCGACGGTGACGTCCGGCTCCATCTCGAGGTTGAAGCCCAGCGCCTCGAGCACGTCCGCAGAGCCGGTCTGTGACGACGCGGCCCGATTCCCGTGTTTGGCGATCTTGACGCCCACTCCGGCCGCGATCAATGCCGCCGTCGTCGAGATGTTGAACGTCCCCGATTGATCACCACCGGTTCCGACCGAGTCGACCACGGGCTCCCCCACATCAACCCGTACCGAAGCATCCACCATGGCGTTGACGAGGCCAGTCATCTCCTCAGCGGTCTCGCCCTTCGCTCGCAGCGCCACCAGCAACGCCGCAATCTGCGAGTCGGATGCCTCGCCGGACATGATTTCCGCCATCGCTTCGTACGCCTCGTCGCGTGTGAGGTCGGAACCGGATATCAACCGATTGAGTGTTGCAGGCCACGAGATGCCGGACATAGACGAAGACACTACCCGGTCAGCACGATCCGGAGCGAGGCGGCCGCCTCGCTCGCCGCCGAGGAGAACGGCCGTGGAGGCTCGGCCGTGGCCCACACCTCGACCGCTGCGAGCATCGCTGCCATTGCTGCGGCCGCCGTGATCTTCGCCTCGATCGGACCAGCCGTGCCACCACGAACGAACTGCCGAGCCAAGTCGGCCTCGAAGTGCCGGAACGCCTCGCTCAGTGATGACCGCAGTGCCGGTTCCGCAAGCAGGAACTCGAAACGTGCCCGCATCTCGGCATCCGACAGGTGGAATTCGAGGCCGCCGATCGCCTCAACAACGGCGATCGAAGCGTCGATCGGTGAATGGTGCGCCAACTCGCCTTCGAACAACTCCCTGGTGGGAAGCTCCAGCTCGTCCCACAGGAAGATGCCCTCCTTCGTCCCGAATGCCCGGTACACCGTTGACGGTGACACATCGGTGGCGGCAGCGATCGCTTCGACGGTGGTGGTGGCGTACCCCACCTCGAATGCCCTGCGGAACGCCTCGTCCTGCACGCGGAGCATCATCGCGCGCCGTTTGCGGTCGGTCAGCGACCGTTCCAATCCATTCACTTTGACAGAGACTATCATATGACAGTGACTGTCACGTAGGAGTTGCCCGAGATGAACCCAGCGGTTAGGACGAACGACCTCACGAAGACGTACGGCGAAGGAGAAACCGAGGTTCGCGCGCTGCGAGGTGTCTCCCTCGAAATCCCCAAGGGTGAACTCGCGGTGCTGCTCGGTCCGAGCGGATCCGGAAAGACGACGCTGCTGAACCAGATCGGGGCACTCGAGGAACCGACCTCCGGCTCGGTTGAGGCGGACGGGGTCACCCTCGGCGATCTCGACGACAAGGAACGCACGGCCTATCGCCTGAACTCGATCGGGTTCGTGTTCCAGTTCTACAACCTGGTCCCGACGCTGACGGCGAAGGAGAACGTCGCCCTGATCGCCGAACTGGCTTCGTCCGACGGTCTCCGGCGCACCGAAGAGGTGCTTGAGCGGGTCGGCCTCGCGGACCGTATGGATCACTTCCCGGGACAACTGTCTGGTGGGGAGCAGCAACGCGTCTCGATCGCGCGCGGGCTCGTCAAGGATCCTCCACTGATGCTGTGTGACGAACCGACCGGCTCTCTCGACGTGGAGAGTGGGATCTCGATTCTCGATCTGCTGCGCGACGTCACGCGCGATGGCGAACGTTCCGTTCTCATCGTCACCCACAACGCGGTGACGGCGCGCATGGCTGATCGGGTCATCCGCCTCCGCGATGGCCAGATCACCTCCCAAGAGACCAACCCGTCACCGGCCGACCCGGAGCAGCTCGACTGGTGAGCTACCTCACGACCAAACGCCGCAGGGACATGCGCCGACAGCGCTGGCAGTTCCTCGCGGTCTTCGTGACGATTGCACTTGGCGTGATGCTGTTCGCCGCGTCGTACGATGCTTTCCTGAACCTCGAATCGTCGTACAACGGAACGTACGACCGCCTTGGGTTCGCCGACATCACGGTGACCGGGGCCGGCGACTCGTTCCCGGAGGCGGTTGCCCAGGTGCCGGGCGTTGCCACGATTGAAACCCGACGAGTGGCCGACGTTCCGTTCCGGATCGGCGACGACGTTCTGCACGGCCGGCTCATCGGCATGCCATCTGATGCCCAGCCGGCCATCAACGCGATCGATATCACAGGCGGCACCTACCTGGACTCTTCCGCTCCACAGGGGCTCGCTGCAGAGCAGCACCTGGCCGACTACTTCGAGCTCGCCGTTGGCGACCAGATCGAGGTGCTGGCCGGGTCCGAGTGGGTCGCCGGGTCCGTGGTTGGAACCGCGGTGTCCGCCGAGTACCTCTGGCCGGCGGAAAGCCGTCAGAACTTCTTCCCGGCTCCGGGGACGTTCGGCGTTGCGTTCGTTTCCGAGGACCTGCTCGACGCGGCGCCGGACACATCCATGGCGGACCAGACGCTGATCCTCTACGCCGACGACGCTGATCGCGATTCCACCGACACAGCCATTTCGGAGCTGGCTGCGACCGCCGGGGCGGCGGACGTCATGACCCAAGCCGAGCAGCCGTCGAACGCAGGCCTCAAGCTCGACCTCCAGGGGTTCGAGGAGATGGCCATCATGTTCCCCGCGCTCTTCCTCCTCGCTGCCGGCATGGCCACGTTCATCATTCTGACCCGCGTGGTTTACTCGCAGCGTGGACAGATCGGAACCCTGATGGCAAGCGGCGTGTCCCGCCGCCTCATCACACGCCACTACCTCTCGTACGGACTCGTACTCGGCATCGTTGGTGCGATCGTTGGTGTGGTGATCGGCATGCTGCTGGGATACGCGATCACCGGCCTCTACACCGACGCTCTCGGCATTCCGGACACCGTCACCGAGTTCCACTGGGTCACACCCGTCATCGGGCTGGTCTTCGGGTTCGCCGTGGGAACGCTGGCCGCCCTAGCGCCGACCCGTGCAGCGTCGCACCTCAGCCCCGCAGAGGCGATGCGAGGAGAGACTCCAACGCAGGCCGGCGGATCGAGCCTGATCGAGCGGCTGGTACCTCCCGTACGTCGCCTCCCGGTTCGCTGGCTCATGGTCCTTCGCGGGGTCGGAAGGAACCCTCGCCGCAGCCTCTCGACGATCATCGGCGTCGTTCTCGCCCTCACACTCGTCCTGGCGTCGTGGGGAATGATCGACACGGTGAAGAATCTCCTGGACCGTAACTTCAACGAGATCTCACTCGAGGACGCCAACGTCGTTCTGAACGTCGCCGTTGACGAATCCGAAGTCGCGATCGTTAACAGCACACCCGGCGTCTCGGCCGCCGAGCGTGTGATCGGCGTTTCCGTCTCCGCTCGCGGACCGGACGGAACCTATGCGTCCCAACTCGAGGCCTACCAGAGCGACACGGCCGTCCACGGCTTCGACACTCCCAGCGGAGCCCTACCCGCAGATGGTGTGATCGTGGGGACCGCGCTCGGGCCCGAGATCGGTGTTTCGGAGGGCGGCGCCGTGGAACTGTCGTTCCCGACGCTTGGGACGTCGTTCACCACCACCATCACCGGGTTCGTTGACGAGCCACTCGGGACGCTGATCTACATGGATCAGGCAGCGTTCGAGCGAGCGATCTACGCCGCAGAACCATCGATTCCGCATGAGGTCCTCGCCGAACCGTCGATCTCACTCGTCAAGGTAGTGGTCGACGACGGCACCGATCGGGCCGGAGTCATCGCCAACATCGATGAACTCGAGACGGTGGCGGTCGTCGTCGACTCGCGAGGCTTGTACGACATGTTCCAGGACTTCCTGGGCTTCTTCTATGCGTTCGTCGGAATCATGCTCGTCTTCGGTGCTGTGATGGCGTTTGCCCTCATCTTCAACACGATCTCCGTCAACGTCGCGGAACGTGAGGGCGAATATGCGACGATGCGGGCGAACGGACTCTCCCAGCGGAAGCTCGCCTCCCTCATCACCGGAGAGAACCTGCTGTTGACCGCCCTCGGGATCATCCCCGGTCTTGTCGTCGGATATGCAGTGGCGGCTCTGTTCATGCAGTCGTACTCATCCGACATGTTCACGTTCAAACTCGACATGAACACGTCCACGCTGGTGTTCAGCTCGCTGGCAATGTTGGTCGTCGCCCTGCTCTCGGTGCTCCCGGCTATCCGCACCGTTCGTCGGCTCGATATCGCGCAGGTGGTTCGAGAGCGGTCGGCGTAGCGGGACGGAGACCGGCCCAGGGGCTCAGGCCCTCAGCATCTTCCGGCGTTCACGCTCGTTCGTGCCTCCCCACACGCCGAAACGCTCACGGGTCTCGAGCGCAAACTCGAGACAGTGGTCGGCGACCGCACACGTAGTACACACGGCCAGAGCGGCGCGCTCGTCGGCTCGGGTCGACGCAAAGAAGATCTCAGGCTCAGCGTCCCGGCAGGCCGAGTAGACCGCCCACGGGCGTTCCTCGAGCAACGGTGCGTCGAGCGCCGGCAGTTCCATTGTTGTCGTCATGTCAGAACCTTCCTCGTTCAGTACCCGGCTATGACGCTCGGGATACCGGCGATGGTTCCCCGCTTATCCCTCCACACGGCGCACGCCCGATCTACACTCGATTCCGGCACCGGGGAGGCGCTTCTGTTCTACTTCGTTTACACCGCGCGTATCGCGCCCGATGACCTCGTTGATATCGCCCCGACGGCGACGTTCGAGTTCGTGGCTCATCTGCCCGAATCCACCTTGTCGTTCGCCATCGAAGGTAATGGCTGGAACGGTGGCCTCCCGACCGTGGTTCCGGAGCCCGGATCAACGGTGTGGGGCGCAGTCTTCTCGATCTCCCAACGAGAAATGAAGATCCTCGACGGCATCGAACGTGAAGAACAGCGCCATCGGGTCGAATCCGACGCCATCGACCGCAACGGCCGTCGCCACCGAGTCTCGCTCCACCAGGCCCCAGGTGTCATCGGTCCAGAACTCACCCCGTCCACCGACTACCTCACACGGATGTTGGCAGGATCGCGACACTGGGAGCTGCCCGTCGGGTGGATCGTCAGTCTCGACGATCGCCTCGCCGAAACGGTGTGATCGACTGACACAAATCGGGCCTTTCGGCCCTAGTTCGGCGGTGGGCAGTCCGCAGAACACGCTTAGCATGCACGCTGTGCAGACGCGACATGCACACCGTGCACGCAAAACGATCTGATGCAGACCATTCCCACTTCACCCACGTACCTCACGGCCCGCGATGTTCAGGAGTTGATCCGCGTAGATCGCTCCACGATCTACCGCATGGCCGAGTCGGGCCGACTCCCCGCCATCAAGGTCGGCCGGCAATGGCGTTTTCCTGCCGATGCCGTACACGCCTGGCTCGAGGCGTCCGGGAACGGCGGCGACCGCAACGGTGCCCACCCGGTGTCAGCTGCCCAAGAGGTCACCGATCTCTTTGCCGACCTCTACGGCGTGATGGTGATCGTCACGGACATCGCCGGTAATCCGATCACCGACGTGAGTAACCCGTGCGGCTACTTCTCCGCCGTATCCAGTGAAGCTACTGCACTTGATCGCTGCATCGCCGAATGGAACGCCCTCGGCGGCCAATACGATTTCGAACCTCGCCTTCGTCCCAGCCATCTCGGATTCCTCTGCACGAGGGCGTTCATCCGGATCGGAAACGAACTCGCCGGCATGGTCATTTCCGGCGGTATCGCCCCGGACGAGTGGCCTCCGTCGGAGCGGCGCATCCAAGAGATCGCAGCGGAGTTGCGTGTGCCGCTTCCGATCGTCGAACAAAGCATCGAAGACGTCCACCGCATCGGACCCGAGGACCAGGAACGATTCCTTGCCGCCATCCCGGTCCTCGCACGGCACCTCTCCAGTATCGCAACCGAAGAACGACAGACCAACCACATGACAAGGAGCAGAATGTGAAGAAGCTCGTGATTCTCGGCGCCGGCACCGCAGGCACGATGGTGGCTGCCAAGCTGCGACCACGCCTCGGCCCGGACGAGTGGTCGATCACGATGATCGACCAGCAGCCGACCCACTACTACCAGCCTGGGTTCCTATTCATCCCGTTCGGGATCTACACGCCCGACGATGTCGTGAAGCCGGAGGTCGACTTCGTCCCGAACGGCGTCACCTACGTCGAGGCCGAGATCGAACTGATCGAGCCCACCGAGAACCAGGTGAGGCTGGCGGACGGCACGATCCTCGAGTACGACTACCTCGTGATCGCCACCGGCACCTCGATCCGCCCGGACGAGACGCCCGGCCTCGAAGGACCCGAATACGGCAAGACGATTCACGACTTCTACACCCTCCCGGGAGCCGTCGCCCTCGCTGAGGCACTCCGGTTCTGGGAGGGCGGCAAGCTCGTCCTCAATATCGTAGAGATGCCGATCAAGTGCCCGGTGGCGCCGCTGGAGTTCATCTTCCTGGCCGATGCCTATTTCCGGGACAAGGGGATCCGGGACAAGGTCGAACTCACGTACGTAACACCGCTGGACGGTGCGTTCACGAAGCCGATCGCCGCACGACATCTCGGCAACCTGCTGGAGGACAAGAAGGTCAATCTTGAGGCCGACTTCTACCTCGAACGCGTCGACGCCGAAGAGAAGAAGCTCGTCTCGTACGATGAGCGAGAGATCGACTACGACTTGCTCGTCACCATCCCATTGAACCTGGGTGCGGACGTCGTCGGTCGCTCGGGTCTCGGCAACGAGGGCAACTATGTCCCGGTCGACAGCGGCAACTTCCTCTCGAAGGAACACGACAACATCTTCGCCCTCGGGGATGCCGCCGACCTGCCGACGTCGAAAGCCGGTTCGGTCGCGCACTTCGCCGTCGAAGTGTTCACGGAGAACTTCCTGCGCTACATCGAGGGCCTGCCAATGCTCCTCGAATTCGACGGGCACGCAAACTGCTTCATCGAGTCCGGCAAGGGCAAAGGTCTCTTGATCGACTTCAACTACACCACAGAGCCTCTCCCCGGCAAATACCCACTCCCCGGCATCGGCCCCTTCACGTTGCTGCGTGAGACAGAGATGAACCACTGGGGCAAGATGATCTTCAAGTGGACCTACTGGAACATGCTCCTGCGCGGGAAGGAACTGCCACTCCCCCACGAGATGCTGATGGCGGGCAAGATTGACGAGGGGGTGCGATGACGACTGTCTCCACCGACCGGATCACAGAACTCGAGCGCAAGATCGACGTGATGTCCGTCCAGATGGACCTGCTCGTCGGAGAGCTCAGAGAGCAGCGCCTACGGAGGCAGCAATGGGACGAGCTGCGTACCGATCTTGCTCCGATTGGCGGCGAGGCCATGATGCTCGCCAGCAACGAACTCGAGGCAATACAAGAGTGGGTCCAGCCCGAGGACATGTTGCGCCTTCTGCGGCGCATCTTGCGCAACACGAGGAACATCGAGGATGGCATGGCTCGCTTCGAGAGCCTCATGGACTTCCTCGACGACGCCGGCCCACTCACCAGCGAGGCCGTCACGAAGGTCCTCACCACGCTCGAGGACTTCGAGCAGCGGGGCTACTTCGAGTTCGCGGGTGCCACACTCGGCATCGTCGATCAGATTGTCACCACGTACTCGAAGGAGGACGTCGAGGCGCTCGGCGACAACATCGTCCAGATGCTCGACATCCTGAAGGACCTGACCCAGCCCGAGATGCTCGCCGTTGCGCAACGGATGCTCAATGCCCTCCAGCGTCAGCAGGCAGCGGCCGAACTCGAACCCGCCGAACCACCCGGGTTGCTCTCCCTCGCCAGCCAGATGCGAGACCCCGAGGTGCGGCGCGGGCTCGCACGGGCGCTCAACACGTTCAAGGTCGTTTCCGCCTCGGAGACTGAGTCGGCGGCGGCCACCATCAAGTCCCAACAGACAACCAACTCACCTGAAGGAGGTGCGTGATGCCGGTAACGACCATCGGCGGCCAGGAAGTCCACGTCGACGAGGAGGGCTTCCTCACGGAATATGACGAGTGGAACGAAGACCTGGCGAAGGAGCTCGCCTCCAACATCGGGATCAATGACCTGAACGACGATCACTGGCAGGTCATTTCGTTCCTGCGTTCCGACTACCAGGAGCAGGGCGAGACAGCGACGTTGCGAAGGGTCACGGCCGTCGGCGGTATCCCGACCAAGTCGCTCTTCCAGCTGTTCCCGAAGAAGCCGGCCAGGAAGATGTCCTACGTCTCCGGCCTTCCGAAGCCTGCGGGCTGCATCTAGAGAGGATCGATATGACCGACGCACCAATCGTGCCCGATTTTGGAGACGATGACCCAGAGCGGAAGATCTCATTCGTGTGCTCGAAGGGTTCTCTCGATATGGCCTACCCGGGCCTCATCATGGCCAGCGGAGCGCTTGAGCAAGGTATCGAAACGCATATCTTCTTCACGTTCTGGGGCATGGATATGATCAACAAGAAGACGATGGGGAACCTCAAGTTCTCCCCCGTCGGGAACCCTGCAACGCATATGCCTGCGGCCCTCGCCCCATTCCCTGGGATGACCACGATGGCCACCAAGCAGATGAAGAAGCAGATGGATGAACTCGATATCCCGGACGTCCCAACGTTCCTGTTGCATCTCCAGGACATGGGCTGCCATCTCTGGGCATGCAAGATGTCGGTGGACATGTTCGGCCTCACGGAGGACGACATGATCGACGGGCTCGACGGCGTGCTCAACGTCGGTGATTTCATGGAGATCATCGACGGCGCACAGACGATGTTCATCTAGTCCGTAGTCCCGCAGTCCCTGGTGGAGGCGGTTTCTCGTTGCGAGCGCGACAGGGTGCGGGAACCGGGTACTCCCGCTAGCGTTCTTGATGCGAGTTCGTGAGGCGGCCGCGGCCTTCGGGTCGAGGAAAGTCCGGACTCCACAGGGCAGGATGCTGGGCAACACCCAGGCGGGGTGACCCGACGGAAAGTGCAGCAGAGAGCAGACCGCCGATGGCGCCTGTCGTCCCTCGGACGACAGGTTCACGGAACCTCTGGTTCCGCGGCTGCTCGAGGAATCGAGCGGCGAACAGGCAAGGGTGAAACGGTGGTGTAAGAGACCACCAGCGTCCCGGGAGACCGGGACGGCTTGGCAAACCCCATCCGGAGCAAGGTCGAGCAGGGACAGGGTGGCCCGCCCGCTACGTCCCGGGTAGACCGCGCGAGGCCTGCAGCAATGCTGGTCCCAGATAGATGGCCGTCCACGACAGGATCCGGCTTACACGCGAACTCGCACCAACGAGGGCGTCTCCACGCGGAGGCGCCCTCGGGTTGCTCCCGAGGGGCTCAGGCGGTTCCGCAACGCACGACGTGGTGGCTCGTGGCCCTCCAACCTCCCAGACCGTAGGCTCATACCTCATGTCTCGCATCAGCGACCTCGCAGCCCGGACGCCGCCGACGCGAAACCGCGCGATCGACTTCTACCGGGCGGCCGCGCTGAGCATTGTGGTGGTCGGCCACTGGCTCGCTTCGGCCGTCTACGTGGAACCAGATGGAGCACTCCGCTTCACCAACATCCTCGAACTCGCAGCGTGGACACACTGGCTGACCTGGTTCATCCAGGTGATCCCGGTCTTCTTCGTCGTCGGGGGTTACGCAAACTGGCTCTCGTACCACTCAGCCCTGAGGAACCAGCGTTCGATCGGTACGTGGATCACGGCACGATTCCGTCGTCTGATGACCCCCGTCGTCCCGTTCCTTGCGGTGTGGTCGGTGATCTCCATCGGCGCCGGCCTTCTCGGCGTCGACCAATCCCTCATCCGCGCCGGGAGTTTTGCGGTCGTCACCCCGTTGTGGTTCCTTGCCGTCTATCTCGTTGTGATCCTCGCCGTGCCTGCCACGGTCTGGCTCTGGTCCCGTCTCGGATTGTGGTCGGTCGTGTTTGGCCTCGTCCTCGCCTTCGGGGTGGATTGGGTCCGCTACACCACAGGGCTCGACTGGATCGGGTGGCTCAACTTCGGGTTTGTCTGGCTCACGGCCCACCAGCTTGGCTATCGCTGGGCAACGGAGAGCCGCCGTCCGGCGACCGCTCCCTTGGTGGCTGCAATCCCGATCGCTGTTGGAGCCCTCTTCGCTCTCACACTTGCCGGGCCCTACCCAGTCTCAATGGTCGGTGTCCCCGGAGCCACCGAAAACAACACACTCCCCCCGACCGCTGCGCTCGCCGTCCTTTCACTGCTCCAGTACGCCGTCATCCGCCTCGCCGAACCGGCGGCACGACGGTGGATGCACCGCGAGCGGCCATGGACGTTTGTCGTCGGATTCCATGCCGTCATGATGACCGTCTACATCTGGCATCTCCCAACGCTCGCGATCATCGTTCTCATCGGATACGGCGTCGGCTTCGGGTTCTCCATCGAACCGCTGACGACGGCCTGGTGGCTCACCCGGCCCATCTGGCTGGCTGTGCTGACTACCGCCCTGTTGGGGGTCGTCGCGCTCTTCGGGCGCTTCGAGTCGCGAGTACGAACGACCCCTCCGCCACCGGCTCCCGTCATCGCGTTCGGCGTTGTTGCATCGATTTTCGCGATCTCAGCCGGCGTCGTCCTCGGCTTCGTGCCGGAGGAAGGCCTGATCCGGTGGTGGGTCGTAATTCTCTTCGCGGCCGGCGTTGTGGCGCTCGGCGCCTATCCGTCCCGTCCGGAGCGGGCCGCGAAAGGGGGATCGCCGTAGGACGACCCCTCTCACCACATGTGAACGTGCCTGTGTCTACTCGGCGTCGCCCGACGTCACCAACTTGTAGATGCCCCAGCCGAGTGCTGCGCCGACGAGCGGGGCGATCCAGTACAGCCACTGATCGGTCCACACCCCTCCTACGATTCCCGGGCCGAGTGAGCGGGCCGGATTCACCGACGTCCCCGTAGACGGGATCAGCACCAGATGAATCATCGTGAGCGTGAGGCCGATTCCGAGAAATGCCGTCTTCATCGAGTTGGCGCTCTTGGTGACCTTCAGAATCACGGCGAGAAAGATCGCCGTGAAAACCATCTCCATGAGGAAGGCTTCCCAAGCCTCGACACCCTCACCGAGCGTGGTCATCGTGCCCGCAACGGTCTCGGTGCTCGTTACCACCAGCAGCGTCAGCGATGCGAGTGTTGCCCCAACGATCTGCGCGACCCAGTACCCGGCCATCGACAGAGGGTCCATCCGGCCGTCGAGCGTCATGGCGAGGCTCACTGCCGGGTTGTAGTGCCCACCGGAGATCTCACCGAACGCGTACAGGGCGGCCATCAGCGCCAATCCGAACGCGAAGGCGACGATCACGATGTTCGTCGGGGCGCCGCCCGCCGCCGCCGAAACGATCGCCGCCGTGCCGCCGAGCACGAGCACGTATGTGCCGAGGAGCTCGGACGCAAGTTTCTGTATGGACATAACCCTCCCTCGATCGAGACCCTGGTGGTTCGATTTCGCAGGCGGTGGTGAGGCTACACGGGAGAACGTGGATTCTGGAGTGCGCGACCGTGTGCGTGAGCGTGCCCAAGCGGCGCGGCATGGCTCACCGCACCCCTAGGATCGCTCGGGAATTGGAGGAACGATGACCCGCTTTGCCTATTTCTGTGGACACGAGCAGTTTCAGCCGGAGGACCTCGTTCGGCATGCCGTCCTTGCCGAGCAGGCGGGCTTCGATGCTGTGATGGTGTCCGAGCACTTCCATCCGTGGGTTGATGACGTGTCGGCCGCTGGCTATGCCTTCTCCACCTTGGGTGCGATAGCGGTCGCGACTGAGCGGGTTGAGATGGTCACGGCAGTGACAACTCCCCTGTTTCGGTACCACCCGGCGGTTGTCGCACAGGCCGCCGCGACCATCGACCGGTTGTCAGGTGGTCGGTTCAGGCTCGGCGTCGGAACAGGAGAGAACCTCAATGAGGGCCCGCTCGGATACCCGTTCCCCGCGTATGCAGAACGCGCCGCTCGGATGCGCGAGGCCCTCGAGATCATGCGCCGCCTCCTCGACGGGGAGAAGCTCACGTTCGATGGCGACTGGTATCACACGGATCGAGCGAAGCTCTACAGTCCCCCGATCTCTGATCTGCCCATCTGGATGGCTGCCGGCGGCCCGAAATCTGCGGCACTCGCGGCAACGATGGCCGAGGGAATCATCACGTCGGTCCGCGATCCGCTCACGACGAAGGAACGAGTGATCGATCCGGCCGCGGCAGCCGCCGCCGACGCCGGCCGCACCCTCCCGACGATCGCAGCCAGCCGCTGGACGGTTCGAGCCACGTCCGCGGACCATGCATGGCAGGCATTGGGAGCGTGGCGAGGCCTCAGGGCGCCGGGACGCCTCGAAGCGGTTGACCCGGCGGATCTGCGGCGGCGTGCCGATGACCTCGACCGCGACGAGGTGCTGGCCGCGTACAGCATCGTCTCAGAGCCGGAGGACTATGTCGACGCATATCGGCCGCTGGTCACCGAGATCGGCGCTGACGTGGTAACGATCCAGACGACGTCCTTGGATCAGGAATCAACGATCGCCATGCTCGGTGCGTCGGTTCTCCCGGAACTCCGCTCACTCAGCCACTAGCCGCCCGATGCTTCGATGAGAACGAGCGCTCGACGAGCGAACTCATCATCGTGTCCCCCCGCTTCGATCGCTGCCCACATGGCGGGGACGACGACGGTCGCGTACGCTTCGCGGATCGTCGCTCCGTCTTCGTCGTCCGGCGCCGCCTGCAGATAGCTGAGCAGCGGCTCAACGAACCCCGGCGCAAGCGTTGCGACCATGTCGACCTCCCACCCATCGGCGTCGCGCGTGAACGCCGGGGCAGATGCAGCTTCCTGCACGCTCACCGTCACGCTGGCCCACATCTCGCCGGCGGCTTCGATCTCAGATGAGGCTCCGACGTTGAGTGTCGAGATTGGGCGACCAGCGAACGCGTCAAAGCCGTCGCGAAACGAGGACCAGTACGCGGCCGCCGCGGCCGGTGTGATCCCGTCGTTGAGCATTGACGCGGTGTCCGCAGCCGGCAGATTGTTCTCGGCCGCGAGCACGATCACGAGGGAAGGCTCGAAGACGGCATCGGTTGCAGCGTCGAAGTCTCGCACCTCGACCGCCTCGGCCCAACCGGCAACAACAGCGGCGGGAGAGCTCTCCGGGTCGTTCCCGGACGCGCCACATCCGGCCGCGACCAGGGCCGACATGATCAGGAATGACAACATCCGTTTCATCGTCCGTGGAGGCTAACGAGGTGGGCCTTCTAGGTGCCCGCACCAAGAACGAGTACCTTGCCTGCCTGTGAACGCAGCGCTCATCAAAGCGATCGCCCTCGGCGCGGTTGCAGGCATCGTTGCCGGACTCTTCGGAGTAGGCGGCGGCGTCATCGTCGTTCCCGGACTCGTCCTGTGGCTGGTGCTCACTCAGCGACAGGCGTCCGGCACCTCGACGGCGACGATCGTGATGTCATCTGCAGCCGCCATGCTTGCATTCGGTATAAGCGGAAACGTCGACTGGCGAGCCGCCGGGCTCATCCTCATCGGTTCGGTCGCCGGCGCCTGGGGCGGCGCATGGATCGCGGAGCGGATCAACGAACGAGCGCTCGCCATCACCTTTGCCGTCGTGCTGGCGATCGCCGGCGTGAGGATGGTGCTCTGATCATGCTCGAGATCGTCGCACTCATAACGCTCGGACTGTTCGCCGGGGCGATGGCGGCTGCGCTCGGACTCGGTGGCGGCGTCATCTTCGTGCCGAGCCTCGTTGTGCTCTTTGGCTTCGAACAACACATCGCGCAAGGCACGTCGCTCGCAGTCATCTTCCCGACAGCCATCGTCGCAACGATTGCTCACGCGAGGATGGGCAACGTTCGCTGGCACCTCTCGATCCCCATCGGCCTCGCGGGCATTGTTGGAGCGGTGCTTGGTGCCCGTGCGGCCCTCCAACTCGATGCCGATCTGCTCCGGCGGATGTTCGGGGTGTTCCTGATCCTCCTCGCCACGCGCATGGCTTGGCGGGCGTGGCGGATCACCGACCAATCGGAGCCTGCACCCGACCCGTCGTGACCAGCAATCGACGAGCGTCTGGGTCACCCAAGTCGGATCGGTACGCCAATGCAGCGAGATACGCCAGGCCCACAGCTTCCAAACCCCAGGTTCGAAGGTCCGTGAGGAGCCATTCCAGATAGGCGCCAACCGATGCGAACGAGGTCGCATCGAACTCCCAACCGAGGAACGGCCACCACAACGTCAACGGGAACCGCCACATCGCGTCGAGGACGAGGTGGAGCAGCACGCCGATTGCAAGCGGCATCCAGCGTTTTCTCGGTCGGCCGCGTCGGGTCGCTGCCATCACGGCGACGAGCAGCACCGTCGCGAAGACAAGGGTATGGGCCGCGAGGCGCACCGTCTGGAGATGTGACCAGAACACCAGCCCGATTGGGCTGTCAATCAGATCAGGAAGGATTGCGCCGACCGCGAGAAAGCGGAGATCCATCGCCTCGTCACGGAAGGCGTAACGGGTAAATGCGATGGTTGCACCAACGTGCCAGAAGAACATTTGCGACTAGGGAACGAGGATCGCCCGGCAGTGAATGCAGCGTGGTGGATCCTGGCGTTTCGCTTCGTTCTCCTCAGCGGACGAAAGCATGAGGTTGCAGGCCCCGCACACCCCGTTCGTCAGCGCTCCAACAGCGCGGCCGTCGCGTGATTGGCGCAGGTTCTCGTAGAGGTCGATGAGGTCCTCGTCGATCAGCGGGACGATTTCAGCCTTGCGTTGCTCCTTCACTGCCAGTTCCGCGTCGATCATCCTCCAGGATTCTCGGATGGCGGTTTCGAGCTCCGCTTTGTGGGCGCTCTCTGATTCGAGATCAGCATTCGATCGAGCGAGATCACCTTCGATCTCTTCTCGAGTCTCCATGAGTTCGAGGATTTCCTCCTCCATTGAGCCGATCTTGCCCTTGAGAAGCTCCACTTCCCGACGGAGGTAGTCGGCGTCGCGGGCGCTCAACCCTCCGGCATAGAGCCGCATCTCTTCGGCGCCCGCCTTCTGCTGAGTGATCTCGAGCTCACCACTCGTCTTGTCGATCGCCAACTCGGTCTCTCGGAGACGCTCGGCAGTGGTGTCGCGATCAGCGGTGATCCTCACCGTCTCCTCATGAGCAGCGCGGTACTGGTTGAGCTCCGGGAGGTTCTGTCGCTGATCAATAAAACGGTCGATCTGAGAATCGACATCCTGCAAATCGAGGAGGTCGTGCAGGCTCCTCACGGGCTCCATGCGGCTTCCTTCCACCGGTGTTAGTCAGACGTTTCGGGATCTGTTCATTCCCGGACGTGCCGATGACCGCAGGGTACCGTGTTCAGAGACCGCAGGAGTCGCAGCCGGCTTGTTCGTCAGACCAGTTCCTTCGAGACGGTAGCTATCCCGTCTTCGATCCTGGCTGGGCAGTAATTGAGGTTCTGGAACACCCGGGCGACCGCGTGGTTGTCAGGGAGATACACCGCGTCAAGTGCTTCGAACCCGTTCTCCCGAGCCGGTTCCTCGAGGAGGCGGAGCAGTTCCGTGGCGATGCCCTGGCCTCGCCATGCAGGATCCACGGCAACCGCAACTTCGGCGATGCAACTCTGCGGATGGCACTCGTATCGTGCAACGGCGACGCCGCGACCGTCGTCGTCGCGGGCGATCAGGGCCAGCCTGCGCTGATAGTCGACCTCAGCGAGATAGTGAATCTGCTGATCCGTGATGTGTGGAGCTGCCGTGAAGAAACGATGCAGCAAGGTCTCGCGGTCGGCGCTTTCGATCGCTTCGGCTATCTCCGTCGCGTCGGATGGCAGGATCGGGCGAATCCGCACCGTCCGCCCGTCGCGCAGTTCGAACGACCCCGCGAGGTGTTCCGGATAGCCCTGCGGAAGCTCTTGATCCGTGGTCGATGGCACCATGCTTGCAATTGTACGCACTTCGGTCGTCTAGAGCTAGCATTCCCGGCCGCCAACCGAAACCATGCGGAACGAATCCGATGTCGGTAGCGTTGACGACACCATGTGGAAGTCACGCAACACCGATCCGGATCGCAGCAACCGCGGCCTCCCGGATCGAGATACACCGATCGAGATCAGCGGGAGGCACTTCGTCACCGGCGCCGCCATCACCCCACCGTTCCCGGAAGGTTCGGAGACGGTCTTGTTCGGAATGGGCTGCTTCTGGGGAGCAGAGCGGGAGTTCTGGCTCACCGACGGCGTTCTTGCGACAGCGGTCGGGTATGCAGGCGGGGCTACGAAGAACCCGTCGTATGAAGATGTGTGTTCCGGTCGAACCGGCCACACCGAAGCGGTGCTGGTGGTGTACGACCCCGAGGTCGCGTCGTTCGGGGCGCTGCTGAAGCGATTTTGGGAGGCTCACGACCCCACGCAGGGCATGCGTCAGGGCCCGGATCGCGGCTCCCAGTACCGGTCGGCGATCTACACCACAACACCGGCTCAGCAGACGGAGGCACTCATTTCGCGAGATCGGTACGGTGCGGATCTGGCGGCGGCCGGGTTCGGCGAGATCACAACTGAGATCCAACCGGCGACGGACTTCTACTATGCCGAGGAGTACCACCAGCAGTATCTGGCACGCAACCTGGCTCGAGGTGGCATCGACCCAAAGGACTTCTACTTCGGCGCGGTCGCGCCGCCTGCACATCCGATCGCAGAAGAGGGATACTGCGGCATGCAACCGACGGGCGTTGCGTGCCCGATCGGACTCCATGTGGACGCGCAGGACACGACAGCCACCACGTAGAAGAACCGTCGTTGTCCGTGACGAATTGGCTGCTGAGCGGGTCCGGCCTCAGGTGATGATGTTGTCCACTGCCTCAGCGCTACCGGTGAAGCTCGCCATGAGGCCGGTGCCGACGGCCGTAACGGCGGCAATCAGGGCAATCGCGATGAAGGCAACAAGGAGCGCATACTCGACCATGCCCGCGCCGCGGCTATCCATGAGATTGACCCACAAGCGGCGGATTGCTGCATTCATTCGTACCTCCGAACTCACCATGACCATACGTCGGTATCACACCGCTGCGAATAGGGCGGTCGCACCAATTGCCACTCGAAGCGCCCAGTCCTCCACAACGCGCGATACCTCTGGTTTGGGGAAGATTTCATGTTCGTGACCCCTGTTGGTGTCCTCGATGGCTCTCCGGTTGGTCTGTTCCTCTATGGTCGGCACCAACGCGGTAGCGATTCAGTGGTTTTTGGTGCCGCCCACGTCGCGCGGGCCAGGGCCGTCGGAAGCTGTGTCCCGCGCCTCCACCCGTTCCGACGGAAAGTCTCACTTCAGGTGCCACGTAGCGGAGCCGAAACCTAAGTACGACACGGATTCGCGCCGTGTGACAGGGGGCCATGTGATGACAACACCACATCCCGGGCAGACCGAGTTGGAGCCGGCCGGAGTGAGGCGACTCGGCTACGGTCTGGCGATCGCGTTCAGCATCGGGATCCTCGTCGGGGTCAACAACTTGCCCGAAGGGAACCAGATCCCGTTCCTCACCGACGATCTCGAGCAGCTGTTGCCGATCATCAACGGGTTGCTCTTGACAAGCATTGGTATCAACGGCATCTGGATCCTCTACGACGCGGCGTGGTTTCGTTCGGCCGGCCGGATCACGCTGAACGTGCTCCTGATCGCCGTGCTCGCCCTCACCTATCGGGTCTTCCCGTTCGACTTTGCGGCCTACGACTTCGATTGGGAGTCGCTCATCCGACTCTTCATCGTGGCCGTCATCGTCGCCCTCACGATTGCGACGATCGTCGAAATCGTGAAACTGATCGGTCGTTTCGTCAACTACTAGTCCGCCAAGACCCGGTCGAGTTCCAGCGGTACTCCCTCGGGACCGAATTCGCACCTTCCCACACAACTCGGCGGAACTCGTCTGGATCGGTGTTTCCTTCGGAGTTGATCAAGAGGACCTGGGAATTCGGACCGAGCTTCAGGTAGTTCTTCAAGCCGGCGAACTCCGGGTATTCGGATACGAACATCAGGGCGCCCAAGGTAACCGCCCCCGACTCCCCCGATACGACGAACGGGTCACCGGAGAGCGGGGTGGCATACACGCGCATCCCCTTGGCCGCTACGTAGTCGGGGCACGCAAGGAATGCGTCAACGTTGTCCCACAGCACACGCCATGCGATCGGGCTGGGCTCACCGCACGCAAGTCCAGCCATGATCGTCTGCAGGTCGCCGTCGACGGAATGCGGAGAACCGTCACCGATGCGGGCGGATTCGAGCAGACACTCGGCGGTAGCCGGCTCCACGACCACCGTCGTCGGGCGATCCGATCCAAACCGGGACGAATAGAAACCGACGGTGGCAGCCGCCAATGCCCCAACACCACCCTGGACGAACACGTGTGTCGGCTTCACGAGGCCTTGACCGGCGAGTTGCTCCTGGGCCTCCGAGAGCATCGTCGTGTATCCCTGCATGACCCACTTCGGTATGTCTTCGTACCCTTCCCACGACGTATCCGATATGACCTGCCATCCGTTCTTCTGGGCATCCACGCTGGCTTGCCGCACGGCATCGTCGTACGTTCCGTCGACGACGCGAACATCCGCTCCGTAGCCGGCGATGGCGTCGATACGGGCCTGCGACGTGTCCTTGTGGACATAGATCACGGCCCGGCAATTCAGCTTGTCTGCTGCCCAGGCGACCCCTCGGCCGTGGTTGCCGTCCGTGGCGGTCGCAAACGTGAGGTCTCCCAGCTTCGCTCGCGTTTCGTCCGAAATCAGCTCACCAAACGAGAGCGCCTTGCCCTCGAGGCCGAGCAAGGACTTGATGAAGCTGTAGATCGCGAACGATCCGCCAAGCACCTTGAACGAGTTCAGGCTCAGCCGCTGCGATTCGTCCTTCACCCAGATTCCGCCAACACCCACCATGGAGGCGAGGTTCGACAGGTTTCGCAGCGGGCTGATCTGATAGCCGGGTATCTGCCGGTGGAAGTTGCGCGTTTGTTCGAATACCTCTCTCGGGAACAGCTCCCCGACGGCCTCACCGGCGGCGATGGTCCTTGCTCGCGAGTTCTCGACCCATTCGATCGGTATGACGGAATCCATGTTCCCACTGTATCGCATGCACTCCCACGCCGACGCTCCGCTGGACGACCCGCAGTGTGCGACGTACGCTCGGTATCGGGATCGAATGAGAGGGTGATATGCGGGTTCTGGTATCGGCAGCCTCCAAACATGGCGCCACCACGGGAATCGGCGACTATGTCGTCGAGACGCTCCGCAAAAGAGGGTTCGACGTCACCGTCGCCGAACCCAACGACGCGAAGCCGGACGCCGGCTATCACGCCATCGTGCTGGGCAGCGCGGTGTATGCGGGCCACTGGCTCAAGGACGCAAAGACCCTTGCCGGGCGGATCGCCGACTCCGATCCACGCCCTCCGGTGTGGGCGTTTTCGAGCGGCCCACTGGGCGATCCGCCGAAACCCGACGAGGAGCCGGTCGACGTGGCGGGAATCGTCGAATTGGTCGCTCCCGTCGAACATCGAATCTTCGCCGGGAGAATCGACAAGGACGAGCTGGGTTTCGGTGAGCGAGCGATCATGATCGCGGTGCGAGCGCCCGACGGTGACTTCCGCGATTGGGATGAGATCGCGGCGTGGGCCGATGGGATCGCCGACACACTCGAGTCGCCTCAGGAGAAGGCCTAGCGGCGACTCGTCGGATCCTCGACGTAGTCCCGCCACTGGTACTGCGGCTCATACCCAAGTGCGTGCCTGGCCTTGTCGATCGAGAGCAGCGTCTGGTGACCCTCCACCGTCCCGTGGATCGGCACATTCGGATAGACCTCGCCCATGAGGTCGAGGCTGCCGCGGGTCATACATGTGTCAGATGCAGCCACAATGAACGGCTCCGCGCCGACCACATCGGCCTTCAGTGAGAGCCTCGCGGCCTGTGCCACGTCGCGTGCGTCGACATATCCCCAGAGGTTCCATGCACGGATCTTTGGGTCGTCCCAGAATCCTGGGAACCGGGCCTCGTAGTCCCGCTCCTCCATGATGTTCGAGATCCTGAGGGCTACGAAAGGGATGCCGGACCATCGGCTGAACTGCTCTGCGATCACCTCACCGGCGAGCTTCGACAGCGCGTAGTGGAATTCGGGGAGTCTGGGGTGGTCTTCGTCAATCGGTGCGTAGCGGGGCTGCTCTCGTTCGAACGGAATGCCGATCAGCGTCTCGGACGATGCCCAGACCACGCGCTTCAAACCCAGTTGGGCTGCGGCAGAAAACACGTTGTACGTCGACATCATGTTGATACGGAACGTCTCCCCTTCGGGAAGCACGTGGGGGGCCGGGATCGCGGCGAGGTGCACCACCGCGTCGGCACCGGTCAGCGACTCGATCGTCTGTCCAAGATCGGTGAGGTCGGCGACAAGGGTTGGGTCATCGGGATCGAGGGACGCGGCAACATCAACCGAAGTGACGTCGTACTCGTGCTCTCCAAGATCCGCGACCACAGCCCGGCCCGCCTTGCCACTTCCACCGGTCACCACAACACGTTCCATCCTGGACCTCCGCGTTCGGATCAACATCCTACGTCAGCGATGTTCGCGTCCGTCCGCAGGGACGGTGGCGGTCGATTGATCGGGACGTTGGAGTACCTACGCCGATTCGGCGGTGACGGTAATGGTGTGCCAGCCTTCTGCACCATCCGGCGCGGGCTGAACCTCCGGCTCGGTCTGCGTGAATCCGGTGCGGTCGGTTGCACGGACGCGGACCTGGTGCTCCCCCTCGCCGAACACGGTGGGGAGCATCCACTGCAGCCACGCGTCGTTCGAGAGTGGCTTGCTCAACTCCGCTTCGGTCCACGGACCATCGTCGACCTGGACCTCGACGCGTTCGATGCCGTTCGTCGGCGACCATGCCACGCCACCGAGGGTGTAGTCCCCGGTCGGAATACTCGCTCCGCGGCTCGGACGATCGATGCGCGATTGCGTCTTGATCGGCGCCTCCTTGGCCCAGCCTCTCGGCACCCAGTAGCCGTCGAACGCATCCCAGGTAGTCAGTTCGAGCTCCGAGATCCACTTGGTTGCCGAGACGTACCCGTAGAGGCCGGGGATGACGAGACGAGCGGGGAAACCGTGATCGGCGGGGAGCACCTCGCGGTTCATCCCGATTGCAAGGAGGGCGTCCCGTCCGTCGAATGCGATCTCCGTCGGGAACCCGGCCGTCCATCCGTCGACCGATCGCGCAACGATCTGGTCGGCGCCGCTTTCCACACCCGCCATATCGAGGAGATCCTTGAGGTACACACCGGTCCACAACGCATTCCCGACCAGTCCCCCACCAACCTTGTTGGAGACACACGACAGAGTCACATATCGTTCAACGAGCGGCATTGCAGCGATGTCGGCATACGTCAAGACGATGTCGCGGGCAACCATCCCCTTGATGGTCAACGTCCACTCCTCGGGATCAACCGCCGGCACCACGAGCGCCGTGTCGATGCGGTAGAACTCGTCGTTGGGGACCACGATCGGCGTTAGCGATTCCAGTGCAAAGTCATTGGCGGCCGACGGGTCCGCCTGTCGTTCGACCGGAACCGGGAGTCCCAGCGCGCTGCGCTGCGCCTCTGCCCGGCTTCGGATCATCGAGCGGCCAATCCAGATCGTGATCGCCGACACGGTTACCGCGCCGGCGAGCCCGATCATGAGGCGACGTCTTCCAGGATCGGCAGGAACATGATCCGAATCGCCATCGGGCGCGCCTCGTTCCACCGGCCGGCTCCACACTACGATGCCGTACCACGTCAGAAGCCCCGCACCCATGGCAACGGCCGTGGCTGCGATCACCGCCACGACGACCGCTCCCGGCTCTCCGAGTTGGGCCGCGACGCCGACCACGGCTGCCGCAGCGAAGGCAATCACCATAGGAAGCGGGCGCTGCGTGGACGCCTTTCCGACGAACCATCCGATCAGAAGCGCCACACCGACGATGCTGATCGCAAGCACGGCCTTGTCGGCGGTGCCGAATGTCGAGATTGCGAAGGTCTTGAGCCACGACGGCGACAGGTCGATGACGAAACCGCCGATCGCAGAGATGGCAGAGGGAACCGCCGTCGACCATCCGGCGAAGAGTTCGGTGAGACCAAGACTGACGGCCACGCCCGCCACCCCGGCCCAACCGGATCGGCGTCGAGCAATGCTGGTGCGTGCAGAATCGTTCACGGAGCCATTGAAGCCGGTCCGGTGCGCTTGTGTGGGTTTGAGGACGTGAGTTCACCAATCGTTAAGACGTCCGTCCGGCACCCGGGGGCCGCATTGGATTCTGCCCCTGGATCTTCGTCGTAACATGGTGATTCGAACGATCAGTGGTGGCCCGGTCCCGCGAGAAGGCCGGCGATCGCCGGGGACAGGAGGCACACATGGACGACGACGTAGCAACAAGATGTTGCGGATGTTCCTACGCAGCGTTGTGCTGGCTTGTCCCGACGCTGCTTGTGCTGATCCTCGTGATCGTGTCGCTGTGTGCCCTCAAGTCGTTCGGAGTGATCGGGTAGGGACTCGGCCGATAGCAGCGCGAACGGGGTTCGGTGACCGTTCGCCACCGAACCCCGTTGTGTCGCTTTCGCAACGGCACCGCTTGTGGCGACGGCCGTTGCGCTGTTGGTCTGTTTCTATGCTTCGGCGATGTCGCGTCCGTGCACGGTGAGTGCCCAGATGATGAAGATCGACGCGGCGAGGAACACGATCGCCCACACCGGGTACCACGGCAGCCATGCAAACGCGACCAGCGCCCACAACACCGCAATGATCACACCAACCGTCCGCGCCCACACCGCACCCGTGAACAGGTAGAAACCCGCCAACAGGATCACGATGCCGAGGATCAGGTGGATCCAACCCCACGTCGTGGCATCGAACTTGAAGATGTAGTCCGGCGTAACCGCGTAGAACGTGTCATTCGCGATCGCCACGATGCCGGCGATGATCCACCAGACACCGCCCATCACCATCATGATCCCGGCAAACGCCGTCCAACCAATCGCCCAACCACTCGGATCGTTATCCATCCAACCTTCTCCCTCTCATGTCTGCGCCCAACACGGGCACTACCAGTCGGCCTCACGACCCATCACTGGTTCGACACCCTCCACCCGGCATGGGTTTCATCTGCCTGGAGTTCCCCCTGTGAGCCGGACACCCCGACAATGGGCGGTGAGTCGCCTGGAGGGGAGTCCAGTTGGAGAAGCAAGAGGAGCCGGCGAAGAGGTCGAGGCGGAAGTTCAGTGACGAGTTCAAACGCGACGCGGTGGAGATCGTCCGGAGTTCGGACAAGTCGATTGCTCAGGTTGCCCGCGAGTTGGGGATCTACGACTCGACGTTGGGGAACTGGGTCAAACAAGACGAGATCGACCGCGGTGAGCGTGATGGCGTGTCGACGAGCGATCGGGAAGAGGTCGCGGAGTTGCGGCGGGAGAACGCCCGGCTGCGGATGGAGCGTGAACTCTTAAAGCGAGCTGTGGCCTTCTGGGTGAAGGAGTCGAACGAGTGATGCTCTACCGCTTCGTCGACGAACAGAAGGCTGCGGGGTTTCCGATAGTGGAGTTCCCCCTGTGAGCCGGACACCCCGACAATGGGCGGTGAGTCGCCTGGAGGGGAGTCCAGTTGGAGAAGCAAGAGGAGCCGGCGAAGAGGTCGAGGCGGAAGTTCAGTGACGAGTTCAAACGCGACGCGGTGGAGATCGTCCGGAGTTCGGACAAGTCGATTGCTCAGGTTGCCCGCGAGTTGGGGATCTACGACTCGACGTTGGGGAACTGGGTCAAACAAGACGAGATCGACCGCGGTGAGCGTGATGGCGTGTCGACGAGCGATCGGGAAGAGGTCGCGGAGTTGCGGCGGGAGAACGCCCGGCTGCGGATGGAGCGTGAACTCTTAAAGCGAGCTGTGGCCTTCTGGGTGAAGGAGTCGAACGAGTGATGCTCTACCGCTTCGTCGACGAACAGAAGGCTGCGGGGTTTCCGATAGAGCGCATCTGTGAGGTTGCTGGCGTGTCGACGTCGGCGTACTACGACTGGAAGAGACACCGTGATGGGGTCGTCACCACTGCTGAGCGTCATGAACGGCTGCTGGTGAACACGATCCGCCAGATCCATAAGGCGTCGGACGGCACATACGGGTCGCCTCGCGTCACTGCAGAGCTACACGATCAGGGCCGGGTCATCAACCACAAGCGGGTCGAACGCCTGATGCGGGTCTATGACATTGTTGGCCATACGCCCAAGAAGCGGACCGTGACGACGATTCCGTATGGGGCGCATCGCATCCCCGACCTCGTGAAGCGGGACTTCATGCCTGACGGGCTCGATGTGACGTGGTGCGGCGACATCACGTATATCCGGACGTGGGAAGGGTTCCTGTATCTCAGCTTCGTCGAGGACCTGGCATCCCGCCGCATCCTCGGCATGTCGATGAAGAACCACATGCGCGCCAGCCTCGTCGGCGACGCCCTCAAAGAAGCCGTCGGGACCCGCGGCGGGCATGTTGCCGGTGTCGTGTTCCATTCCGATAGGGGTAGCCAATACACCTCCGGCGAATACGGCGACCTCTGCAACGGCTACCGGGTCACCCAGTCGGTGGGCCGCACCGGGCAGTGTTGGGACAACGCACCAGCCGAATCGTTCATCGCCACACTGAAGAAAGAACTCGTCTACCGCACCACGTTCCGCACCAGAGCCGAGGCCCGCATCGCGATCCGCCACTGGATCGAATCCTGGTACAACCGTCGGCGCCGAAGCTCCGTCATTGGATACCAGACACCAACCGAATGGGAGAACCACTACCGTCACAACACCCAAACCCTGGCCGCATAACAACCGTGTCCGGCCAGCGGGGGGAACTCCAG
>Ga0316198_10000283_pt1 | contig 25075 bp, 30 predicted proteins | sample OudBieAanoxic_MG_FD_204935 | JGI IMG/M metagenome (GOLD analysis project Ga0316198, IMG submission 204935) | Coastal sediment microbial communities from Oude Bieten Haven, Netherlands - site A anoxic | ecosystem: Environmental > Aquatic > Marine > Coastal > Sediment | place: Netherlands... | reverse complement strand
TCCGTTCCAGATCGATGAACGGGATTCGGCGGGTAACTGGGTATGGGATCGGGTGATTGGGCGTCCCGACACGACGTTCGCGAGTGATCCCGGCCAGACCTCCGTGCCGATGATGGTGCAACAGCACGTGCACAGGCATGATGATGAAGACCCGGCCGGCAGCGAGCGTTTCGATGCCAACGACCTGCTGGTTTTCCTCGCCAGGGATATGGGTGACCGGTGTGGGGCACTGTCGGAGCTGTGGCAGGGTGATAGGGTTGTGGAGATCGAAGTGCTCGATCCGCTGGACGGTGGCAAGGGCTGGGTCTATATGGTTGCTTATGCCGGCGACCCACCGCCGCTGTCCCGGGTGCGTTACCTGCAGCATTTCCGCAAGCAGCGGCGTATACAGACACCGAACTACGATTTTACCTATTTGGATGCCCACGTTGCGGCTCTTGATGATCTGCGCATCAAGGGGTTTCCCGTTGTCGATCGCATCAATATCCTCGGCAAGGTGGATATCCAGATCGGCTTTTTAAAAGATGCCATTGAGTTTGGAGAGGAAGATATCCATGGCTATATCGAGGGAATCATCGAAGGGCCGGTTCGGGTTATAAAGCGAAACGTGGTTCACCTGGATATTATATATGTGCTACGCACACCGGATACTGTGTGCGAGCATTTCTATTACCCGGACTATGCGAAAGTACCTTTGTGTCTGCCGATACGCTTTCCTGTAACGAAAGCATCTGTACTGCTTCTGACCAAGCTGAACGAGTCGAACATCCAGCGTACCCTGATTGGTGAGATGGATGGCAGTGTAAGCAGGTACGGAAAATTTACTGACAACTGTTCCCCTGTTCACCAGCTACCGGTCGAATGGATTGCATTCGATACCGAGCAGGGGTCGGTCCTCAGTATTCTTGAACTGCCGGAGAACATAGCGGCACACGCGGAGGCCAGGCCGTGCTTGTGCGACGGACGGGACAGTCGTGTCGAAGTCGGGATGTCAACAGGATCAGAACCGGTGGCGGGTTTTGCAGTGACGTCCAGCAAAGGCTGCCCGAGCGGGCCACACGTGATGCACGGCACCTATTTGATTTCAACGGCACCTTACCGGCAGGGTGATGAGGTTGCCGCCTACAACCTGGCCCATGAAGCGCTGATCTTTACGGTGCGGCAGCCGGGGGGGTTTAACTGATCCTGCGCGGTTTTCTGTTTTTCAGGCAAACGGCATCACCCGTGAAACCGCGCTGACAACAGTATCGTTTTGCCTGTCGTGCCGCTGAATCCAGTCCAGGATGTTCGCCCAGGGTGTGGAGTCCCTGTGCGCGGCAGACCCGGCAAGTTCACACACACCGATGCCCTGTTCCGCCGCGTGCACATAGTGTTGGGTATCCCGGATCTGGGCGATGACTGGAATATCCAGATTGCGCAGAAAGCGTTCCAGTTTGACCATGGAGCGGGTACGGATGCGAGTCCTGTTGGCAATAATCGCGATCTGTTTGCCCTGCGCTCGGGCTTTACCAATCAGCAACAGGTCACGAACGAAATTAGCGGTGGAATGCATGTCGATGACTGACGGTAAAACGGGAATCAGGATGACATCGGATTCGTGAACCCGGTCCCACAGATCGATACCGGTGTACCCGGCGGGGGTGTCCCTGATGACATAGCGGGTCTGCTGTGGGATCCGCAGTTGCCATGAGCGAGTAATGCCGGCTTTAGGCGGTTCATAGGCCGCTACCCCATGGATAGCGTGATAACTCTCTGTACGGGCTTTCAACCAGCGCGTGCTGGAGCCCTGGGGGTCATAGTCGAACAGCACCGTCGCATAGCCCTGCGAGGCACAGTAGCCCGCGAGATTAGTGGCGACCGTGGTCTTTCCGCAGCCGCCTTTTGCATTCATGACTCCGATTCGTAGCACGATGGTCGACCAATGGGTTCGGACAAAACAGATAATCGTCAGTTTCCGGCTGGTTATCGGCACTTCCGGAAAATTATGAAGAAAATCAATTTGCCAGGCTGGTGAGCGCTTACTGGTTGGCCGCACTGCCACTAGTGTGACATGCTTTGATAGCCGGGCGTCCCAGCCACCTGGTGTTCTATTCGGTAACCTGGCGGGGCAGGTGTGTGCGCCCGGGCAGTGGTATCCGCGGCAATGGAGTCGGCAGCATGCAATTATTTTTGGAGAATTTGGCCGTTGTCGCTGTTGTTGCGGCCCTGGGCGGCTGCAGCTGGGTGAAGACAACTGAGTCAGGCGCCCGGGTGCGGGTGGCAAACGCCGACGAGGTCGAGGCCTGCGCCGATGCGGGAACCACGCACGTCTCAGTGATGGATAAACTGGGTGTGGTGTCGCGTAACCAGGCCAGGGTAGGCGAGGAACTGGCAACGCTGGCACGAAACAGCGCGGCTCAGCTCGGCGGGGACACCATTGTCGCGATTACGGAAATCGTCGATGGCACGCAGACCTTTGCTGTATACCAATGTGGGCGTTAATGCGTCCCTGAACCCGTTACACCGGCGGTCAGTGTGAAACGCATGGCCTCTTCCATATTCATGTCGAGCGGCCTCACGGCACTGCAGGGCACCAGTACCGCATAGCCTCCGATCATGTAGCTCAAGGGCAGGTATACCAGGACGCTGTCTTTTTCGCGAAAATCCTGCGGCATATTTTCCGGCAACGCCTGGGTGACGAAGCCGATCACCTGCATGCCGGTATCGCCAAAACTTACCGCGACGACCTGTTCGAATTCCTTTTCACGTGCCGGGGAAAAATATTCGAAGAAATCCCGGATGGCCCGATAAACCGATTTGATCAAGGGTAAGTGGTAGAGAATCTGCTCACCCCTGGCAAACAGCCTTTGCACCACATAAGCATGCATCAGCAATCCCACGGCAAATACCACCACCAGACCGGCAATCACACCCATGCCGGGCCAGTACAGCTGTTGCGGCAACATCAGCTGGATCAATCTGCCCAGAACGGACTCCGCTGATACTGCCAGCCAGTAGAGCAGGTAAAGTGTGAGTACCACCGGCAGAAGCGTAATGAAGCCCGTCAGAAGGGTTTTGCTTATGGATTTCAACATCTGAGTCTCTCCGTTAAGGGGGGCGGACCCGTCTGGCGTAGTCTGGCGGAGCACCAGGAGCCTGCTGGCGGGGTACACTGGATCTACAGGTTGTCCAGGAGTCCCAGGATACCCACCGCAATGAGGTAGAGTGCGACAATATAACTCAGCAGGCGGGGCATGAGGAGAATCAGAATTCCCGCTGTCAGCGCGATTGCCGGTTGTATATAGATCATCTGTAACATGAGTGTACTCCTGTTGGTATGGTTTGCCGATTCTACTGAAGTCGCTGTTACTAAGCTCGTTGTTGCAAAAAGGACCCTGTGGCAGTCTTCAGTTGCTCTCGACTCGGGCCAGCCAGCCGTACTGTCTGAGGCGTGCGGCGTGCTGCATGATCCAGCGCCGCCGCTCGCGGACATAGGATGATGGTTTGTCCACCCGTAACTGTTTCGGATTCGGCAAAACAGCAGCCAGCAAGGCTGCGTCTGCTGCGCTCAGCTGTCTCGGGGTCTTGTTGAAGTAGATTCGGCTTGCAGCAGGGACACCATAGATAGCGGGGCCAAATTCGGCGATATTGAGGTACACCTCCAGAATCCGCTGTTTCGGCCAGCTTACTTCGATGAGTACGGCGCAATACGCCTCAATCGCCTTGCGGAAAAAACTGCGGCCGGGCCATAGAAAGAGGTTCTTGGCCACTTGCTGCGTAATGGTTGAAGCACCCCGCAAGGCCTCATTGTCGCGTCGTTGTGTGACGGCCTTGCGAATGGACTCGACATCGAAACCGCGGTGATCGGGAAACTTCTGATCCTCTGCCGCCATGACTGCCAGCGGGGCCTCTGATCCCAGTTCGTGCCAGTCAGTCCATTGATAGTGGACTTTCTGATTGCCGGAAGGGTTGCTTTGCAGCATGAATGCCGTTACCGGTGGGTTGATCCAGCGCAGCGGCAGTACCAGCAGCCAGCCGAGCAGAAGCAGCAGCAGAAGCAGGAAACCAAGACGTCGCATAAGCCGCTTGGAAAAAGACTCCTTTTTTTGTCGCCTGGGCATAGAGCCGTAAAGTAAGGAAACTGCAAATTGCTGGCAAGCGGGACTGGAAATTATTCAGCCGGCGCGCGAGAATGTAAATGATATGATCACCACTGCACATGAGGCTGAACTTATGTCCGATACACGCATTACGAGACTGACCGCGATTGCATCAGCCGTTGTCATCGCAGCACTGTCCACCCACCCGATAGTTGCCGATGACGGTGACAATCCCGCCACCACGATGGTGCCCGCCGGTGAATCTGTCATGCTGGCCCAGGGTCGTTGCGGCATGGACCGTATGGACCTGGACGGTGACGGGAAAGTGACAAAGGAAGAGTTCAATAAGGGCCATGAATCGATGTTCTCCCGGACCGACAGCAATGGCGATGGTGTCCTGGATGCCGATGAAAGAAATGCACACAGAGAGATGATGCGGCAGAGAAAAGGACGGTGTGGTGCTGGCCGGTGTGGAGGTGGTAAATGTGGTGGGGGCGGGAGCCGGCAATAGCAGCCCGGACAGGTCCCTGTAACCAGGGCAGTTCTGTGAGCCGTTCGATCACAAGGGGATGTTAAAGTCCTTACTGATGGTTGGTTCCCGTCTTCCGGCGTCGGTGTCGATGCCTTCATCCTCCGGCAGTTGGTACTGACTCTGTGCGCTATGGGCCAGTTCGAGTAGTTCGGTTAACTTTGCATTCACACTTTTTGTTTCCAGGTAGTTTTTGTACATCCATTTCTGCGCGGAATAGGCCGAAAGCGGGAGCAGGACCGCCAGCAGAACGAGAATAAAAACCACAGCATAAACACCGGCAAAACCGATATAGGTGGCTATATTTTCCAGTACTTCCATTGAGTTGTCCTCTTGTAACCGGTCATCAATCAATCTGGCCGACAATGTGGGATGATAAGCTTTTTCCGCTCCCTATTGCGAGAGAGTGGGGAACAGCTAAATGAAAATGCGATTTGGAATCATTTGTTTGTTGCGGTTTTAATTGGTTTAATTGCCGCTAATAAAAACCCGGGTCAGGAGGTCTCGATGGATGATAAGGCCAGGCGGAACAGCATCCTCGACGATGCAGGCAGGATGCTGGTGGATCCGGCGGGTTTTTACCGCGATATGGAAAAAACCGGTGGCTTCACCGACCCCCTGATTTATGTCATTATCATGGCGGCAGGAACAGGAGTGATCTTTGCGCTGTTGTCGCTGTTGGGAGCCGGTATGACGGGTGCCATAGCCATCGGTCTGGGTGCGGTGATTGTCTTTCCGCTGGTGGCCGTCATCGGCTCGTTTATCGCTGCCGCTCTGCTGTATCTTGTGTGGAACCTGCTTGGCTCGACCGAGCCATATGAGGCCGGCTACCGTTGTGTTGCTTATGCGACAGTTGTTTATCCCGTTTCGGCGCTGCTGGGTCTGGTCCCCTATATTGGTTCAATGCTGGGGGTTATCTGGGGGATGTATCTGATGACAGCTGCCAGTGCAGAGGTTCACCGGATCAAACGCAGAACAGCCTCTATTGTCTTCGCCGTGCTCGGCGTGCTGTTGATTGTTTCAAATATCAGCGCCGAAAGAGAAAGCAGGCGTATGGCGCCCAGGTTAAATGCCATCAGTGAAGAACTGAATAATGAATCCAGAACGGTGCCTGCAGCAGACAATACGTTAGACGGCTTTGTGAAAGGGTTTAACAAGGCGACCGGGACATCCAGGTAGAAAAATAACAGCCATCAAAATGACCGGCGTCGGGGGCCGCCGCCCTGCGGCGCGATACCGCGGTCAAGCGGCTGTTCTGAAAGAACCGTTACCGTGTCCTTTTCTCAGAGGCGGCCAACATCATGGCATCGAACTGAGCGAAATGTCTGCCCTGCTCAATGCCCACTGTCTGTTGCGTTAATCCGTGTGGAGTAACGACGGCTGACGGTCGCAACAGCTGCGTCAGTTGCCAGCTCTCGTCCGCTGTGGTTGTGTGGCGGCACAGGGCTATGCTGGTGGTGGCCAGGGCGAGCAGATGCCAGCTAATGAGTAGCGAATGCGCTATCCCCATGATGGAACCAGGTCGGCGAAGTCCGGCTCGGACCAGTATTCGATTGGCTCAGGAATATCATGCTCGTCGCTGCCAGTGGTGCCGGCGACAACACCAGGGTCGTTATTGCCTGTTGTGCTGTTGTTACGTTCAAACATATCTCACGCCTCTTCAGGTTGAATGCATGGGTCTGACTGATGAACTCAGCAGAGCTATCGCATGATGTGTGCCATGTTTGGTCATGGCTTGGCGCGGTGCGTTAAGCTACTGGGATGATTGCGAAAATAATTTTTATTTGTCGATGGGCTCGATGCGGAGAGCGACCTGTTCGAGTTCAGTGTCGCTTGTTCTCAAACACAAGCAGTAGCGGTGTCGGGCTTCAGGCAACAGGAGACTGGCTTTGCAGCCAACTGTTTGTTTAAATTTGGCCCCGGCGTGGGGGGCGCAGAGCAATGGGTGACTTGAAAGAATGGCTGAAATACTGGCGCAAGGTGATATCAAAATGTTCAAAAATCCATAAGGATTCCAAAATCCACAAAAAAGCCTATGCTGAACTATCGGGCTACCTTCACAGCGTTGAGGAATCTGCAAATGAGGGGGAGCTGGATGCCACGGTGTTGTGGGCGGTGAGGTTTATGCAGCGAATGCACGAGCTGGAAAAGGAAATCGGTTTGCATGTGCTGGAAAAAAGGGTACATTCAACCCACAAGGAATAAAGCGTTCGTCCCGGGGCTTGTGATATGAAGAGAACACTGCTGTTAATGGTCGCGATTTCATTGCATGGCAAGGTGGCGTTTGCGGCTGATTATGTTGTGGATTTCACCCGCATACAGGATTTCGAGAGCATGCGTCCGCTGGTTCAGCGTTGCAGTGATTTTGGTGCAATGGAGCTTTACAAAGACAAGATGAGATCCGCTGAAAACCTTGAAGAAATGCGTGGCTTATTCGTGGAAATCGGTTTTGGTATGTTCAACGAGTGCCCTGATGACATTACGGGACCGGGGATATCGTTGGTCAAGTAAGCGGGTGACGCCTCCAGGCTCTTAACAAAAGAAAACAGCGCCAGGGTTAAGAGTGTCACGATAACTGTATCGTTTTTAATAAGTTTCATACCCGATTCTCCATAACTGTTGTTTTTGTTTTTCTGACTGCGCCGGTTAGCCCTTAGGCAACACAGCGAGGACTGTATGCCTGCTGCATGAACGCTTATCCCCCGGCGTCTTTCCCCTGATTTACACGCAGGAATCGCGCCAGGAAAGAAATTGTTCTGTGAATGAAATAGTTAAGATCGCTGCTGTATTTGTCATCCATAAAAATGTAAAAAAATGCGACGTCATAATAATTAATTCAATAAAAAACAGTAATAAATAAACTATTTATATTTAATGTATATAAATAAAAATGTAAATAATAGCGACTCTTTCACTAAATCCTCCCAGCCTGTGCGGCTCACCGCGTGCCATGCAGCGGCGAACGCGGTTAAGTCGGGTTGAAGACCCGCCGATAGTCTGTAACCACGAGTCAACTTCTTCGCAGGCGGGATGGGAATAAACAATGCAGATGCTACAACTCATCAGCTTGGCCAGGCGTTTAGCCGCTTTATCGCTGTTCGCTGTACTGGCAGCAGGCTGCGCATCCGGTCTGTCCAGGGATGAATGCAATACCGCAGACTGGCGTACCATAGGTTACGAGGATGGTGTTCAGGGGCGTTCGGAAGCGCGAATCAGCGGACACCGCAAGGCCTGTGCCAGGCATGGAGTGGGATTGAATTTTGACGCTTACCGCAGTGGCTGGGACGAAGGGGTGCGACGCTATTGCCAGCCGGGAAACGCGTACCATCAGGGCCGCCGGGGTAAGGCGTACAGCGGCGTTTGTCCTGCCGGGATGGAGGGCGGCTTTCTTCAGGCTTACCGGGCAGGGCGCGAGCTCTATGATCTGGAGGTTGGTGTGCAAAGGACGGCGCGCAAACTCAAGCATAAACGTGCCCGCCTCAACGCTATTGAGGTGGACATGCGCGATACCGGTCTCGAACTGGTCACCGCGGGTGTCACAACCGAGCGGCGTGTCATCCTGCTGGATGAATTACGCAAACTGGAGCAGGACCGGGCCAACACCAAGGCGCAGATCCCGGTGCTTGAGGCAGAGCTTGAAAGGCAGGAAAATCGTCTCATTACCATCAGTTCCGGACACGAATACTGAGCGGGCTTTCGCTCGGTATTACCCGGCTGGATACCCATCCACCGATCTCACCCTATTCACCCGGTTGCCGGAATACAGTCATAGCGTGTTGCTGTTTTGACAGTGCGCGCCGATCTGCGGCCCTGAGCTGATCAGATCAGCAGCCCCGCCATATACAGAAGACAGGCAAGCGTTTATTGTTGGTTTCCCTGTATTCCGGGCTGATGTCGTCAGATCGTCAGTCCGTGGCGGCAGTATTCCGGCGGCTTTTGAGGCGCTCGATGATGTCGCCGTATTCGCGGCCAAGTTCTTTGAGTTCCCCGATTTCCAGCAGCGAAGGAGGCGAGCCGGCGGATTTGATCGCGCGCTGAATGTCCTGCATGCGGTTCACGATCCGGTCCAGGCGGGAAAGCAGTTTGATGTCGTCATCGGAGCGGTTGTTCAAATGACCTTACCTCGCGTGTAAAGCGCTTTACTTCGGCTTTTATTGCAGTGCACTCAGAAAATAGGGATACAATGTAACGGATATGCGCATGACTGCACAGCCAATCCGGGAGACGGACGAACCGGTTATCCGTAGCCGTGGCCTCACCAAGAGGTTTGCGTCAAGAGTGGCGGTCAACGGAGTGGGTTTCGATATTTATCCCGGCAGGTGTTTCGGTTTCGTCGGTCCCAACGGGGCGGGCAAGACCACCACTTTGCGTATGGCGATGGGGCTGACACCGTTGAGCGGCGGCACACTCTCGGTTTTCGGGCTGCCGGTCAGCGAAAATGCGTCAGCCATACGCGCCCGTGTCGGCATTGTGCCTCAGGCCGATAACCTCGACCCGGATTTTACCGTCGAGGAAAATCTGCGCGTCTACGCGTCCTTTTTCGGGCTCTCGAGCAGGCAGGTGGCGCCCCGCATAGATTCGTTGTTGAAGTTTGCGTCGCTGACTGATCGCCGCCAGGCCAGGACCGACACGCTTTCCGGTGGTCTGCAGCGGCGACTGACCATTGCCCGCGCATTGATCAATGATCCCGAGCTGGTGGTGCTGGATGAGCCGACCACCGGTCTGGATCCGCAGGCCCGCCATGTTATCTGGGAGCGACTCACGGAACTCAAGCTGCGCGGCAAGACGCTGCTGTTGACTACACACTACATGGAGGAAGCAGAGCGCCTGTGCGACGAGCTGCTGATCATGGATGCGGGCCGTATCCTCGACCAGGGCAGCCCGCGGCAGTTGATCGAACGACATGTGGAACCGGAAGTGATCGAAGTGCGCAGCGGTGGAACCGAGGTTTTGCAGCAACTGGGGTCGCTATCGGGTTGTCGACTGGAACAGCTGGGCACCTGTCTTTACTGCTATACGCGGGAACCGGCTCCGCTGATCGCAGCGCTGAAGGATGCGCATGGACTGACGTTCCTGCATCGACCGACCAGCCTGGAGGATGTATTTCTCCGGCTTACCGGCCGCGAGTTGCGCGACTGATGAAATTGTGGCGTATTCCCAGAGTCCGTGCCGGTGCCCTGGCGGTATGGCGGCGTAACATTCTCGTCTGGCGTAAACTGCTGGTGCCGGCTGTGCTGATGAATTTCGGTGAGCCCACGCTCTACCTGCTGGGGCTCGGTTTCGGTCTGGGGCATTTTGTCGGTGAGATGTCCGGCATGCCGTATCTGGCCTTTCTGGCCTCCGGTATCATCGCCTCTTCGGCCATGACCACGTCCAGTTTTGAGGGCATGTATTCGGTGTTTACCCGCATGGTGCCGCAAAAAACCTACGAGGCCATACTGGCCACGCCGCTCGAAGTCGACGACATTCTGGCCGGGGAAATGCTCTGGTGTGCCACCAAGAGTGTATTCAGTGGTATCGCTATCCTGGCGGTTGCGGCGATGCTGGGTGTCGTGCAGGGCTGGGCGGCCCTGTGGGTGATCCCGGTGGTATTCATGATCGGTCTGTGTTTTGCCGGCCCGGCCATGATCATGAGCGCGCTGGCATACAACTATGATTTTTTCAATTACTACACGGTGCTGGTTATCACCCCCATGTTTATCCTCAGTGGTGTCTTCTATCCCATTGACACATTGCCGCTGGCGATGCAGGGATTCGTACAGATTCTGCCCCTTACGCACGCGGTGATGCTGACGCGCGCGCTGGTCGTTGGTGCCGACTTGTCCCAGCCCCTTGTTCACCTTGGTGTGCTGATGGTCTATGCCGTGGTCGGTTATTATGTCGCCGTGGTGCTAGTCAGGAGGAAGCTGCGGGTCTAGTGTCCCCAATCGGCAACAGGTGCGTCTTCTCAAGTGACGATAAGCGGCACTGTTATGCAGCAGAATTTCACCGAAATACGCAATTTTGATGCATAGTGGTGCGTCGGCTTGATTGCCGGATGCGGCTCAACAGAGATCGGTACGCTGTGGTATGCGGGCAGTCTGGCTGGCCCGCAACGTCTATGGATTACTTCATGACAGTCATCGCCAGGCGCGCCATGTCCGGAAGCTGGTAAAGGCCGAGACCGATAACCGCGAGTGTCACCAGCAGTGTTACACCCCCGGCGACGTTGACCAGGGCGTTCTTCTTGCTGCGTTGTTCCGCCAGTGTCCGGGCAATTTCCGGCATGGTCACCAGACCGAGAAATGAGTTCTTGCGGTACACCAGCAGACGTCGGCATTGATTGCTGTGCATTGTATTTATTGCGGTTTCGCAGGTAACGTCGTCGCTTACCGAGACCAGGTCGCGGGTGCACACCTCGCCGAGGGTGACGGATTTGGGGTTTTTGCCGGGCCCGACCACGCGCTTGATGAGATCTTTCTCGGTGAACAGGCCAACCACCCGACCCGAGCGGTTTACGACCACCGATCCCAGGTCCCGCTTTGCCATGAATGCCACAGCTTCCTGCACGTCAACGCTGTCCTCCAGGGACTCTGCCGGCGCGTTAACCAGTTTAGCTATTCGACAGGCCATGAAATTCCTCCTCCCTTGTTTTTTTGGAATTGAACAGAGTTCCTATGGGAATAGCAAGTTTCGAACCAGATCGAAGGCGTTGGGGCGGTCTACTTGCAGAACTTCATGCCGACACCGCTATGTTCAGTGCGTATGGCAATGGCTGAAACACGACGCAGGCGGACCAGATTCGATGCATTCAGGTGGAGCGCAAACATGAGATTCAGGCGCTTGTTTCTGGGTACCTGGAGGGGGTTGACCTTGAGGAACATGCCGGCTGTACTGATATCGGTGGCCGTGCATCGGGACTTATGGCCCCCTGCGTCCAATAGATAAACGCTCACATCGACTGGTTTACGTGTTGACAGGCGTCGTTCCATAAAAACCCCCAAAGCCGCTAATTGATTTTTTTATTACGGGCACCTAAATTATAAGCAATTTATGTGCGAATATATCTATAATTATATATAACATATAGTTATATATTATATGAAGAATATGCTTTAATACATTATGTAAGAAATTTATTACACAATTCCAGGATTCTTTACACAGTCGCCCTGTTTAGTCGTCACGCAGTTCAGTGTCTCAGGTCATACCCATGGCACTGAACTGCATGATCTGAAAGTGGGCTGGTTCAGTCAGCGACATCAAAAACCATGTCGATGACCGTTTCTGCAGACATCCAGTCGGTCTCGGGGCTGCCCTGCCAGGGAGCCCGTTTGAGCGAAATAAGGTAAGCCGCATCGCCGATCATTTGCTGGCGCTGTTGTTGCGAGATAACCGGCCGCGCAGGGCTGGGCGAGGCTTTTCTGCCGGGAGCCTGCTTCTTGGCAACAGCTGCGGCCTGCTTTCTGCTAACACTTTTCTTTTTCACTGCGGCGGTCTTCTTCGGCGCGGCTTTTTTCTTTACCGCTACGCTGGGTGTCGTGGCCGCAGCCGGTTTTTCCGAAGCCGTCGAAACCGGGCGGCTATCGCGGTTCATATCAGTGGTGCTCTTCTTACGTACGGCCATATTTTCTGTCTCCATGACTGGCGGTGTATCGCAGCAGATGTCGCCAGGACGCGACACACAAACGCTGCGAGCTATCGGGTATCGAAGGGCGCGTAGTCTATCACTGAATGCGTTCATCCTTAACCATCTTGTATGACGATCATACCGTCGTAAGCTGCCTGCTCTTGGCGTCCCGCGCCTTCAGCTGCAAGGCGGTCAAAGAACAGGCGCTTTAGCCGCATTTGTCGCGGGGCGGCGTCCAGGCACACCAACCCGGCGCCAGCATCCGGGGTCCGCGTGAGAAACGCGGGTTAAATGCCTGCCGCGAATTTATCACCGGCTACAAGCAGGAGACCTTCAACTGCAGAAAACCGCCAGTTGACCGATAAAAGCTGCACAGTGGAACTGTGATCGGTGTTCAGGGCTGGATTCAGGGGGCGATAATGGCAGTTATCAGGTTTTACGCAAGCAGGGGAAGTATCGGCGTCGGGCTGGCTGCCCTGCTTGCTGTTCTGGCAGTTACATTTCTGTTTTTTGCCGTCGTTCTCATCGAGTCAGGCAATGTCGGTGTAAAGAAAACACTGGGCAAAGTCCAGCCGGAGGAAGTTACCCCGGGGCTTACCCTGAGAATTCCGGCTATCACCTCTATTACCGAATTTGTCGGCAAGGAAATCGCCATTGACCTGACTGACCTGACACCGAAAGCGGCCGATAATCTGTCGTTGCGGGATATGGATGTCTCGGTATTTTACCGGGCGGAAAGTGATCAGATATCCGATCTGTATGTCAAATACGCCAACGCCCACCAGTATGACCAGGAGTCGGACAGTTTTTTCCCGGCTTACCGTCTGGTGTTTCGCGAGGCGCGGCGGGCTGCCTACGAGACCGTTGCCCGGATCGATTCACTGACTATGCACAGGAAGCGGGAACAGATTGCGGATTCAATAAAACTACGATTGCAGGAAACACTGGACGCCAATGATCCCGGTGTTTTCGAGATAACACGTATCGTCATCAGGTCGGTATTAACGGATCCGTCCATCGAAGCTTCGATACGCGAGGCGGTCGCGAATCAGAAGCGCCTGGAAGCCAAGCAGGTGATGGTTGAAATTGAACGGAAAAACGCCGAGATCGAGGCTATCCGTGCCCAGGGTATTGCCAATGCCAACGACATCATCAACAAAACCCTGACCAGCGAATATCTCCAGCATGAACTCAATCTGACCCTGCAGAAGTTTGCCGAGACCGGGGCAAACACCATCGTCGTGCCGGCCAATATGCGCGGTTTCGAGATGATTTTACCGACCGATAAACTGGCGCAGCAGTAACACAGGGCTGAGAGGGAGCGAGACCTCGATCAGTAGCGGAAGAAACGTTCGACCGTCGGGTTGTCGAAATGCCGCTGATACCTGCGGTTGTAGCGGGCAATGGATATCACCATCGCGCCGGTGGCGATCAGAAACAGCGCGACGATAATGGATAACAGCGGCGGGTAGACCACCAGCAGTATGCCAGCAACAATGAGCAGTATTCCGGCGACCATATTCCTTACCTTCCTAAATTAAAACAGTAACAGCCTGTGTTTTTGGATATGGGGGCTGTGAGCGGATTTCTCAAGCCGTGGCGTCGGTGGGTCGCCTGCGCGGACTCAGCGGGCCTGCTCTTTACACCTGACTTCCAGAATGGTGCCGTCGACGCCGGTCACCTCGACCTGAGTACCCACCGCGCAATTGTTACCGCGGATTTTCCAGCTTGAATCGTCCACGCGGATTTTGCCGATACCGTCGACGATCGGGTCCTTTAGGGTGAAAATACGGCCGATGTACTGTTCACCGCGTCGGTTCAACGCAGGTTGATCGGTGTCGCCGGGTCTGGCGCGAAAGAACTTGCGCCAGATGACGATGCTGACTACCGACAGCACCGAAAACAGCAGTACCTGGTATTCCCAGGCCAGGCTCGGGGACAGGTAGACCAGTCCGCCCACCGCAGCGGCAGCGATGCCCAGCCAGAGAAAAAATGCGCCGGGCGCGAAGACTTCAAATATGATCAATACGGCGGCCAGTATCCACCAGTGCCAGTAGTCGAGCTGTTCCACCATCATGCAGGCCCGCCTTTCTGGCCGGCGATTGCCTGCTTGGCCAGTTCGCTAATGCCGCCCAGCGCACCGATAACGTTCGATGCTTCCAGCGGCATCAGTACCAGCTTTTCGTTGGGGGACATGGCAATACTTTGCAGGGCGTCAACATACTTGGTGGCGACAAAATAGTTAATGGCATTCAGGTCACCCTTGGCGATGGCCTGTGACACCATGTCGGTGGCCTTGGCTTCCGCTTCGGCCTGACGCTCACGCGCTTCGGCCTCCAGGAATGCCGCTTGTCGTTGGCCTTCCGCCTCCAGAATGGCGGCCTGCTTCTCACCTTCGGCGCGCAGGATTTCAGACGCCCGGACACCTTCGGCTTCGAGAATGTTGGCGCGTTTTTCACGCTCGGCCTTCATCTGCCTGGCCATGGAGTCAACCAGGTCGCGCGGCGGTGTGATGTCCTTGATCTCGATGCGGGTGACCTTGATGCCCCAGGGTGTGGTTGCATCGTCGACCACCGTCAGCAGCTGCGCATTGATGGTGTCACGCTGGGATAATAATTCATCCAGGTCCATGGAACCCATGACGGTACGGATGTTGGTCATGGTCAGGTTGAGGATGGCGTGTTCCAGCTGATTGACTTCATAGGCGGCTCTGGCGGCGTCGAGCACCTGGAAGAACACCACGCCATCGACCGTCACCATGGCATTGTCGCGGGTGATGACCTCCTGCGAGGGCACATCCATGACGCGTTCCATCATGTTCAGTTTTGATCCGATACGATCGATGATGGGTGTGATCAGGTTGAGGCCGGGGCGCAGGGTACGGGTGTAGCGTCCGAATCGTTCAACGGTATATTCGGTGCCCTGCGGGACCGATTTGACGCCCATAATGACCAGTACCACGGCCAGCACCAGAATGAGAATGACGAACTCCTGAAAACCGAACATGATGTCTCCTTTTGGGTTACTGGATCAGGTCAGCCTTGATCCAGATGCTTGCGTTGTCCCTGCTTTGGGTTGACCCGTAACTGCCGGCACCGGTGCCGGAGCGCCGGGTTTGCCCGCTGACGCCGCCGATCGCCAACCACTGGCCGAGTTCTCCGGTGATTCTGGTGCTGGCGCTCTGGGTTTCGATCGTGCCACCGCGTTGCCTGCTCTGTGACTGCTTGTACGGGCTGACATCCAGCGTGACCTGATCGTCGTGAACCCTGGGCAGAACATAGAAGCCGGTATTGATATCCTTATAATCCACGCCACCTGCAACAATACCATGGCGCCCGCCGCGCCAGTAGCGTCCAGAGAAGTAGGGGATCGATTCGCCGGTTTCGATATAGCCTTCGCTGCCCTCGCTAATGCGTAACTGGTGAATCGGGTTATCGGACAGGCGCCCCCGGGTGCTGTAGGTGTGCGCGCCGGCCGAGGCATTACGGGTACTGTAGTTGACATCGGCGCCACGCTTCGCTGCTTTGTCGGTACTGCCCAGACTGATGTTGGTGTCACTGTCCTGGTACTGCAGATTTCCGCTGACTCCCAGTGCGCGCAGCTCACGGTCGTTGCCCTGGAACACCGAGATCAGCAGCAGTTTCGCCACCGTATCCAGCTGACTGATCATCTGCCTGACCTGCTCGAGATTTCTCTCCGAGGTGCGAATGAAGAGCTGGTAGCCCTGGCCGGTGAGGGAGTCATCGGCACCGAGCAGGGGCTTGATGATCGGTATCACCTCGTCTGCGGGGCGATGCCTGAGCTGGATGGTGTGGATGCTGTTGGCCAGTACAGTAGCGGCGAACAGGCTGATACCGCATAAAAGCGTCATGAGGATTTTCATGCTTACAGGTACAACCTTCTGAATTCCGGGTGCGTTTCGCTACGTTCCCAGACTTCGGTGAAGAAATCCAGTTCTCTTCCCGCGGCCACGGGGGCATAGAAGTTTGCCGTGCCTTCGAAGCGGTCCGCCAGAGAACGGTGAATCAGGCCACACCGGTCAGCGATGAGGCAGGCTGCGTTGAAATAGCGGTAGTCCTGGTGTGGCTGGCGGAACTCAATGGAACTGCTCAGCCGTCGTCCGAGTTCGATCAGGCGGTGGTTTCTTCTGATCGGCGTCGTCGGATCCTGGACCAGGAAACGGATGCGTGCCTGTCGATTACGCACACAAAGCCCGCTTAGCAAGTCGAGAAAGTTTTCCTGGTCGTAGAGGAACGGATCGAGATCCCGGCTGATAATGTCCAGCGAGGACTGAGCCTGTCCGACCATCAGTTCGGTGGCGTGCCGGGTCTCCTCGCGGGTGAGTAATTCGATTTCAATGTCGGAGATGCCGAGCCTGAGTGCAACAAACTGCCTGAAGTTTTCTTCATTGCTCATATCAAAAGGGCGCGTTGATCAGCTATGGGTGTAACGCTGATATCGGCCCCGTTCGCCATAGATTGAGCCCGGTACACTAGCATCCAGGATCCCCTTAGCTATATGCTGGCTAGATCGATTTTGCCTGCTCTATGGCGTTGCCGATATACGATTCCGGTGTCAACCTGGACAGTTCCTGTTTGGCCTGTTGCGGAACGTCCAGGCTGTCGATAAAGTCTTGCAGCGACTCGGCGCTGATACCTTTGCCGCGGGTCAGCGCTTTCAGTTTCTCGTACGGTTGCTCGACGCCGTAGCGGCGCATCACGGTCTGTACGGCTTCCGCCAGTACCTCCCAGGTGGCATCCAGGTCTTGCTGAAGCCGGTCAGGACTGGCTTCCAGTTTGGCAATACCGCGCAGCAGGGAGGTGTAACCGATCACAGAGTGCGCGACACCAACGCCAAGGTTACGTAACACCGTCGAGTCGCTGAGGTCGCGTTGCCAGCGCGACACGGGAAGTTTTGCTGCCAGGTGACCAAAGATGGCGTTAGCGATACCAAAATTTCCTTCGGCATTTTCAAAATCGATGGGATTGACTTTGTGCGGCATGGTCGAGGAGCCCACCTCGCCGGCTACCGTTCGCTGTTTGAAATAGCCCAGTGAAATGTAGGACCAGATATCCCTTGCAAAGTCGGTAAGGATGACATTGAACCGGGCAATGGCGTCAAACAGTTCTGCGATGTAGTCGTGTGGTTCGATCTGAATGGTATACGGGTTCCAGTCAAGTCCCAGACCGGCCACGAAGTGCCGGGCAAATGCCGGCCAGTCGATTTCCGGGTAGGCGGCCAGGTGGGCATTGTAGTTGCCGACAGCACCGTTGATCTTGCCGAGTATTTCAATTTTTACCGCCTGTTCGCGCTGGCGGCGCAGGCGATAGACGACGTTCGCCATTTCCTTGCCCAGCGTCGTCGGTGAGGCGGGCTGGCCATGGGTGCGGGACAGCATCGGCATCTCCGCGGTGTGGTGGGCGAGAATGGTAATGGACTGAATGATGTCGTCCATTTGCGGCAGTAACACCTGGCCGCGTGCTTCGCGCAGCATCAGGGCGTACGCCAGGTTGTTGATGTCTTCCGATGTACAGGCGAAATGGATGAATTCGCTGATGGCTTCAAGTTCAGTATTACCCGCGATTTTTTCCTTCAGGAAATATTCGACGGCTTTGACATCATGGTTGGTGGTACGCTCGATATTCTTTACACGCTTGGCATCTTCTTCGCTGAATCTGTCGACAATAGCGTCGAGCAGTTTGTCGGCGTGCTCGCTCAGGGCGGGCACTTCGCTTATGTCAGCGTGTGCGGCCAGTGCCTGCAACCAGCGGACTTCGACCAGGACGCGATGCCTGATAAGCCCGTACTCGCTGAAAATCGGCCGCAGGTTTTCGCTGCTGCGACCATAACGGCCATCGACGGGGGAAACAGCGGTGAGCGATGTCAGTTCCATAAAATTGTCTCACAAGAATATTAGCCGCAATGGGCACAAGGGGCGCCAAGGAAAGACTAAAAGGCAAAATTGCCGGTTACGTTACCACCAGGTGATTAAATAGACTGTCGCGGAAGTTAGCCGATCTAAGCTTTCGGGACCGTCGGCCGCAAGCACGCGGCCGTCGAGCGTACAGGGATGTATGCACAGCGAGTCACGCAAGCTTAGATCGGCTAACTTCCGCATGCCTTGGTATGTTACTGCCGGTTCAATCGTATCAAGTGCCTTAGCGGTGACTGAAAAGACCGCCTAAGCGGCCAGTTGGCGCAGCACATAGTGCAGAATGCCACCATGACGGTAATACTCGATTTCCTGGGGAGTATCGATGCGTACCCGCGCCTGGAAACTGATTTCACTGCCATCATCGGCGACAGCACGCACTGTAACTTCCGCGGCGGATCCATCGCCCAGGCCTTCGATGGCGAATACTTCTTTGCCGCTCAAGCCCAGCGATGCAGCACTGTCTCCGTTTTTGTACTGCAGGGGTAAGATGCCCATGCACACCAGGTTGGTACGGTGGATACGCTCATAGCTCTCTGCGACGACAGCACGCACGCCCAATAGTCGCGGACCCTTGGCAGCCCAGTCACGCGATGATCCTGAACCGTATTCCTTGCCGGCAAAGACCAGTAGCGGTACGTTTTCATCCCGGTAGCGCATGGCGGCATCGTAGATACTCATCTGTTCAGTGCTGGGCTGGTGGCGGGTCACGCCACCCTCGGTGCCCGGTGCCAGCAGGTTGCGCAGGCGAATATTGGCGAAGGTGCCGCGCATCATGACTTCATGGTTGCCACGGCGCGAACCCAGTGAATTGAAATCAGCGGGCTGTACCCCCCGGGATAACAGGAACTCTCCGGCCGGGCTGTCAGCCTTGATGGCGCCCGCCGGTGAGATGTGGTCGGTGGTGACCGAGTCGCCCAGCATGGCCAGCGCCCGGGCGCCGTGAATATCAGCCACTTCTCCGGCTTGCCTGCTCATGCCGTCGAAGTAAGGTGGGTTCTGTATATAGGTGGAGTCGGTACTCCAGTCGAACAACTGGCTTTCGGGTGAGCTGAGGTCCACCCAGCGGTCCGCACCGGTGAAGACATCACGGTAGACACCGGTGAATTCTTCGCGCCTGACGTTACGGCTGACGGCATCACTGACTTCTTTCTGGCTGGGCCAGATGTCTTTCAGGAACACGTCATTGCCATCAGTATCCTGGCCAACAGGCTCTTTGTACAGATCTATATTCATGGTGCCGGCCAGCGCATAGGCGACAACCAGCGGCGGTGAGGCCAGGTAATTCATGCGCACTTCGGCGTGAACGCGACCTTCAAAGTTGCGGTTGCCCGACAACACGGAGCACACGGACAGATCGCCCTCGGCGATGGCTTTCGACACCGCTTCGGGTAACGGGCCGGAGTTGCCAATGCAGGTGGCGCAACCGTAACCGACAACGTGAAAGCCCAGATTTTCCAGTTCATCCATCAGGCCGGCTTCATTAAGGTATTCGGTGACCACCTGGGAACCGGGTGCCAGCGATGTCTTGACCCAGGGTTTGACCTTGAGCCCTCTCTCGGCGGCCTTTTTGGCGACCAGGCCGGCGCCCAGCATGACGGACGGATTCGAGGTGTTGGTACAGGATGTAATGGAGGCAATAACGACGGCGCCGTCGTCCAGTTCGAACTCCCGTCCGTTGATGGAGCCCTGCACGGCTCTGCCGCCAAGGTTGCGCTCAGCTTTCAATGCCGCCAGCGCTTCCCCGAACAGGCGCTTTGAGTCCGATAGCGGTACGCGATCCTGCGGCCGTTTGGGGCCGGCAAGACTCGGTACCACGGAGGCTATATCGAGTTCGACAACACTGCTGTATTTGGCTTCCGGCTGATCCGTGCTGCGGAACATGCCCTGCTCTTTGGCATAGGCCTCTACCAGGGCAACCTGTTCTTCATCGCGCCCGGACAGGCGCAGGTAGTTCAGTGTCTCGTCGTCGATAGGGAAAATGCCGCAGGTCGCGCCATATTCCGGTGCCATGTTAGCCAGTGTTGCGCGGTCGGCCAGCGACAGGTGATCCAGCCCGTCGCCGAAGAACTCGACGAATTTTCCGACCACACCGTGCTGGCGTAACATTTCCACCACCAGCAATACCAGGTCGGTTGCAGTTGCACCTTCCGGCAATTCACCCGTCAGCCTGAAACCGACGACCTGCGGAATGAGCATGGAAACCGGTTGGCCCAGCATGGCGGCCTCGGCTTCGATACCGCCGACACCCCAGCCGAGGACACCGAGGCCGTTAATCATGGTGGTGTGAGAGTCGGTACCCACCAGGGTGTCCGGGTAAGCCTGAAGCATGCCATTGTTTTCCTGGGCAAAAACAACGCGGCCCAGGTACTCCAGGTTGACCTGGTGCACAATGCCGGTATCGGGGGGAACGACTTTGAAGTTGGAAAATGCCTTTTGCCCCCATTTCAGGAAGCTGTAACGTTCCTGGTTGCGCTGGTATTCAATTCTGGCATTCAGGTCCACCGCTTCTTTGCTGCCAAACGCATCGATTTGCATCGAATGGTCGATGACCAGTTCAGCGGGTTGCAGCGGGTTGATCTTTTCCGGATCGCCACCGAGTGCTGTCATGGCATCGCGCATGGCGGCCAGGTCGACCACGGCAGGTACGCCGGTAAAATCCTGCATCAGCACGCGGGCGGGACGGAAAGCGATTTCCTGCGTCGGTTGCGCCTCTGGATCCCAGTTGATCAGTGCCTGGATATCGTCTCTGGTGACAGTTTTACCGTCTTCAAAGCGTAGAAGATTTTCCAGCAGCACTTTCAATGCGTAGGGCAGGCGCGTTACATCTTCCGCGAGAGAAGGCAGGCGATAGATTGTGTAACTTTTGCCACCGGTTTCTAACGTGCTGCGGGTCGAAAAACTGTTGCTCATGCAAAGCTCCTGCCGGGTGGAGATAAACTGAGCGCGCAATTATGGACGGTCGCCAGTGAACAGGCAACAAGCTGCGGATAGGGGTAAAAGTGTTGCTGTGACCGCGATACCCAGCGCATATTTCTCACGCGGCGGCGTTCAGGCACAGGAGCCTGGCGCCAGCATCCGGGCTCCCGGTGAGAATTGCGGGTCAGGCCGGCTTGGACATCGCATACCTGTCGTGTGTCGGGAAAATATTGTTAATAATAATAGAGATAAGATTCTTTATTAAAATAAAAGTCAGGATGGCTTTGAGCCGTTCAGGCTATGTTGGCGGTCGCCGACTGTCGCCGGCCGTTTATTCACTGGCTGAGCTTTTCCGGAGTCTTTCAATGCCTGTGCTGTGCACAGGCTCTTGAATATAAAATAATATAAATAACAATGAACTGTAATATATATCTAATTAAATAGATTAGGAGTTGTCCTGGAGTAAACCGGCGGCTGTATCGGCCAGTTTGCGTCGTCCCAGCAACAGTCCAAAGCTGGTACCGCCGCACTGTCGCCACAGAACAGCAGAGCGCATGGCAGCCAGCAGAAGAGCCCGTATCTGGTTGGCGACCCCGGTCTCGGTCAAACGCGTGGGCTCGCCTTTCACCATAATGCGAGGTTGCAGCGTACTGATGGTCTGCGCATAGGTGTCTGCCAGGCTGGCCAAAACATTGGCATGGCTGATGTCAAAATGTTCGAGCTGTTTCTGCGCGCGTTCGATCCCTGCAGTTAATTTATCCAGCAGATCTGCGCGTTTGCGGAGTTTGCGCTCCAGGTGCAGCAGCACGACCAGGTAGCGGCTGAGTTCGTTGTCCGGTTTCTGTCTGCCGCTCATCAGCTGTGTTTTCAGCAGGCGTAAACCGTTTTTTACACCGGCGACACCACCGTACACCTCTTCTACCGTCGCAGCATCCACCCGCAGGATACTGGTCAGGGTCGTCTGCAGGGATTCCAGATCATACGGTTTGCCATAGGCGGTGCTCTGGGTAAGTTGCAGGGCTTGCAGCATACCGGCGAATGCCAGCGCCCGGTCTTTGTCGTTGTTACGGGTCATGCGCAGATGGTACCACCTCCCAGGCACTGATCGCCGTCATAGAACACAATGGCCTGACCTGGCGTGATCGCGCGCTGTGCTGTGGTAAAGCTGACGGTTACGCCGTCGCTGTTGAGTGACATGATGTTACAGGCCTGATCGGACTGGCGATAGCGAATACGTGCCTGGCGGCATGACGCCGCAGGCGGTGGTGTGGCCGAAATCCAGTGCAGGTCCCTGGCTTGCAGTGAGCGCTTGAACAGGGCGGGGTGGTTTTTTCCCTGAGCGACAATCAGGCGGTTTTTTTCCGTATCCTTGCCGACAACGTACCAGGGGTCCCCATTGCTGTCCCTGATGCCACCGATGCCCAGACCCTGGCGCTGTCCGATGGTATGGAACATCAATCCCTGGTGCTGCCCCAGTGAATCACCCTCGACCGTGACGATTTCACCGGGCTGCGCCGGAAGGTAACGTCCGAGAAAATCTCTGAACTTACGCTCTCCGATAAAGCAGATGCCGGTACTGTCCTTTTTGGCGAAGTTTGGAAAACCCTGTTGTTTGGCAAGTGCGCGTACTTCCGGTTTGTCAAGGTTCCCGAGCGGGAACAGCGTATGGTTTAACGCCCTCTGATTCAGGCGATACAGAAAATAGCTTTGATCCTTGTTGCTGTCGCAGCCTTTCAACAGTTTGCGTTGGTTGCCGGCGCCCTCAACCCGGGCATAGTGGCCGGTTGCGATCCAGTCCGCGCCCAGGTGCAGAGCGTAATCCAGAAAAGCCCTGAATTTAATCTCCTGATTGCACAATATGTCCGGATTGGGTGTCCGGCCGGCCCGGTATTCGGCGAGAAAATACTCAAACACCCGGTCCCAGTATTCGCTTGAAAAGCTGATGCTTGTTAACTTGATGTCCAGGCATCCGGCGACCGCCTGGGCATCAGCAAGGTCCTGTTGCACCGGACAGTAATCTTCCTCGTCATCTTCATCCCAGTTTTTCATGAACAGGGCTTCCACATGATAGTCCTGTGCAAGTAACAGGGCGGCCGCCACGGCAGAATCGACACCGCCTGATAGACCGACGATGACCTTTTGTTTAGTCAAAGCGTGGCTTCCACGGGTAAATCAACCAGCACATCCAGAGGATAACGTTTGCCATGCAGGTAATCATGAATCGACCGAAGTACCAGCGGGCTGCGCAATTGGCCGGAAAGCGATTGAATTTCATCCAGCGTCAGCCAGTGTGCGGCAATAATGCCTTGATCGAGCGAGCACGGGGTATCTGCAGAGACGCAGTGACCGCAAAACGTGACACGCAGGTAGGTGGCATCGTTCCTGCTGTTTCGCCAGCGATAGATACCTACCAGCGCTTGGGGCTGGAAATGCCAGGCGGTTTCTTCCAGACACTCACGTACAACCGCATCCAGCAGGCTTTCCCTGTCTTCCAGGTGGCCGGCGGGCTGGTTGAAGCGCAGCACACCCTGAATGTCTTCTTCGACCATCAGAAAGCGCTGCTGTTGTTCCGCGACGACGGCAACAGTGACCCTTGGTTTCCAGACCATAATCCCCTGACTTTTTTCTCTGTCTTGCCCAATTAAAGCATAAACAATCAGTTAATTAGTGTAATTCATGTGGTTCTCGATAAAAACGCCGGTATTAGGCGTCATAGACTTGACATTATTGATTGGGTACATACAGTAACGCTTATGACCTAAGCGACTTTGCGCGGGTTCGCCTTCGGTTTCTCTGGCAGGCAGTGGTTGGGCGGGGGAACCGGCAGAGTGCGGAGGGCATAATAATAACGCTGGAATTGTCCCGCGCAGATTGTCGATGTATCTGAATACACGATTAAGAATGTAAGGAGGATTGATTATGCAGAAAGTTGTAAAACAGATGTTCCTGTCTGTCGTCTTGTTGACCCTGTCAGTCGGAAATGTCTTCGCGGAAGATATTTTGAAGCCTTTCGTGCTGGGATACAAAACCAGTGGCGATCTGCAGGCGATCGCCGATGAGGTCAAGGGTAAGGTGGAAGGCGCAGGCTTTGAAGTGGTCGGCAGTTACACACCTTATGATGGTGCGATTATCCTGGCGATCACTAATGATGACCTGAAAAAATCTGCTGCGAGCTCCGAATTTGGTGGCTATGTGGCCGGTCAGCGTGTTTCCATCACCAAAGTCGATGAAGAAATTCAGGTTTCCTACAGCAATCCGCTGTACTACGCCGATGCGTATCGAATCGAGGATACTTCCGGTGCCGAGAGCGCATTGTCCAGCCTGCAGTCGGCGCTGGGCAATGTCGAAACTTATGGTACTGGTGACAAGAAACTGACGTCCAAGGATCTGCGCAAGTACCACTATATGTTTGGTATGGAATATTTCGACGATCCCAGTGAGCTCGCCGAATACGACAGCTATGACGAAGCCGTTGCCGCGGTCGAGAAGGGTCTGGCTGAAGGTCTCGGTGGCGCAACCAAGGTATACCGAATCGATATCCCCGGTAAGGACGAAACCGTATTCGGCGTGGCCCTCACCGATGCCGGCTGCAGTGGTGACGCGTACATCATGAGTCGCGTCGATAAGGAAGCCATCCGTTCTACCGCACACCTGCCGTACGAAATCCTGGTATCGGATGGTGACGTCTATGCGCTGTATGCACGTTTCCGCATTGCCATCAGCTACCCACACCTGCCGATGATCCAGAGCGATACCGGTGCTACTTTCTTCAATATCATGTGTTCACCTAACGCCATTGAAGAGGCGTTGATCAAGGCCTCGGGTGGCGAACTCTAAAACCAGAGGCTGTGTACCCTGCCACTGATATTGACCCATTCAGAGCGCCCCCACGAGGTCAGTGCCAGGCGCGATCCGCAGGGAATGGCACGCCCTTTACAAGGATCGGAACACAGCAATGGCCTCGTGGGGGCGCTCCCCGCGGGCGAGCCAGGAAGCGGCCATCCGCT
>Ga0316198_10000282_pt1 | contig 25114 bp, 18 predicted proteins | sample OudBieAanoxic_MG_FD_204935 | JGI IMG/M metagenome (GOLD analysis project Ga0316198, IMG submission 204935) | Coastal sediment microbial communities from Oude Bieten Haven, Netherlands - site A anoxic | ecosystem: Environmental > Aquatic > Marine > Coastal > Sediment | place: Netherlands... | reverse complement strand
CATGGTCAGGAGATTTTTCAGTTTTTCACCGACACCAAAGTCGTCATTGAAAGGTGGTTTTGATAAACAGAGAGGTTCAAAGGTTCACGGTTCATGGGTTGAATGGTACACTCACTTGACACCTCGTTACTGTAACCCCGATTGAGAGAAAGTCGAGGATACCCCAGATACAAGGCATCAAGGGTGACGCTGTAGTGTACTACCGCAAACCCTTGATAACGCCGTAGGTGGGGTATGATCGGCTTTCACACCGGGTAAACAAAATGAGATTGTTTTATGATTAATCGCATTCATTGAAGTATTATGGAAATTTAACTGAATTGAAGATTTATACCACAATTCTAAATGCTTAAATTGAGCTTCTCATTTTGTTTACGCTCATTTGGGGTGTAACTATTTGGTTTTCATAAACCGGATAGATTCACCTATCGTAACCAGGAAGCTCTGAACTCTAAACTTCATAAGGTGAATAAAATGCCACTCGAAAATTTTGGGAGTATTTTGGGATTTGCCCAACAGTTGGAGTTAGAAGACCGTGATTTTTATCAGAAGGCAATCCAAAATCCGGACTGTGAGGCACAAAAAGCCCTGTTTGAGGCCCTTGCAAAGGATGCCGATAAACATGTCAAGTTGATCGAACGGACCCGCCGCGAAAATGTAACGGAAATGATTCTGGAACCGATCCGGGATTTTACTCGTACGTTGTTTTGTGAAGATTTCGGACTGCCCGATAAAATGAGTGCGTCTGAACTTGTAGACTCGGCCCGATGCAGAGAAGACCGGGCCCGACGTTATTATATTGAAGCTGCAGAGAAGATTAAGGCCCTGCGTGAAGTTTCCCGGGCGCTCAAACGGATCGGTAAAAAACGTCAGGCCCATATCGATACGCTTGCCGCCATCTAACCGAAAACCGGTTGATCAGTGCGCCCGTTCACCGGTGGTACTGCAAACTGGCAGGCAATTTAACCGACAGGCCTAAAGCGTAACCGTAATTATTTTTGCAGGAAAGGAGTAATTTATCATGAGTACCAGCGCTGACAAAGTCAAAAACCTGGCCGCTCACACCTTCGGTACCTGGAACTGGCAGAAAAACTGGAAGGCACCCATGCTGATCGAGGATGCCGAAGGAATTTATTTTTATGATGCCGCCGGAAAGCCGTACATTGATTTTTCCTCCCAGTTGATCTGTTCCAACCTGGGCCATAAAAACCCGGCCCTGGTGGAGGCCATTTCCACACAGGCCGGGAAGCTCCCGTATGTTGCGCCGGGCTTTACCACACGAATCGCTACCGAGGCCGTGGAAGCCCTTTTGGATATGCTGCCGGAAAGTGTTGCCAAGTTCTTTTTTTCCACCAGCGGTACCGAGGCGAACGACGGTGCCCTGGCCATTACACGGCTGCTTAAGTCACCGGCTTATAAGGTGATTTCCCGGTACCATTCGTTTCACGGGGCTACTCCGGCCGGAATGGCCTTTACCGGCGACCCCCGCCGTATCCCCATGGAACGGGTGGGATACACGGTGAACGGCGTGTTGTTTGCGCCGGATTGTTACTGCTATCGTTGCCCTTTCAACCAAAGCTACCCGGCCTGTGATACGCAATGCGCCCGGTATCTCGATTATGTGATCGCAGAAGAGGGAAACGTCGCCGCCATGATCGTAGAACCGGTCGTGGGTACCAACGGGCGAATCGTGCCGTCACCGGAATACTACCCCATTGTCCGGGAAATTTGCGACCGGCACGACGTTCTTCTTATCGCCGACGAGGTGATGTCCGGCTGGTTTCGCACCGGCAAAGTGATGGCCATGGAACACTGGGGGGTGACACCCGACATCATTACCACGGCCAAGGGCTGCACTTCGGCCTATACGCCGCTCGGCATAACCGCTGCTACAAAACCGGTGGCCGAACATTTCGAGGACAACCTCTTTTGCCACGGCCATACCTATGCCTATCATGCGCTTTGCTTATCCGTGATACCCGCGGCCATGGGCGAGTATAAAAAACTGGTGGCGTCTGGGTTGCTTGAAACTGTTAGCGCCTATTTGGAGAAAAAGTTGGTCGCCCTGGCCGAAAAACACCCGTGTGTGGGAGACGTGCGTGGTATCGGCCATTTCTGGGGCTTTGAAATTGTAAAAGACCGGCGCACTAAAGAGCTCTTCAACACCAAGGAAGACAAACTCACCGGCGCACCGCTGATGACTGCTAAAATCGCCGGAGCTGCCATGCTAGAGGGGCTTTACCTGATGCCCTGGTACGATACGCTGATGATTGCGCCACCATTGATCATAACCACCGAACAAGTGGACGAGGCCCTGGCCATTCTTGACAAGGCCCTGGAGATCGGTGATCGGGAAGCGGTGGAGACCGACGTATCGGTGTCCACAAGCAGCCAATACCGGGAATGATAACACGGGCCTCACGCGTCAGGCTACTGGGATTCAGGCAAGGGAATGATCCACAAGCCCCGTTGCACCAAACACCTTGCTTTTAAGGAGGATGAAAATTGATTTACGCGGACAATTTCAAAAGGATGCGTAAAGGAATGGATCTGGCCCAGGCGGTCGCCGAAGCGGACCGGTGCCTGCTCTGCCATGATGCGCCCTGTTCGACAGGGTGCCCGGCTGACACCCACCCGGCGGAGTTCATCCGAAAATTACGGTTTAAGAATATGACCGGTGCGATTCGAACCATCAAGGAGAATAACATCCTTGGCGGTGCCTGTGGCGTGCTTTGCCCCACCCAGCGTTTATGTGAAGAAAAATGCAGCGCCCGGTTTGCTTCGGAAAATCGGCCCGAAGGTGCCGATCGACCCATTCAAATTGGCGCGATCCAGAGATTTTTAGTCGAGCACGCTTGGAAAATAGGATTCACTGTTTTTGATCGTCCCGAACCACGGTCGGAAAAAGTGGCTGTGGTGGGATCCGGACCGGCAGGTTTGAGTTGCGCGGCCGAGCTGGCTAAAGCGGGTTTTCCGGTGACTGTTTTCGAGGCGCGTCCTGAACCCGGGGGGGTATTGCGATATGGCGTGGTTTCCTATCGTTGCGGCCTCGACTTTTTGGCCAATGAACTGAAAGATGTCCGGTCTCTGGGGGTTGAAATGCAGTGTAACATGCCCATTGACCAGCCGGGTGGTGCTGAAAAACTGCTTGATGACGGCTACCGGGCGGTTTTTTTGGGGCCCGGCTTGTGGGACGCAGCGAGATTGAAGCCGGATCGAAGTCCCATCGATGGATTGTTTTCATCGGTCGATTATTTGTCGGCCCTGCGCGATGGTCGTTTTGACGAAATGGTCAAGCGGGCCGAAGGCAAAACAGTGGCCGTCATCGGCGGCGGATCCGTGGCCATGGATTGTATCGAATCGGCCGCAAAGATAGGTGCCGCGGATGTTTACCTGATCTACCGGCGATCATATTCCCAGATGCCGGCGGAACCGGATGAACGTGTCGAAGCCCTGGAAGCCGGTGTCCATTTTTTATTGTTAAACCAGCCGGTGGATTACGTAGCCGATGAGAACAACCGGATCACCGGTATAAAACTGGTCCGTACCCGTCTCGGTGAGCCGGATGACTCCGGCCGGCGTCGCCCCGAGAACGTCCCGGACAGTGAATGGGTGCTGGCGGCCGATATGGTTGTCGAGGCCATCGGTAATCAGGCACCGGCGGAATTATCCGAGTGCTATCCCGGTGTTGACGTGGATACCCATGGATTGATCCAAGCCGATTCTAAAACCGGTCAAACATCGGTACCGGGCATTTTTGCCGGTGGTGACATCGTCCGGGGGCCGGCCCTGGTGGTCAATGCCGTCCAGGATGGAAAAATAGCTGCCCAGGCCATTATAAAGTATCTGAATCAACGGGAGGTATAACCATGGCGGACCCAATGGCTAATCAGGTGGATTTATCCGTCGATTTTTGCGGCGTGAAATTCAAAAACCCCTTTTTACTCTCCTCCTCGCCGGTTTCAAACAGTGCCGAAATGGTTGAGAAAGCATTTGAAGCCGGGTGGAGTGGGGTAGTTTTTAAAACCTTGAATTCAGATCGTCTCCCCATCATTCATCCATCTCCCCGAATGCATTGCGTCCATTATGGTAGTAAAAAGGAGATGGCCGTTCAAAATGTAGAGCAGATCTCAGACCGGCCTCTTAAGCATAATCTCATGGAATTTCGTTATTTAAAGAAAAACTATCCGGATTATCCGATCGTTGCCAGTATCATGGGGTTTTTTGAAGATGAATGGGTTTATTTGGCCCAGGTGGCCGAAGATAATGGCGCGGACATGCTGGAATTGAATTTTTCCTGCCCGCATATGTGCATCGAGGGATCAGGTCACAAGGTGGGCCAGGCCTTTCACCTGCTGGAGCGATTTACTGCGGCCGTGAAAAAAAACGTTTCCATTCCGGTCATAGCCAAGATGACGCCCAATATTACCGATATGAACGAGCCGGCCCTTTATGCCAAAAACGGCGGCGCCGACGCCATCTCAGCCATCAATACGGTTCGGGGGATTTCGGAGGTCGGACTGGATGACTGGGTCCCCCGGCCCAGTGTTTTCGGCAAAGGGGCCATCAGCGGCACCTCCGGTCCGGCGGTAAAGCCGATCGGGTTGAACTTCATTTCCGCTATGGCCCAATGTGAAGAATTAAAACTGCCGCTGTCGGGTATCGGCGGGATTGAAACCTGGGTGGACGCGTTGGAGTATATCCTGCTGGGTTCTTCGACCGTCCAGGTGACCACCGGCATCATGCATTATGGTTACCGGATTGTAGCGGATATGATCGAAGGCCTCTCCGATTATATGGTTCAACGAGGCATTGGTCGGGTCACCGATCTGGTAGGGAAGGCCTTGCCAAATCTGCACGAAACCGATCAGTTTGAATTGGACCGTCAGGGCATCACCCATTACGACCTGGATCGGTGTATCGGTTGTGGTCAATGTTTGATTGTTTGCGATGATGCCGCCGGACAGGCCCTCGAGTGGGATAGTGGAACCCGGCGTCCGCACCTGATTGAAGACAAATGTTTAAGTTGCATGCTCTGTTCTTTTGTCTGCCCGGTACCCGGTTTGATCTCCTTCAAGGAAATGCCCAGAGACTGGAATCGCCAGGAGACGGCGGTAAAGGATCCAGGCCTTGAGAAAGAATTAAAATACAAGCCATTTACCAAGGAGGCCCCCAATGAGTGTATTGCTTAAAAATGGAATGATAGTCAATGCGACCGGTCGTTACACGGCGGATGTATACGCCGAAAAGGATCGGATCAAAGCCATCGGTACGGATCTTGACTACGCCGCCAATGAAGTCGTCGATGCCAGGGGAAAATATGTTCTGCCCGGGGCAATCGATCCGCACACCCACATCTCCATGCCTTTTATGGGGACTTTTGCCCAGGACGATTACGAAACCGGCACGATTGCCGCGGCTTGCGGTGGGGTCACTTGCGTGGTTGATTTCGACCTGCAACAAAAAGGAGAATCGCTGTTGGACGCCCTGGAGCGGAAAAAAGCACTGGCCGACGGCAAAGTTGCCGTGGACTACTCGCTGCACCCGGCGGTGATGGATCCCCGGCCGGAGGTGATCGAAGAAGTTAAGAAGGCCTGTCTGGAATACGGTACACCGAGTTTCAAGATTTTCATGGTCTACGACTTCCGGGTGGATGATGCCACCATGGTTAAACTTTTGGAAGAGACCAAAAAATACGGCGGACTGGTCCAGGTCCATGCAGAAAATGTTTACATCATCCAGCACATGAATGAGGTGCTGGCGAAGGAAGGCAAACTCGATCCTTACTACCATGCCATGAGCCGGCCCAATATTGCTGAGGAAGAGGCCATTTACCGGGCTTCCAAGATGGTGGAATTGACCGATTCCAGGATTTATATCGTTCACCTTTCCTCCAAAGAAGGGCTCTGGATCGTCAAAAAAGCCCGCGATCGTGGCGTCAACGTTTTTGCCGAGACCTGTCCCCAGTATCTTTTGCTGGACGACGAACGATACAAGGAGCCCGGTTTCAGCGGCGCAAAGTACGTCATGAGCCCGCCCCTTCGTACTCGGGAGAGCAACGAAGCCCTGTGGGAGGGATTGCGGGGCGGTGACCTCCAGGTGGTCGCCACGGACCATTGCCCGTTTGATTTCAACGGTAAAAAGGATATGTTCGGCAAGGACGATTACAAGAAGATTCCCAACGGTGCCCCCGGCATCGAGACCCTGCTGATGCTATTGCATACGGAAGGCGTGGTTAAAGGTCGCATCAGTCTGGAGAAAATGGTGGAAGTCCTTTCAACCGGCACGGCCAGAATGTTCGGTCTCAGAGATAAAGGCGAGATCGCCGTGGGAAAAGATGCCGACATGGTCGTTTTCGATCCGGATCGAAAGTTTACCATCACCCAGCCTAAGCTGCACATGAACGTCGATTACACCCCGTATGAAGGCATGGAGATGACCGGGATGCCGGATCTGGTCTATTCCCGGGGGAAGAAGGTTGCCCAATGGAACGGCGAGCAGATGGAATTTGTCGGACAGGCGGGTCACGGAAGGTTCGTTAAGCGGGAGCCGTTTGAAGGGTTTTAAATATAGGTTTCCAGATAAAGCTTTTTAGACTGCGTTATCGGTCGCCCCCCTTCGACGACGTACGATTTGTACGCCTTACTCCGGGGGGGCTCCCGCTAGCCTTATTAAAAAAATATTATCTGAAAGCCTATTGTCGGAGGGCCGGAGAGATTTTTTCGATTTAAACGCCACATCAAAAAGGTGCGACGAGCAAACAACCGCCTATCGCACCCTTTTCATTTATTGATTGCTATTTTCTGGTAACCAGTAGCCAGTATCCAGAAATCAATTTAGGCCGCGTCAAGTTTCTGGCGATCGGCCATGGTCATGAGGACCCGATCCCTGGCTTTATCGATGCCCAACGCCTTCCGTTTCTTATCGATATGATCGATCATCATCCGGGCCATCTTGTAGGGGTCTGCTTCGAATCCCCATTTTCCAAGCCCTTGCGCTTCCAGACCTTCAAAAAGCAGCTTGTGAAACTTGGTATCTTCCACAATGGGGAAGGTAACTCCGAAGATGGTGTAAACACCGGAAGCTACGAAGTACTGCCCAATACTGATGGCTTTTTCACTCATCCATTCCGGCGCCGCACCGACTGCCGGCAGATCGGCAATACTGTCACCCAGACCGCCGACGCGAACCATCTCTGAGGCGGCAATCAAAATACGGCTGTTGTCGACGCAAGATCCGATGCCGAGACAGGGCGGCATACCAACCGTTTCACAGACTTCACTCAGGCCCGGGCCCGCCAGATGGGCGGCTTCAGGAGTATAAAGCCCCGCTTTGGCCAGCGCAACCTGGGAACACCCGGTTTGTAGTACCAATACATCATTTTTTATCAATTCCTTGACCAGTTCCACATGCACCCAATCCTGCTTGACGCGCGGATTGGTGCAACCCACCACCCCGGCAACGCCACGGATGCGGCCATTAATAATATTGTCGTTGAGTGGCGTATAAGAACCCCGGAAGGACCCGCCGAGCATGTAATTGATATATTCAGTGGAGAATCCATGGATCCCCGGGTTGGTGATCTGGGGAATTTCTATTGGCTTGTTGCGGTTCTTAAATCGGGTAATGGCCTTGATGACCACTTCGTCAGTACAATCCATTGGGGTGTGGTCATTAAATTCAATATGGGTGGCCCCTTCGATATGGCATCTCGGGTTGGTGGTTATCAATTCGGTGCCATAACACTGGGCCACGGAAACCAGCCCCTGTTTAATACACTGAATGTCCACGCACATCGTATCCACCGCACCGGTGCAAATTACCGCTTCGGTGGACATGAAATTGCCGGCGTGGGGAATTCCGTGACGGCTCATCATTTCCGCACCGGAACAGCACATCCCGACCAGGTTGATTCCTTTGGCCCCGACTTTCTGGGCTTCTTCCACCAGAGAGGGTTGATTAACCGACACGACCATCGACTCAAACAAATTCGGTTCGTGGCCATGGATGATGATATTCACCATATCTTCCTTGAGGACGCCCATGTTGACCTCCACATTAACGGGAGACGGCGTGCCAAACAGGATGTCTGAAATTTCCGTGGCCACCATGGATCCGCCCCATCCGTCGGCCAGGGCCGCCCGGCTGCATTGCTTGGTAATATTTTCGTAATCCTGATCGACACCCATGTGGGTACGATGCAATAATTCCATGATTTCGCGCATGGCACCCCGGGGAACGATATCAAGTTTGCGCCAGGTTTCGAGCGTCTTTTCCGGTACCCGTTTGGCAAAAGGAATTTCTCCTTCAACCTGTGTATAGGTCCGTTCCAGCTCTTTATAAAGATCCGTGGCAATCTCTTTATCGGTGCGCCCCTCGGTTTCGATGCCGATGGAATCGGCGACGGAATGTAGTTTGATCGGGTCCTTAATCTTGTAATCGGTGATATGGCCATTGACCACTTCCCGAAAAAGGTCAACCATCGCCATCCCATGGTCCGTATGGGCGGCCGACCCGGTGGCCACCATGCGGGCAAAGTTTCGCGACATGATGGTATCAATGGTGGCGCCGCAAACACCCACCTTGCCATAAGGGTCCCGTGCATTTAAGCGGCAGGGGCCCATGGAGCAATGCTTGCAGCAGGCTGAGTTCGCCCCGATGGGGCAGGCTTTCATGCTGGCCGCTCGGTCGAAGGCAGTTTCCACCCCATCCCTTCTGGCCTTTTCCAGCATTTGAGCCGTTGCATCACATATGGTCCAATCTTTGATACTCTCCTGGGTTTTTTCTTTCTTCTGGATCGATTTTTCAACCATGATTAGCCTCCTTTAATTATAATAGTAACGATTCCTATTATTGATACATGTTTAGATTGAGGGTTGTCAAGGAAAAATATCATTTTTTCCATCCGCTAAGGCGGTGTATCGTTTGATCTCACTTGCTGTCGCTTTGGATTTGTTTTTCAATTGATTATGCAGTATAAGATTTAGTTACCTGATTTTTTTCATGGAACCTTGGATACAGGTTACAAAGGCTTATCTTATCGATTGTTATGGATTCCTGGATTACCCGTAAACCAACCCGTCGCATTCATGTCGGCAATGTCCCCATCGGTAACAATGCGCCCATTTCGGTTCAATCGATGACCAATACCCACACGGACGATGTAACGGCCACCGTTGCGCAGATCAGGCAATTGACCGCCGCCGGTTGCGAAATTGTTCGAGCGGCCATACCCGATCCCCCCGCGGTGGCGGCCATCGCCACCATTAAAAGCCGGATTGACATTCCTCTCATCGCCGACGTTCATTTTGATCATCGGCTGGCCATTGCCGCAGCCGAGGCGGGTGCCGACGGTCTGCGGATCAATCCGGGTAATATCGGGTCAATGAAAAAAGTTCATGCCGTGGTGGATTGCGCCCGGGACCAGGGGATTCCGATACGCATCGGGGTTAATTCAGGATCCTTGGAAAAAGATCTAGTCGCCGAAAATGGCGGTGTTACTCCCGAAGCGATGGTGGCCAGCGCCATGCGTCATATTCATTTACTGGAATCGCTAGATTTTCATGACATCAAAGTCTCTCTGAAAGCTTCGGATGTTTACCGTACAGTCAGCGCCTACCGACTTTTAAGTGCGCAAACCGACGTTCCATTACATATTGGCGTTACCGAGGCGGGGGGGTTATATCCCGGCATAGTGAAATCCGCGTTGGGAATCGGAATGCTCCTGGCCGAAGGGATCGGTGACACTTTGCGGGTATCCCTTACCCGGGATCCGGTCGAAGAAGTTCGGGTCGGATATGAGATTTTGAAGGCACTGGATATCCGCCGGCATGGCCCGGAGATCATTTCTTGTCCTACCTGCGGTCGATGCAATATTGATCTGTTCGATATCGCTGATCAGGTTGAAAAGGCGCTTTTAACCCGACCCACTCCCGTCAAGGTCGCTATCATGGGATGTGTGGTCAATGGACCGGGGGAAGCCAAGGAAGCCGATATCGGTATTGCCGGAGGTGATGGTGTGGGGATCTTGTTTCGAAAAGGAGTGGTGGTAAAAAAAGTCCCCCAGGATCGACTGGTTGAAGTACTTTTAAAGGAAGTGGACGAAATCGAGAATAGCAACTATCGAAAGGAATCACATGACAAATAAGCCCAAAACAGCAATTTCCCCCACCCGGGCCGAAGATTATCCGGAATGGTATCAGCAGGTGATCAAGGCAGCGGATATGGCGGAAAAATCACCCGTTCGCGGGTGCATGGTCATTAAGCCTTGGGGGTATGCGATCTGGGAGAATATCGTTCGGGTCATGGACACGATGTTCCGGGCCACTGGTGTCAAAAATGCGTATTTTCCTCTGTTTATCCCGCTAAGTTTCCTGGAAAAAGAGGCTGAACACGTGGAAGGCTTCGCCAAGGAATGTGCCGTGGTTTCCCATCATCGGCTCGAACAGGGGGAAAAGGGGCTGGTTCCCGCCGGTCCCTTGCAGGAGCCCCTGGTCGTCCGGCCCACTTCGGAAACCATCATTGGCGACGCTTTTTCGAAATGGATTAAAAGTTACCGGGACCTGCCTTTATTGATCAACCAGTGGGCCAACGTCGTGCGGTGGGAAATGCGGACGCGGATCTTTTTACGCACCAGTGAATTTTTATGGCAGGAAGGACATACGGCCCATGCCACCGAGGGAGAAGCCGTGGCCCGGACCCGCCAGATGTTGGATGTATATGCCCAGTTCGTGGAGGAGAATCTGGCCATACCGGTCATCAAAGGGGTAAAAAGCCAGGCGGAAACCTTTCCCGGGGCGGTAGAGACTCAGTGCATCGAAGCCATGATGCAGGATCGCAAGGCTCTCCAGGCGGGAACATCTCATTTTCTTGGTCAGAACTTTGCCCGGGCTTCGGGCATTAAATTCCAGTCCCGGGAGGAAATGGAAGAATACGCCTGGACGACATCCTGGGGTGCGTCCACGCGTCTTATCGGTGGATTAATCATGACCCACGGCGATGATGACGGACTGGTGCTGCCGCCTAAAATCGCCTCCTCCCATCTGGTATTGCTGCCCATCTATCGCAAACCGGACGAAAAATCTGCAGTAATGGCTTATACCGAGAAATTGGCAAATCGATTGCGGATGATACGTTATCATGATCGTCCCATCGAAGTGGAAATTGATGATCGCGAGATTGGTGGCACCCGAGGGTGGGAATGGATTAAAAAAGGGATCCCGTTACGGGTTGAAATTGGTCCCCGGGATATTGCCGCTGATTCGATTTTTGTCGGTCGGCGGGATTTACCGTCTAAAATGAAGGAATCAATCCTCACCGATCGCTTTGTGGACGGCATTTCAGAACTTCTGGATAAAATCCAAGATAATATATTCCAAAAAGCGCTTCGTTTCAGAAAAAAACATACGGTGGCTATCAACGACGCAGGCGTATTCAATGACTTTTTCACTCCCAAGAACAGGGAAAAACCGGAAATTCATGGTGGATTCGCTCTGGCGGCCTGGTGTGGGTCAGCCGGATGTGAAAACAGACTGAAAACCGATTTACGTGTCACGATTCGCTGTATCCCATTTGATAATAATCTGGTTGATCATAACCTGGCCACCGATAGGTGCATTCATTGCGGTGCGCCCGCCGATCAACAGGTTGTCTTCGCCAAGGCATACTAAATATGATCCGGATCAACGACATCATCGATAAAATTGCCTCGTATTACCCCGAAGCCGATTTAAGTATTATCGATCAGGCTTACGTTTACTCGGCCCAGGTACATGCGGGACAGGTTCGTTTGTCCGGTGAACCCTATCTATCCCATCCGCTTGAAGTAGCCAATATCCTAGCCGATATGAAACTGGATACGATCAGTATTGCGTCTGGGTTGCTTCACGATGTTGTCGAAGACACCCATGCCACCGAAGAAGATATCGAGAAAATGTTTGGCTCCCAAGTCCACCGCATCGTCATGGGGGTTACCAAAATCAGTGCCCTTCCGTTTTCCGGTGCCAAGGCCCGGCAGGCCGAAAATATTCGTAAAATGTTGCTGGCGATGGCTGACGATATCCGGGTCATACTTATAAAATTGGCTGACCGGCTTCATAATATGCGCACGCTGAAGTATCATACCAAGAAGTCAAAAAAGCGACAAATCTCTCAGGAAACCTTAGATATTTACGCTCCGCTTGCCGCCCGCCTGGGGATTTACTGGATCAAAAACGAGTTGGAAAACAAGGCCTTTTTTTATGCCGAGCCCGAGGAATATAAAGAAATCGAAACAAGGGTCAACAAGGAACGAGTTGAACGGGAAGAGTATATCGAAGCAGTAAGAAACCTCATTTTCGAAAAGATGATGGCCAATGGGATGGAATGTGAAGTCCTGGGGAGGTTTAAGCATTTTTACAGTATCCATCAAAAAATGGAAACGCAGAATTTACCATTTGAAGAGATCTACGATATCTTTGCATTCCGGATCATTCTGGACACGATTCCCCATTGCTATGAAGTTTTGGGAATTATCCACTCCCTATGGAAACCCATCGATAACAAATTCAAGGATTATATCGGCCGACCCAAGTCGAATATGTATCAATCGTTGCATACCACGGTTGTCGGCCCCGTGGGGGAACGAATCGAAATACAGATTCGAACCCGGGACATGGATCAAGTGGCTCGGTCCGGGATTGCCGCTCACTGGCGTTATAAAGAGAGCAATAAGGACAACGACGAGGAAAGTAATACCTATTCCTGGATTCAGGATCTGGTTGAAAACCAGGAGAACATTAAAAATCCCAATGAATTTTTAGAAAACGTCCGGATGGATCTTTTTCCGGATGAGGTCTATATTTTTACCCCTACCGGAGAAGTAAAATCCTTTCCCAAGGGCGCCACGCCCGTCGATTTTGCCTATAAAATTCATACGGAAGTTGGCCATCAATGTGTGGGCGCCAAGGTGAACGGTCGCATGGTTCCCCTTAAATACGAGCTTCAAACGGGCGATATCGTTGAAGTGGTCACCGCCAAAGGGAACCATCCCAGCAAAGACTGGCTCAACTTTGTTCAGACGGTCAAGGCCCGATCAAAAATCAGACAATGGGTCAAGGATCAGGAAAAACAGCGCAGTATCAGTCTCGGCCGGGAAATGTGTGAAAAGGCGTTTCGTAAGCACAAGCTGAATTTCAACGCCCTGGCCAAGTCCGACGAAATGGAGAAGGTGGTAACTCAATTCGGTTTCAAGACCCTCGACGATCTGGTGGCCAGTGTTGGCTACGGAAAAACAACCCCCCTACAAATCATCCGGCAGATTGCTCCTAAAGAGGAAGAGAAAAGCAAGACGGATCGATCCCTGATTACCAAATTAATGGGTCGGGTTAGAAAAAGGAAACCACCTGCCGGGGTGCGGGTTCGGGGACTGGACGATATTCTGATTCGATTCGGCAAATGTTGCCGGCCGGTACCGGGAGACGCTATCATCGGTTATATCACCCAGGGGCAGGGGGTAACCGTTCACCGACCCAATTGCCGGAATGCTCTCAAAACCAACCCTGAGCGTCAGATCGAAGTGGAATGGAATCTGGAAACGTCGGGCACCTATCCGGTTAAGATCTGTATTCGTTCATTGGATCGGATGGGGTTATTGGCCGACGTGGCCGGCCATATCAGCAAAATCGGCGCCAATATTGTCAGCGCCAATACCGTCACCCATGAGGACAACACCGTCGACACCTACTTCACCCTTTCCGTTAGCGACACAGCTCATCTCAGCCAGGTGCTGTCCGGGTTAAGAAAAATCCGGTATGTCCAGGAGGTAAAGCGGATTGGTTAGTTTGGTGGGCGTCTCGGCCTGCCGGTCTCTGGTTTTATAGTTTATCTTATGGTGCTTTAACAACCCTTCCCGATTTAATACAATTGGTACAGGCCACTATTTTTTTAACCTGGCCCGTTTTTGTGGCCGCTCGGACCCGTTGCAGGTTTGGATTAAAGCGCCGTTTAGTAAGATTATGGGCATGGCTCACATGATGACCGGTCATCGGCTTTTTCCCACAAATTTGACATACTTTCGACATGGTGTGACTCCTTTAAGAAATAGTTGATTGAAAATTTTAAATCGTATTGATCCAATTTACTGGAAATTAATCAACTTATCTTTTTCCAGGGCCTCCTGACACAGATCAATATACTGGCGGGCCTCTTGGTCATATCCGACATTGGGGTAGCCGCTCAGCACCCCTTGAAACCGGGCCAGAGCTCCTTTGTAATGCTTGGTTTTATAGTAAAATCGGCCCACATCCATTTCATGCCCCGCCAGAGATTTTTTAGACTCATCGATATGTTTTCGGGCTTTATCGGCGTAAGGACTTTCAGGGTACTGGGTCATCAACTGCTGAAAAGTTTCCAGCGCCTGGTGAACAACGGTTTGATCACGATCAATTGAATCCATCCTGTCAAAGTAGCAAAGACCCACTTGATAAATTACATAAGGGATTGCCTCGTTGAGCGGATGCAGGGATTTAAATTCCTGATAGGCGAAAATTGCCTCTTCATACTCCTCCAGTTGGTAATGTGCATCGGCTATTTTTAGCTCGGCCAGGCTTGTGTATTTGCTGAAAGGATACCATTCTTTTAAGTTCTGAAATGTTTCAAGCGCATCACGGTATTTTTTCCGGTTATACAAGTCCATCCCGGTGGCGACTAATTCCTCCACCGGTGCATGCTCTTTGGTTCCAAACCAGGCGCATCCCGCGCCTAAGACGCAAAAAGAAATAACTAATGAATAAATAAGTAAGCGTGGACTATTCATAATAAAATCGGGCCCGTTTTGTCACACCGTTAACAGAGCCCGAGGATCACATTATTACTTTAGTAAATAATGACGGCCATCTTTCCCCTAATCGATATCGATCAGTCCGGATGACCGGTCAAGCTGCTATTTCAGACGAGTTTATCGATGATTTCTTCCAGTTTAGACTTGGCAACAATACCAACAACCTGATCGGCCACCTTGCCGTCTTTAAAGAAAATCAGGGTTGGGATCGATTTGATGCCGAATTTGCTGGGTGTTACCGGATTATCATCCACGTTGCATTTCCTAAACTGCACCTTATCACCATAGCTACCGGCCAATTCTTCGATCATGGGGCCAATTGCCCGGCAGGGCCCACACCAGGGTGCCCAGAAATCCACAAGCATCGGGGTTTTATGTTCCTGTATCTCCTGGTCAAAATTGTCATCGTTGATTTCAACGATATTCGCTGCCATAATAATCAAATCCTTTCCATATTTATGATTGCTGAATCGAGACCTTTGTGAACTGAAATTTTTCTACGGTTTCAGATGGGGAAACATATAGTGCTCTTTATCAATTTGTCAACTGCAATTCAGGATAATTGCTATCCGGTATACACCGGTCTAAACAGGTGCATCAATTCGGTACCGCAAATCGTTAGCCCGTAATATTTATATTGAAATCGGGTTGTTGTTGGTCTAAGATTTAAAATATTAACCGGGGAGGAGAAGGTGGATAGCGGATTACGCATCGGTGCGCTGATTTCCGGGAGCGGTACGAACCTTAAAGCAATTATTGATGCCTGTGCTGATGGCCGGATCACCGGGGAACTTGTTTTTGTGGGGTCTGACAATCCGAAAGCTGCGGGTTTGGAATGGGCGAAATCTTGTCAAATTCCGACTTTTGTCGTCGATTATAGTGACATTATCCGGAGATATCGTGAGAATGCAGCCAGCCTGGCCCTTCCTCCCAACTGCGATATTGAAGCGATTATCTCCCGGCAGCGGATTTTTCCATCTCGATCGGCACGTGAGAAGTTAATGGCTTTTTTTACGACCCGTTTGGTCGCCGAGGCCCATTTGCTTTCACGGATGTCTGCCTATCGATTTGATTTGCTGGTGCTGGCGGGCTTTATGCGCAACCTGACGCCTTATTTCATCGATTCAATCAATACCGATCCGATGCGTCCCCGGATTATGAATATCCATCCCGCCCTTTTACCTGCTTTCCCGGGTGTGGATGGCTATGGTGATACGTTCCGTTACGGATGCAAAGTGGGCGGATGTACGGTGCATTTTGTTGATTACGGTGAGGATTCAGGACCGATCATTGCCCAAAAGGCCTTTGAAATCAGTCCCGATGATACCCTCGCGATGATTCGCAACCGAGGGCTTGAGCTTGAGTGGAAGCTCTATCCTGAATGTATTCAAATGTTTGCATTGAATCGGCTGCGAATTGAAAAGGAAACCCATCCCTTGCCCGGCGGGGATTCATATTCAAAGATGATCGTCCGGACCCTTTCGTCCGCTTAGGCTTTTGGAAAGGATTGACCCTTGGATCTATTTTTATCAAAGTCAACCACCTTCGGCTAAAGCCGAAGGTTTGGGGTTCGAGGGATCAAGTGAAAAGACCATCCGAGCCTTTCCTTGAATCCTTACGGCATCATCAACAATTAAAATAAAGTCTTCGCCTAAAGGCGAGGGTTTTTCTCCCATTCCCCGAGTGGGACAATAAACGTTGTATTTGCAATTAGTGTGTGGTCGCTTTTCCACACACGCCTCACATCTCACATCAGCCGCATCATCAATGGAAGGGCTACGAAGGTCCCGAGTGAACTTCCTAGATTGGTAAAAACAACCACCAGTAATATCCGGGTCACTTTATTTCGCCAGAACCCCTTAATGGAAAGGATGTCGGTTTGCAGGTTTTCCACATCCTTCACCTTTGGTTTGCGGGAGACCGCTTCAACCAAGCCCGAGACCCAGCCGGCGGCAATCAATGGATTGAGAGAAGTTAGCGGAGCAGCCAACACTGAAGAGATTACGGTAAGAGGATGTCCCAGCGCCAGCAGAGCACCCAGCCCGGCCAGGGTCCCATTGGCCAGCACCCACCAGGTGAGCATATGTTTGCCGGTATCGATCCCGCCATGAAAAAATCCCAGCACAAATATACCGATGATCAGAGCAGGGATGAGCCATTTGAGCAGGCCGATGGATTTGCCGGAGGGCGGGATCACGTCCAAAGGCGCAAGGTCCGTATTGATATGCCAATATTTTTTTATCCCTTCGACATGACCGGCACCCACCACAGCCACGATTTTTTTCCCAGGGGCCGTTCGGATTCGTTGGGCCAGATACTGATCCCGTTCATCAATGATGATCCTGCTGATCACGGGGAAGGATTTACCCATGTCGGCCAATACCGCTGTCAACACGTCCTGCTCTTTCATCTTTTCAACATCTTCGGCACTGATCTCATCGGCTTCGCCAACGGACAGGATGAGTTGGAAAAGCAGCTTGAGCTTGTCCCACCACCCCATGGCCCGCCAGGTCCTTGCCAAGGTCACGCGAACATCCCGGTCCGCCAGATGAACTTGAGCATTCACCCGGTCAGCTGCTTCAATGGCCCGGATCATTTCTTCACCTGGCTTTATATCGAGTCGACGGGCGATTCGCTTTTGAAAAGAGGCCAATAACAGATGCGATAATAATAAGAACGCCTTTTTTTCCTTGATGACCTTGATGATATCGGTGTTGAGCCATTGATCCTGACTTCGTATTGATTGGTAGCGGGACGAACAAAGCTCAACACAAACCGTTTCCGGCTTTTCCTCATCAATCACCGCTTCGACTTGCGCCACGCTCTCATGGGAAACATGGGCTGTACCGATTAAGGTGATTTCTTTATCTTCAGTTGTCAGGCGATGTATCATTATGTTAATTGAGATTAAGCTAATTGTCTCCGCTATAGAAATTACAATCTAGCAACATAGCCATCGAATCAACCAAGTCAATTTAAAATTCACCTGTTGATCGCCATACCTCCCTTCAAAAAAGTACGCCTCGAAATAACAGAAACCATTTTTCCTCCATTTAAAAATTTAATAACCATATATCGTGCCCTGGTGTATTGAGACAAAATTGATATTAATGGTTACAAATCATCAGCAATGGTTTCGAAGGTATTAAAGGGTATTTCGGCGATTAGCGCCCCGGACAGTCAGCATGCGTTCATGGAGCCGCCGGGCCTGGATACAGAAGGTTTCCAGCTTGGCATTAATAAGTTGGGGAAAAGGAGAGCCGTCGGATTCGATGGCCAAAAACGGCAGGTCATCCAGATCGGTTAAAACAGTTTGCAGGTTCTCATCCCCCGGATTGGTCGATAACTTTCCGGATCGAGTCATGACCTCGTTCAGGATGGACTCGGAGATTCGGTTCGGCATGCAGCCGAACGGACCAATGGAGATGACCCCACAGGCATGCGTTGCGATTTCAGCCAGGGAAGAACCAATTGTCAGTATCGCCTCTCCGGCCAGATCAGGTGAAATGTAGGGCAGAGCAGAATTAATGACTGCAGGAATATCGATGGGTTCGCTATGAACCAGATTGCTTTTGTTCATGGTCTTTTTAATCCGTTTTTCGTAGCGGACCATGAAGTTCTGACGAATCAGAAACCTAAGCAATTCCAAACCTTTAAGGGTATGATCGGAATATCCCCTTTGGGCACAATAATCGGTGTAACGGACCCATTCGGCAATGGGGGCGCAAGTGGTTGCAAATCCCTGTTCGGCGAGGTGTTCGGTAATATGCTGGCGGGAAAGGCCGTCCCTGCGAACAAATATCTCGCCGGTGAGTGCGACGACGGGGACTTCTTCCACCGGGCGCTTTAACGCCACTTGCTTTAACCGAAGAGTGCTCTTATCCAGCTGGGTTTCCAATCGTTTGAAATCACCACCGGCTAGAGCGTTCCGGATATGATCCCATTCCTGTTCGAACAATGCCATGGCCGCATCAGGCTGGCGGGCATTGGCCAACAGCATCGAACGGGTATCTTCCATGACATCCGATACAACAACGGCATACCAGCCCCGTCGATCGAAATCACCTGACATCCCCAGGTAAGAATTCTCCGCGGATAAGGAAAGAATGGCCACATCGGGTATTTTGAGCCGTTCGATCAGGTCCTCCATAAAATTACAATATTGGCCGAATCGACATGGGCCGGAACCGGTGGGCATGAAATAGACCAGGATTTCGTTTTGTTTTTTTTCGTTTTGGATGTAGCTTAGCAGGGTCCCGGTGGTGAGGATCAAGGGAAGGCATTCCTTGCAGGTGGTATTGGCCCGTCCCAATTTGAGGACCGCTTCATCAGAAGGGTTGTGGGCCCTGGCATGGTATCCCAGTCCTTGAAAAACAGGAATAATCGCTTCAGAGGACAGTCTCCCCATGGACGGTACCAGCAGGGTGACACGAGGGTCGCTGAGCGGCAGGTGCTCTCCCGCGGAGGTAATGACATGGGGCTCGCCTTTTTCCAGTATGGCTCGTGCTGGAGAAAAAGATCGCAGATCGGAGGTAAATTCCCCCCGGGTTTCAAGTTTACGGTAAGCGGTCACGATATCCAGGAAAGCCTCGATGCGAGTCTCTATTCCAGCATCAGCGGTATGGCTGTCGAGTTCCAGGGTAAGGGACGGCTTGCGATCCATCTGGGATCGGAAATAGCCGATGACAAAGGAGTCCGGCCCGCAGGAAAAATTGGTGATATAGGTTCCGAAAAGTTGCCGATGTCGTTTGACGACTTTGGCAGCCATCAGGATCATCTGTCCCATGCCCCAGTACATATGTCGTCGACCGGATTCTTTTTCGAAATCGATAAAATCCAGCGGGATGACCATGATACCCCGGGAAGCGAATTTGTGGGGAATGCCCATGTGGGCTTCTTTTGAGAAGGCATTGTACGGCCGACCAAAGAGCACTACCGCTATCTTGTCAGGATCATCTTCTAAAACCGCCAATGCCTGGCGTCCGATCGCTTTCATCTCGGCCTGGCAGTCTTGTTGATGCGCGACGGCTTTATTAAACGCCCGCCGGGTCGTGCGTCGATCGATTCCCATTTCACGGGAAACTTTCATCAATGGCTTTTTCGACGCATCCAGTCCGGCGGTAAGATCAAGCACCGGAGAGATGATTTTCGTTCCTTGTGAGGTCAGTACTTCGAGTTGTTCCCGGAAAGTAGTTTTAATATAAAAGCTTTCCCCCTGAACCAGGGGACAGAGCTGGGCACTGCTACTACCGTCTTGAATCGGTACGCCTTTGAAATGGGGGAGAAACAGATAATCCGGCGTGGTGTCGGCTGTAATCAGAGTATGGAAAAATCCGTGCGCCAGTTCCGCCGGATAGCAAAAGGGTGCGTTGCGACGATCGATCCCTTCCTGGGCGGGATGGTCCGGGAGGATCAGGTCGAATCCAAGTTCGGAAAAAAAAGTTGAATAGAGCGGGTAGTAGGTGTTAACCAAAAAACTGCGGTTAATTGCCACGGTTGGTCGGTCGCCGGGATTTGTCACGGCCGGGACGCCAAATTTTTCGAATATAAGCTCCTGGCGCACCCGCACCAGGTCGAGATTGCCGATGTCATAGCGGACATTGTGTCGCAAGTTGTAGTACCGGTTACAGGCTCCGCCAAAAGGATATTTCCGGCCGTCCATGTGAATCGTGGCGATTTCACACCGCCGATCACATTTTTCCTTGCCGCCGCGGCAGATAAACGACTTGCCGTAATCCACACGGCGTTCGCCCAGAGTTTTAAGATCAAATTGTTGGGCGGTCATCAGACCGGCTTCCAGCCGTTTTTTGACCTCCAACGCCACACCGAAGGCGCCCATCAACCCCGGTTCAGGCGGTACGATGATCGGTTTCCCCAATAAAGATGCCATGGCCAAAGGAACCGCGCGATTATAACAAACACCACCCTGCATGAAGACTTTTTCACCCACGGGCCGGTTGCCCTTGACACGGTTGGCGTAATTCATGCAAATCGAATAAACGAGGCCGGCTACGATATCATCATGGGCGATACCCTCGTGGATGGCGTTCTTGATATCCGATGCGATAAAAGCGGCACACTGATCATTAAAATTCGGTGGGTATTTGCCCCTGACAGCCACCTCGGCAATATCCTCCATCCGGACACCGAGGGTTTCCAGAGCTGATTCCTCGAGAAATGAACCGGTCCCGGCCGAGCAGGCCTCGTTCATGGCATAATCGGAGGCCACGCCATTAGTTATATATGTGTATTTGGCATCCTGGCCACCGATTTCGAAAATAGTATCCACTTTGGGATCAAAATAGACGGCTGCGGCAGCATGGGCGATGATTTCATTGATCACACCATCGGTGAGGGCATGCAGCCCTGCGATCTGGCGCCCGGAACCGCACACACCGAGACCGAAAATTTCAATATTGGCGGGGTCGACTTCCTGGCCAACAGCCTCCAGGATGGCTTGATGGCAGCGCCGCGAGGCGCTCACCGGATCACCATTGGTTCGAAGATAGATAGAGGCGAGGATGGCATTATCTCTGGTTCGCAATAGCACGGCCTTAGTGGTGGTCGAACCCACATCCAGACCGAGGATGCACTGGTCTCCTGATTGAACCCTGTTCCGCGAAACAGTTTTAAACTCCACTTGGGATGCAAATTCCGTTAGGGGCGGGAGGGTGTCAAAAGACTTCTGTTCGGTCAGAAATAAGCCTTCCAGGTCTGTCAGAGAGCGGGTATTGTTTTTCAGCGCCCAGAGCCCGGCACCCAGGGCTTCAAAATACGGGGCTTCCTCGGGAACGATCAGGCCGGCAATTTCCTGCTCGAGGTACGTAAGCATCATCTGATTCTGAGCGGTGCCCCCGGTGATCATGATGTTGCGTCGTTCAACCTTTTTCAACAACTCAAGAATCTTGTTGGCCATCATCCGGCACAGGCCAGCGGTTACTTTTTCCCTGGGCACACCTTTGTTGGTGGCATGGGTACAATCGGATTTACAAAAAACCGAGCAACGACCCGATACCTGATACGGTTCTTGGGTGGACGACCAGTTGGCGGCCTCGTCCAGGGATACATCCATTCGGCGTAACTGCTGGAGTAAAAACTCACCGGTACCGGAAGCGCATTTATTGCCTGTTTGGACGCCGTTGATTTGTCCTTTACGGTTTAAAATGTAAACCATGAAGGTTTCACCACCGGCCGAAACAATCGCCGGGCAGGTGATATCGGCAGGTTTGACGTGGGTATAGGCCAATTCCACAGCTTCGGGCTCGGGAATGGTGGATAGGTTGAGAATTTGCCGAAAACGGCGGCCCGTGGCAGCGATTCGATCAAAAGCATCGATATCCAGCGGCTCTAAGGCCTTAAGGAGGGTCTCTTTGGGATTGCCGTCGTGGGGATAAAAGGCATGGGTGACAATGCGAGGTCTATTTAACGGGATTGAATCGGTGGGGCTTGATTGCACCAAGTGAACGACCGATACCGTGGAAGCGCCAACGCAAATCCCCAAGGCGTGCAGCGGCCGTCTATCCGGATTTGGGTGAGATGAAGTGTCATTTCCCATGGCTTAATGATTTACACAATTTGCTGGTTGTCAACGATAACACCGGAACGAATGGTGGCCTGACGATCGCTGTTGTTCTTGATCGTGATCTGCCCCTTAAAGATCACATCGGCCTCAAAAGCCACATCGCCCTCTACGATGAGCGATTCGCAATCTATCAGCGAAGGTATCCCACCGGCGAATCGGGCATCAAAATCATCGATTTTTTGAAAAAAGCGTTTATCCAGCTGAATCCGAATGGCCGGCAGGGTCCGATCCGGGTTTTGATCAAGCTTGAAATCCGTATTCAACAGATAGCAGTCGGATCGCACAGCCATCAGGTCATTGCATTTTTTTACCGGCAAAAACCGGCTGCGGGGAACCCGGATGGCAGATGCATCGTCAAACAGGGAAACCGCCGCGCCCATGGCCGTCTCAATCTGATAGACCGGGGGACTGTTTGCATCCCTGGGATCCAATGTTTTGGGGTTAATAATGATAGGCAGGTGGATAGCGCCTTCTTTTTCAAAAACCGCCTGTAATCTCAAAAGATTAACCCAGATATTGTTCGTATTAAAATAGCGGTATCGCCGAATATCCTTAAATGCGTCGAGTTCATCCACCGGGCACTGGGCCGATTCCCTTAGCACCAGCCGGCCGTCGTGTCGCCGGGCGATGTGTCCGCCTTTGATATCCGATGGGGTCTTTTCAGCCACTTCCATCATGAAAGGGAAGCCGTTTTCGGCAAAATAACCCAGCAAACCGGCATCCATGGTGGCCCCCAAATTATCCGAGTTGGCGATAAAGGCATATTGTATTCCCCTATGGATTAAATCTTCGAGCATGCCGGATGATGAAAGCGCGGTAAAGACATCACCGTGCCCGGGCGGGTTCCATTCGAGGGACGGGTCGTCCGGCCAGTGGGCTGGAGACAAGTCGTCCTGTCTGATTTTAGGAAATTTATTTTGGAGAAACAGGAGTGGGTTTTGTTTGGGGTTGATCCTTTTCAGGGCTGCCAATGTGGCCATATGGGTATTGAAACTGTTCATCAAGGCTAAAGTGGTGCCTTGACATTCAGTCTGTCCGAGAATGATTTCCAGAAACGATTTGTCGTTTTTGACCGGTAAAAGGGATTTGGGACCGGTCAGGCCCATGCTGGTGCCCAAGCCGCCATTTAACCGGATCATCATCGCTTGATGCGCCACGGATCTACCTTTGGCGGTAAATTCATCCAGATCCTCATACAAAGTAATTTCGTCGGGATGAATCGGGCGGATTTCTTGGTCGCAGATCAAGCCGGTTTCACCGGTGCATACTTGCCGGTAATAATGGGCAAAGGTCCCCGTCACTACCGGTGCCAGTCCACCGGCTCTCATTTTTGCCTGAAATAACAACAGGCTGTCTTCCCAGCGACTATCCATTACGGCAAACCGTTCTCTTGAGTTAAGTGACCGGTTCGATCCACATCATTGGATCCTCGCTACGGCCGTATTGAATATCAGTGATGGTTTGGTAAAGCTTTTGGGCCAGAGGGCCCACCTTGCCGTCGGTTACTCCAATCACCTGATCGCCGTATTTCAATTCTCCCACCGGTGAAATCACTGCAGCGGTGCCGGAACCGAAAATCTCCTGGAGCCGTCCCGAGCCATGCGCCGACATCACCTCATCGATGCTGATCTCACGCTCGGCCACTTTCATATCCCAGGACCTGGCCAGGGCCAGTACTGAGTCTCGGGTGATACCGTGCAGGATACTGCCGCTCAAGGCGGGAGTAACCAATTCATCATCGATCACAAAGAAGATATTCATGGCTCCGACTTCTTCGATATTTTCCCTTTTGACGCCATCAAGCCACAGCACCTGAGTATAGCCTTTTTCATGGGCCTTGTCCCCGGCCAAAAGGCTGGCGGCATAATTTCCCGGCGTTTTGGCCTCGCCCACCCCGCCTCGCACGGCCCGGACGTGGTCCTTGGACACCCAGATTTTCACCGGGTTAAATCCTTCGGGATAATAGGCTCCCACCGGCGATAAAATGATAAAAAATCGGTAGGCGAAAGATGCCCGTACGCCGAGAAACGGATCCATGGCAATAATGGTAGGTCGGATGTACAGGGATGTCTCCGGGGCCGAGGGTACCCATTTATTCTCCAGGGATATCAATTGTTTTAATGAATCCAAAGCCATTGATTCGTCAAATTCGGGAATACACAGCATCCGGCATGAGGTATTCAATCGTTTGAAATTATCCCGGGGCCTAAATAGTTGGATCGGGCCGTCGGCAGTGCGATAGGCCTTTAAGCCCTCGAAAACTGCTTGGCCGTAATGGAGCACCATAGTGGACGGCTCCATTGAAATCGGCGCATACGGCTCGATGCGGGGGTTATGCCAGCCCTTTTCCGGATTGTAGTCCATGTTAAACATGTGATCGGTAAAAATCGTACCGAATCCAAGCTTGGACTGGTCAGGCAGTGGCTTTAATTGATCGGCTTTATGAATTTGCGTCGGCATTTGAATTTCCTCCGGTTGGGCTTGGTTTCGGTTGGAATCGCGAACAGCCCCCTTGGGTCATTTTTTGAATCAGTAACGTAATGTAGATCAGAGGCTACCTCATCTGGCAAATGGAAATCAAGTTTAAAGTTACACCCCAATTGAGCGAAAGTCGAGGATGCCCCAGATACAAGGCATCAAGGGTGACGCTGTAGTGTACTACCGCAAACCCTTGATAACGCCGTAGGTGGGGTATGATCGGCTTTCCCACCGGG
>Ga0316198_10000281_pt1 | contig 25119 bp, 15 predicted proteins | sample OudBieAanoxic_MG_FD_204935 | JGI IMG/M metagenome (GOLD analysis project Ga0316198, IMG submission 204935) | Coastal sediment microbial communities from Oude Bieten Haven, Netherlands - site A anoxic | ecosystem: Environmental > Aquatic > Marine > Coastal > Sediment | place: Netherlands... | reverse complement strand
TGCGGGCTTCGACCCGCCCCCCTATCCGCAAGGCTGGGCGACGTACGCCGCTGAGGCCACGAAGAAGGCGGTCAGGATCCCGGTCATCACGAGCCACTCACTGCGCGATCCGGAGTACTGCGAGCAGATCGTGGCGGAGGGCAAGACCGACCTCGTAGGCCTTGGCCGTCAGCTCCTGGCCGACCCCTATTGGCCGGTCAAGGCGCAGCTCGGCCGGGTCAAGTCGATCCGTCGCTGCATCTCCTGTCTGGGCGGCTGCTGGCAGGAATCGCTCATGGCTCAGAAGGAGATCGCCTGTTCCATCAACGCCGCCTGTGGCGATCCACGCTACGCCGACATGCGACCGACGGCGAAACCGGTGAAGGTGGCCATCGTCGGCGGTGGACCGGCCGGCATGGAGGCGGCGCGCATCGCGACCGAGCGGGGCCACCAGGTCACGCTCTTCGAGAAGCATGATGAGCTGGGTGGGGCGATGCTCTACGTCTGCCTTGTGCCGGGCAAGGAGAAGATGCGCTGGTACCTCGACTGGATCCGGGACCAGCTGCTCGACCTGGCGGTCGACATCCGGCTCGCTCACGCGCCGACGACGGCTGAGCTCAAGGGCTACGACATCGTGCTCAACGCCACCGGTGCTCGCTCATACGTGCCCGAGGTACATGGCGATACCTCGGCCATCGTCCCGTTCGAGGAGGCCATGGCCTGCCCCAAGATCGCCTGCGAGTGCCATCCCGGCGGGCGGCGCATGCGCAAGCTCGGGGAACGAGTGCTGCTCTGGGGCGACAGCTACGCAGCCACCGACACAGCCGCCTTCCTGGCTGATATCGGCAAGGACCTGACCATCGTCACGGAGAACCGCGAGTTCGCCGCCGACTGTGAGGTCATCCACATGTATGTCCTGCGCAAGCGCTTCGAGCAGGGCGAGGCGGAGGTGCTCGAGTCGAGGCCGTACAGGCACAAGGTCAAGGTCCTCACCAGCACGACCGTCGAGTCCATCGACGGCGGTACCGTGGTGCTGCGCGATGCAGCCTTCGGTCGTACGACGATCGAGGTCGATGACATCGTGACCTGTCACACGCGGCCGGTGATGGGCCTGTTCGAGGACTTGCGTACCGCAGGTGTGCCGGTGATCAACGTGGGCGACTCGGTGAGCCCGCGCAATCTGTACCAGGCGGTCAAGGAGGGCTCGGACTTCGGCCTGGCCGTGGACGAACGGCTGCTCTTCAACAGCAATCATGCGGTCCTCGATGATCTGCCCATGGACGTCGTGGGGCAGCTCACACGCGAGGAGGGGCCGGCCTATGGCGCCGCGCGCATGGCCGAGCTGGCGGAGGCCGCCAAGGACTGAGCGCATGTGCCTGCCGGTCCCCCAGCTCGCACGAGGCCAGCCGGGGTAGGGCACGACCCCTCCGCTCGCTGCGGCGGGGTCGTGAGGGTGCGCGGAAAGCGCGATCGCTACTGGGGCTCGGGAGACGGGATGGGGAAGGCTTCGAAGTGAAGCTCGACCTGCTCCTGGAGGTCGGTGACCGACGCTTCCACTTCGTCCAGACGGGTCGCCTGGCCGCCGAGGCGGTTGCCCTGGTTCCTGTCGTTCTCCTCGAGCCTGCTGATGTCTTCCTGGACCTGGTCCATCTCGTCCTCGAGTGCCGCAACGCGGTCGCGAACGCCTCGGACGTTGACGTTGCCGATGCTTTCCTCGACCGCGGCGAGCCGGTCGTCGATGCCGGCGACCGTCTCTGTCAGCGTCGCGTTCGACTCCTCGAGCGACGTCATCATGGCCGCAAGGTCGGCCATCACGTCGTTGAGCGCGTCGAGGTCCGAGCCATGAAGCTCGACGACCGCCTCCTCGTAGCGGAGGACCTCCAGGCCATCCGCGTCGGTCAGGCTCAGGGTGTAGCCGTCGACGGCCCAGCCGGCGACCGTGGGCAGCAGAGCCAGGTACGCCTGCTCGATGTCCATCTGCGGCTCGTCACACATCATCCTGGTGAGCGCGAACTCCTCGGCGAATGTGAGGGTGTCCTCGCTGATCTCGTAGGTACCGGAGTAGTCGTTGCAGCCGGCCGCGCCACTGGCCATCCCGTCCTGCAGCAGCAGCGAGACCGCGGCCGGGTGAGGAGACTCGCTCGCGATGTCGCGGAAGCTCCCATCGTCCACGTAGCCCTCTAGCACCCACTCGAAGCCCTCGGCGGCGTAGGGGATATCTGTTCCGGCCTCGTCCTGGCCCAGGGCGAGCGCGGGAAGGGCCGTGCTGAACAGGGCGGCCGTCAGTACCCCGGCGACCATTCGTCGCTTGTCGATCATGGATCTCTCCTGGAACGTCGCGTGAACGCCCGGGACGGGCGCCCGGGATGCGTTCACTCGACGACCAAGTATCGACGTCGTCAGGCCAGAAGCGAACGTCCGGTTCGATGAGGGATCGATGCAGAATCGTTAACGGACCTGCCGCGTGCCCAGGTTCAACCGGCGCGGCGGCCCACGAAGCGGCGCTTCTTGCCCATGCCCACCCACCAGTAGCGCCCTCCGATGAGCGCCGGCGGCGACGCGTCCGGGTCGGTCAGCTGCTGGCCGTTGACGCGGAAGCCACCCTGGCTGATGAGCCGGCGCGCTTCGCCCTTCGACGAGCCGGCTGCGGCCACGGCTACGTCCAGCGCGGTCCAGGCCTCGGCTTCCGCTCCGAACTCGAAGCCGCCGACCGCGTCGTAGAGCACGGCCAGCACCGCCGGGTCCTCGACCGCGGTGGCGAAGGCCGCGGCCGCCACCGTCACCTGTCGTTCGGCTTCGTCCTGGCCGTGGATGCGTTCGGTGAGGTCGAAGGCGATGGCCTTCTGGGCCTGACGCTGTTCGGGCGCGGCCGCATGGGCCGCGGCGATGGCCTCGACCTCCTCGCGCGACATGGTCGTCAGCCAGCGCAGGTGATCGAGCACGACCTCGTCGTCATCGTTGATCCAGTACTGATAGAAGTCGTACGCGCTGGTCAGCTCCGCGTCGAGGAAGACGGCGCCCTTCTCCGACTTGCCCATCTTCACGCCGGCACGGTTGAGCAGGAGCGGGCTGCAGAGGCCGAAGGCGGTGGGCTCGTGGCCCTCGCTCTCGTCCCCATCGGCCGCCCGGCTCTCGACGCGCCTGATGAGCTCGAGGCCGGCCGTGATGTTGCCCCACTGGTCGGCGCCGCCCATCTGCATGTCCACGCCCTCGAGTCGGTGCAGGTGCAGGAAGTCGGCCGCCTGCAGCGTCTGGTAGCTGAACTCGGTGAAGCTCATGCCAGCGGCCAGGCGGGCCTGCACCGAGTCCTTGGCCAGCATGTAGGGCACGGTGAAGTACTTGCCGATGTCGCGCAGGTAGTCGATCATCGACATCCGCCCCAGCCAGTCGAGGTTGTTGAGCATCCTGGGCTGGGTCGGACCGGGCGAGAAGTCGAGGAACCGCTCCAGCTGCCCCTTGAGTGCGGCCGAGTTGCGCTCGATGGCCGCCGAGTCGAGCAGCACCCGTTCGGAGGACTTGCCCGAGGGATCGCCGATCATGCCCGTGCCGCCGCCGATGAGCACGACCGGTCGGCCGCCGGCGCGCTGCAGGTGGGTCAGCAGGAACACCTGCAGCAGGTGGCCCACGTGCAGCGACGTGGCCGACGCGTCGAAGCCGATGTAGGCGCTGATGGGTCCGGCGGCGAGGCGCTCCTCGAGGCCGTCGGAGCGCAGGTGGATGAGCCCTCGCCAGCCGAGCTCGTCGAGCAGCGCGGATCCGCTCATGCTCGACGGTCCGCGCGCGGATAAGTCTGTGTGTCCATCCCTTCATGCTAGCCACGGGCGAGCGTGCGCGTGTCGTGACCGCTCGGCACCCCCGCCGACAGCTGCCCGCACCGCTGCTACAGTCGCTCGCGCATGCAGCCGTATCCCCCGTATCGTCCGCCCAGACCGCCGGCGCCGCCATCGGCCCGGCGACCGGGGCCGACGCGCAAGTCGCGCCTCCTGCGCGCCCTCGTCGTGCTCGTCTTCGCCCTCTTCGCCTTCCTGGCCATGGCCGGCTTCGTGGGCGCCGTGGGCGCCGCCTTCGTCTACAGCGACGGGCTCAAGCATCCCGAGGCCCTGACCGAGCTGACCTTCCCCGAGGACACCGTCATCTACGCCCGCAACGGCACCACGGTGCTGGCCACGTTGACCAACGGCGGCGAGCGGCGGCGGACGATCGAGTGGCGGGACGTGCCGCCACACCTGGCTGACGCGGTGACGGCCGTCGAGGACAAGACCTTCTGGGCCAATACCGGCATCGATCCGCTGGGTATCGCGGCCTCGCTCGTGGACACGGTCCTGGGTGATCCGCGCGGCGGCTCGACCATCACCCAGCAGCTGGTGCGCCAGAAGCTGCTGCCCGACGAGGTCACCGCCGAATCCAGCCGCCTGGCGGACCGCAAGATCAAGGAGATCATCCAGTCGGTGCGGGTGACCGACTACTACCCCGGCGAGGAAGGCAAGCAGGCGATCCTGACGGCCTACCTCAACCAGAACTTCTACGGCAACAACAGCTACGGCGTGCGCGCCGCGGCCAGGTCCTACTTCGGGACCTTCGACCTCAAGGAGCTGACGTTGGCCCAGGCGGCCACGCTGGCGGCCATCCCCCAGGCGCCCTCGACATATGATCTGGTACGCAACGCCGCCGAGAATGACAAGGGCCAGCTGGAGGTGCCCGCGGACACGGCCATCTACCAGCGCCGCAACCTGGTGCTCCGGCTGCTGGCCGACGACCCCACGCGGCGCGTCCTCAGCGGCGCCACCTACAGCACGCAGGACTACCGCGACGCCATGCGCGAGCCGCTCATCATCGTGGACCAGCAACAGCCCAACTGGCGGGCGCCCCACTTCGTGTGGTACGTGCAGGAGGAGCTCAAGGAGCTGCTCTGCCCTGGAGCGGAGACCTGCGACGCCATCAGCAAGGGCGGCCTCAAGGTCACGACCACGCTCGACACGCGCATCCAGCGGCAGGCCGAGAGGTGGGTCGAAGCGACCGCGCTGGTGCCCCACCGCCGTAACCCGTCCCAGGCGGCCGAGCGGCTGGGCGTGCCGTACACCTCGTGGATGCAGCGGTTGCGCAACCAGAACGTGTGGAACGCGGCGCTCTCGGCCATCGACTACCAGACCGGCGAGATCATCGCCTACGTGGGCTCGGCCAACTACTACGAGCGGGCCAGGGTGAGCAGGAAGCTGCAGCCGCAGTACGACGTGCTCAGCCAGGGCTGGCGCCAGCCGGGCTCGACCTTCAAGCCCTTCACCTACGCCACCGGCATCAACGACCGCACGCTCACCGCGGCCACCATGCTCATGGACGTGACCACGAACTTCGGCGGCTACACGCCCACCGACTTCAGCGGCTACGAGCGCGGTCCGCTGCGCGTGCGGGACGCGCTGCAGTTGTCGCTCAACGTGCCCGCGGTCAAGGCCCTCAGCCTGGTCGGGGAGGGCAAGGTCTTCCGCAAGGCCCAGGCCTTCGGGATGGAGTTCCAGAAGCAGACGCCGACGGCCGGACTGTCCATGGCCCTGGGCACCCTCGAGGTCCACCCGCTCGACCTCAACCAGGCCTACGCCACCATCGCCAACGGTGGCGTCAACGTGGGCCACACGTCCATCCTCGCCATCCGCAGCGTCAACGAAGACAACCCCATCGAGCCCTACGAGTACCGCACACCCAAGGGCAAGCGCGCCATCGGCGAGCAGGCGGCCTACGTGATGACCGACATCCTCAAGGGCAATACCGACCCCTCTGAGAACGGCGTCTGGTCCGACGTAGCCCAGATCACGGCCCGGGGCGGGCAGCGCCGCCCGGCCGCCCTCAAGACCGGCACGACCAACGATGCCAAGGACCTCAACGCCTACGGCTACATCGCGCCCCCCAGCCGGCAGGGTCGCAGGAACGGCGAGTACGCCCTCTCGGTCGGCGTCTGGGCCGGCAACAGCAACGCAAGCCCGGTCACGACCGTGGCCGATCCGGTGTTCTCGCTGGACGTGGCGGCGCCGCTGTGGGACGCCTTCCTGAGCGATGTGACGAGGAGCTGGGAGGTGCGCGACTTCAGGCGACCCTCCGGGCTCTCCACGCACCGGGTCGACGCCTGGACGGGCCACGTGCCGTCGCGCTACTCCAGGCGCCAGTACACCGAACTGTTCGTCACCGGCACGGCCCCTACGACCGATCCCTACCTCAAGTCGCTCGAGGTCATCAGGGGTAGCGACGGTACGTGGTATCGCTGGCACGAGAGCTGCGAGGGCAAGCCCAGGACGCGGGGCTACCTCGCGCTCGGCGCGGCCGAATCGCACACGGCCAGTTGGAACGAGTCGGTCAAGGGCTGGATCCGGCGTGCCCGCGAGGGCATCGGCGTGGGCGCCAACGTGTCGCGCAGCAAGACGACCGTTACCGAGTACTTCTATGCGCCCTTCTACCGCCCCCACGGCGCGTCCTGGGGTGGCCCCTTCCCTCCGGCCCAATCGTGCCGCAAGATGCCTGCGCCGGAGCCGACCGAGGAGCCCTCGCCCACGCCCGAGCCGACGCCGCCGGTGTCGCCCACGCCCGGCGAGTCGACCGAGCCACCGCCTGTCGCCGTGCCCACCCTCGAGCCGATTCCCCAGCCCACGCCGGAGCCGACCAAGCCGCCGCAGCCGACGCCCGAGCCCACGCCGCAGCCGACGCCCGAGCCCACGCCGCAGCCGACGCCCGAGCCCACGCTTGAGCCGGCGTTCGAGGCGACACCGGACCCACCGCTCGAGGCGCCGCTGGAGGGACTTCCCTCCGTGTGAGACGTCCCGCTAGAGAGAGACCACCGTGGCGCCGTCCCCGCCCTCGCCCTGCTCGCCCGGGCGCCACTCGCGCACGAGCGGGTGACCGCTGAGCATCTCGCGGACCGCATCGCGCATGGCCCCCGAGCCGTGGCCGTGGACGACGGTCACTCGGCTGGCACCGGCATGGACGGCGTCATCGAGGTACTGGTCGAGCAGGTGCAGGGCCTCCTCCACGCGGGCCCCGCGCAGGTCCAGGCTGGACGCCACGGCACGGGCCCTCCGCCGTGTTGCCGCCTCGGCCCTGGCTACGGCCGCGCCGGTGGCGAAGGTACCCGCGGGCGGCTCGCCGAAGTCGCCGCGCCGGCCGCTCTTGGGCCGGCCGGCTGGGGCAGCCGCACCGCCGCCGCTCGTGCCCTCCAGCTCCTCGACCCTGACGTCCACGCGGAGCCCGTTGACTTCCAGCGTGGCCCGGCCACGACCCTCGTCGAGGGCCCGGATGGTGCCGCTCCAGCCGCTGCTCGCGACGGCGCGATCGCCCACCTGCCAGCGAGGTCGCGCCGGCGCCGGCTCGGCCGCGTCCTCCGCACTGGGCATGACGCCAAGGCGTGCGTCGATGCGGGCCATGGCCTCGTCGAGGCGCTCCTCGGTGAGCGTCTGGCGCTGCAGCGAGCCGCGCATCTCGGCGATCTCGGCCTCGATGGCGGCCAGTGCGATCTCGGCCTGTCGTCGGGCCTCGGCGGCGGCGGTCCGTCGTTCGGCCCGCGCGCGTCGCCGTTCCTCCTCGGCCTCGGCCAGCGCCGCGCGCATCTTCTGCTCGGCATCGGAGGCGCGGGCCTCGGCGGCGGCGATGTCCACCTGTGACTCGCGGATGGACGCCAGCGTGGTCTCGAACTCCTGCTGGGCCTCCGACAGCCGCGAGCGCGCGTCCTCCACCAGCGCCTGCGGCAGGCCCAGTCGCTCGGCGATGGCGAAGGCCTGGCTGGTACCGGGCAAGCCGATGGAGAGGTGGTAGGTCGGACTCAGCGTGGCCAGGTCGAAGTCGACCGAGGCGTTGCGCGCCCGCTCCTCGTTGTGCGCGTAGGTCTTGAGCTCTGCGTAGTGCGTCGTGGCCACGACCAGCGAGCCGGTACGGATGAAGTGGTCCAGCAGGGACTGGGCCAGGGCCGAGCCTTCGGTCGGATCGGTGCCGGCACCCAGCTCGTCGAGCAGCACGAGCGTGCCATCGTCAGCCGTGGCCACGATGCGCGTGATGGTGCGCAGATGCCCGCTGAAGGTCGAGAGCGACTGCGCCACCGACTGCTCGTCGCCGATGTCGGCAAGGATCTCGTCGAAGATGGGCAGTTCGCTGCCGGGCGCGACGGGCACGTGCATGCCGGCCTGGAACATCAGCGCCAGCAGGCCGACGGTGCGCAGCGCGACGGTCTTGCCGCCGGTGTTGGGGCCGGTGATGACGAGCGCGGTGTAGCCGTCGCCGAGGTGCACGTCGATGGGCACGACCTCGCCCTCCAGCCCGGGGTGCCGCGCCGAGAGCAGGCTCAGGCGCTGTTCTCGGGCCAGCGTCGGGCGCACCGCGTCGAGCTCCTCGGCCAGGCGCGCCCGGCACATCCACAGGTCGAAGCGAGCCAGCGCGTCGAGGTTCGCCTCGAGCGCCTCGGCGTTGGCCGCCACGTGGGCCGAGAGCTCGTCGAGGACCCGCTCCTCCTCGGCCTGTGCGGCCAGCTGCGCTTCGCGCCAGGCGTTGGACATCTCGACCGCGATGAGCGGCTCCACGAAGACCGTCTGGCCGCTGCCCGACTGGTCGTGGACGATGCCCTTCACGCGACTGCGCGCGTCTGCGCGTACGGGCACTACGTAGCGGCCATTGCGCAGCGTGATGATCGGCTCCTGCAGGGCGCTGGCGACGTCCGAGTGGACGAGGGCCTCGAGGCGGCTGCGCAAGCGCTCGTGGGCCACGCGCACGGCGCGCCGCAGGCCGCCCAGCGCTGGCGAGGCGGTGTCGAGCACCTCGCCGGCGGGATCGACGCTGGACTCCAGGCGCGTCCGAAGTGCCGGCAGTGGATCGATCGAGCGGTAGAGCGTGTGCAGCAGCGGCCGGTCCAGCTCGCGCAATCCATCCACCAGGCGCCCGGCGGCGATGATGGTCTCGACCACGGACCACAGCTCTCCCGGGTCGAGGCGCCCGCCCCGGCTGGCGCGGGCGATGACCGGCGCGATGTCGCGCGCGCCCCCGATGCCCACGTTGGGCTTCTCCGAGAGCAGCCAGCGAGCCTCGTCGGTCTCGTCCTGGCGACGCGTGACGATGATGGGGTCGCTGGCCGGCTCAAGCGACTCTGCCAGGCGGCGGGACGGCTCGAAGGCGGCGTAGGCGGCGAGACGCGCCCGGATGAGCGGGAACTCGAGCAGCTCGGCCGAGCGTGCGTCCATCAGTCGCGGGCACCGAACGGCAGGCTCAGCGCCGGGCTGCCGGCGATGCCGAAGCGCCAGGCGCGAGCGGCCCATTCGGGACCGGCGTAGTCGACCCCGATGCGCGGCCCGCTCAGCACGTCGAACGAGGGTGCATCCGGCGCCGGCTCGGCCAGCCACAGGCGGTCATCGCGGAGCAGATCCACGCCATCGAGGTCGCGGTCGACCGCCAGCGCCTGGCACGTCCGAGCCGGCCCGGCCGCCAGGCGCATGACCTCGTCGCGGGCGCGACCGCGGCTATGACGCATGTGCTCGATGCCCGCGACCGGCTCCACCGCCCGGATGAGCACGGCCGCGGCTTCGCCCTCGCTGCCGCAGACCACGTTGAGGCAGTGGTGCATGCCGTACACGAGGTAGACGTAGGCACGGCCGGGCGAACCGAACATGACCGCCGTGCGGGGGGTGCGGCCGGCCCGAGCGTGGCTGGCCCGGTCCTGCGGTCCCCCGTAGGCCTCGGTCTCGACGATGCGGGCCACGCGGCGACCGTGTCCGTCGTCACGCACCAGCTGGGCGCCCAGCAGTCGGCGTGCGCTGGCCACGGCCTCGCCGCGCACGGCCGCCCGACCGAGACGCGTGAGCGGAGGCTGGTCCGGGGTCGCTGTCAGCTGCTCGGATGTGGGGTCGTCCGCGCCAGTGGCGGTCAGGGTCAACCGATGACCTCGCGCACGTCGGCGGGCAGGACCGGGCCCAGCACGAAGCCGATGATGGGCGCGAGAATCTCGTAGGCGCCGCTGCCGATACTCGAGAGCTGCAGGTTCTGGTACAGGTTGGCCGTCCACTGCGGCCCGCCGCTGGGATCGACCACGACTTCGGTGCCGTAGACGGTGGAGAGCACGATCATCGTGCCGGCGATGCCGAGCACGGCGACGAAGACCGCGAAGAGTGCGCCTACCAGGTCGTCGAGGACCTGGTAGCGGGTCAGGTGCTGGTCTCCGCGGGTGGAGATGAACACCACGAACGGCGCCGAGAGCAAGATGAAGATGTAGATGATGCCGAACGCGGCCATGTCGTTGTAGGCCGTGCTGAACTGGCCCCACTCGCGATCGAGGTAGGCCCCGAGCTGGGTCTTGAGGTGTGCGCCCACGACGAAGGCGAAGACCCACCCCGCCAGCACCAGCAGGCTGCGCAGCGCACCCCAGAAGAAGCCGACGACGAGCGTCGACGCGATGATGACCAGGAGGAAGATATCGGTCGTTCCGATGATCACGACAGGCACCTCATGGGTGCAACGCTATCAGGCGCGCAGGCGCGCGCCAAGTCGTTCTGACAACACCGCAACCACCCGCTCCACCGCGGGTTGGACCGCGTCCTCGTCAAGGGCGTCGTCGACCGACTCGAATCGGAGGCGGTAGGCCAGGCTCTTCTCGTCCTCCGCCAGGGGCGCTCCGCGGTACTGGTCGAAGAGGCTGACGGCCCGCAGATGGCTGCCGCCGTGCTCGCGGATGACCGCTTCCACCAGCCCAGCCGCGGTGCTGGCCGGGACGACGACGGCGATGTCGCGCTCCACGCCCGGCAGATGCTCGAGCACGCCCACGCGCAGCCGCTCCGGCACCAGCCGGGCGAAGGCACTGAGGTCGATTTCGGCGAAGACGACATGTTCGGCGCGCACATCGTAAGCCTCCAGGAGGCGCGGGTGCAGCTCGCCCACGCGGCCCACCACCGTGCTGTCACCGGTGGGTGCCAGGGCGATCACGCCGGCGGTACGGCCGGGATGCTCGACACCGTCGCGCGGGGTGACCGGCTCGTAGACCAGGCGGTTCCAGGTCAGCCGTGCGGTGAGCTGCTCCAGCAGACCCTTGGCCATGGCCACGTCCACGGTCTGCGGCGGGCGGTCGTGGGTGACCGGCTGCTCGCGCCCGGCCAGCAGGAATCCCAGCGCCGGATGCTCCACCGGCTCGTCGTCGAGCCAGCGGTGCAGGGCCCCGATCTCGAAGATGTGGATGTCGGGCGTGCGCTGGCGCTCGTTGTCCACCAGCACGCGCAGGTGCTCGGGGATCATCGCCCGGCGCAGCTGCGAGTGGTCGCGGGTGACCGGGTTGGCGGCGATGATGGTGTGCGCGTCCTCGACCGCGTAGCCCAGGCGGGCATGGTCCTGTGGACCGATCAGGCCGTGGGTGACGACCTCGGTGAGGCCTGCGCCCGAGAGCATGTCGCGCAGCTGGTCGAGGATCTGCTGGGGGTCGGGCCGGTAGGCCGGCATGGCCGTGTGGGGCAGCGCCGCGCTCACGGTCTCGTAGCCGCGCACGCGGGCGATCTCCTCGATGATGTCGGCCTCGATGGCCAGGTCCCGGCGGTGCCCGGGGACCAGCGCCACCAGCGCCTCACCGGGCTCGACCGCCACTGCCAGCGGCTCGTGGCCGGCGATGACCGGGACCGGCTCGCCGGCCGCCTCTTCCGTCTCGATCTCCACCCGTAGCAGCTGGGCGCGCTGCTCCTCGACGCCGACTTCCTCGCCCAGGAGCTTGTTCACCCGTGCCGGGCGGAAGGCGATGCGCAGCGGCCGCGGCGCCTGCGGCTGCGTGTCCACCACCCCCCTGGCCACGCGACCCCCGGCCCAGCGCCTGATGAGGGCGGCCGTGCGGTCGGCGCCCAGGCGGGCCATGCGGTGTTCCTGGCCCTTCTCGAAGCGGAGGCTGGCCTCGCTGCGCAGGGCATAGCGGAAGGCGGTGCGGCGCACGCTCACGGGGTCGAAGATGGCCGACTCGATGATGACGTCGGTCGTCGCGTCGCCGACCTCGCTGTCGGCACCGCCCATCACGCCGGCGATGGCGAGCGGGCCGCTGGGGTCGGTGATGAGCAGGGTGTCGTCGCTCAGCTCGCGCTCCACGTGGTCGAGGGTCTCGAGGCGCTCCCCCGCGTGGGCCAGGCGCACGCTGATGTGGCCGTCAGCGACCGCGGCCGCATCGAAGGTGTGGATGGGCTTGCCCAGCTCCATGAGCACGTAGTTGGAGGCGTCGACGATGTTGGAGATGGGCCGGACGCCGGCCGCGATGAGGCGCTTCTGCACGTCCCACGGCGACTGGCCCACGCGCACGCCCTCCACGTAGCGCCCTACGAACACGGGGCACAGCTGCGGGTCGGCCACGTCCACGCGCAGGTGCTCGGCGGTGCTGTCACCCGCTTCCGCCACCGAGAGGTCGGGCCAGCGCAGCTCGGCTCCGGTGGCGGCCGCGACCTCGCGCGCCAGGCCCACGATGGAGAGAGCGTCGCCGCGGTTGGGCTTGACGTCGACGTCGAGCACGACGTCACCGGCCATGGCGGCCAGGTCGACGCCGAGCTCGCTTTCCGGGGGCAGGGTGAGGATGCCCTCCGCGTCGGCGGTGAGCCCCAGCTCGTCACCCGAGCAGAGCATGCCCTGGCTCTCGGTGCCGGCGATGGTGGTGATGTCGATGTGGCGGTCGCCGGGCAGCACCGCGCCGGGCAGGGCCACCGGCACCCGCTGGCCGGCCTCGATGTTGGTGGCGCCGCAGACGATGGACAGCTCGTGACCGCTCTCGTCCGTGCGCACACGGGTCAGCGACAGCTTCTGCGAGTTGGGGTGCGGCGCGACCTCCAGCAGCTCCCCCACCACGACGCGGTGCCAATCGGCGCCGACGCGCTCGATGGCGCTGACCTCCATGCCCAGCAGCGTCAGGCGCTCGGCCAGCTGCTCGGGCGCGAGCGCGATGTCGACGAACTCGCGGAGCCAGGAAAGCGGGACGCGCATCTACAGCCGCTCCAGGAAGCGCATGTCGTCGGCCAGGAAGGCGCGGATGTCGGTGATGGCGTAGCGCAGCATGGCGATGCGGTCGGTGCCCATGCCGAAGGCGAACCCCTGGAAGCGCTCGGGATCGATGCCGCCGTTGCGCAGCACCAGCGGGTGCACCATGCCTGCGCCGAGGATGGTCATCCAGCCGGTGCGCTTGCAGGCCGGGCAACCCTCGCCCTCGCACACCACGCAGCCGATGTCGAAGGCCACCGACGGCTCGGTGAAGGGGTAGTAGCCGGGCCGGAAGCGGGTGGCGCGGTGGGCCCCGAACATGGCGTGGGCGAACGCGTCAAGCAGGCCGCGCAGGTGGCCCAGGGTCGTGCCCTCGTCGACCATGAGACCCTCGATCTGGAAGAACTCGAAGCCGTGGCTGGCGTCGACCGCCTCGTAGCGGTAGCAGCGACCGGGCGTGAGCACGCGGATCGGCGGCTCGCTCTCGCGCATGGCCCGGATCTGTCCCGGCGACGTGTGCGTGCGCAGGAGCAGCCGGTCGTCACGGGTGGTGCCCGCTGGATCGCGCACGTAGATGGTGTCCCACAGATCACGCGAGGGATGGTCGGCGGGGATATTGAGGGCCTCGAAGTTGAGCGCGTCGCTCTCGACCTCCGGTCCCTCCACCACGACGAAGCCGAACTGGCCGAAGATGCGGGCGATCTCGCGCTCCGTCTGGCGTAGAGGGTGCAGCGAGCCGCGCCGGCGGGGGCGTCCCGGCAGCGTGACGTCTTCGGCCTCCGCCAGCAGGCGGGCCTCGAGCGCCTCGGCTTCCAGGCCCACGCGACGCTCGGCCAGCGCCTCCTCTATGGCGCTGCGCACGGGGTTGGCCAGGGCGCCGACCTTGGGCCGGTCCTCCGCGGGTAGCTGACCGATGCCGCCGAGCAGCCCCTTCAGCTCGCCCTTGCGGCCGAGCATGGCGTGCTCGATGGCCTCGAGCGCCTCAGGCGAATCCGCGGCGGCGATGGAAGCCACGGCTCGCGCCTGCAGCTCCTCGAGCTGGGCGCTGAACGAAGCGACGTCCACGACGGGCCGGGTTGCTCGTCGCTATGCGGACTTGGCGACCTCGGCGATGCGGGCGAAGGTCGCGGCATCGCGGGCACCGATATCGGCCAGGCTCTTGCGGTCGAGCTCGACGCCGGCCGACTTGAGGCCGCTGATGAGCTTGCCGTAGGTGGTGCCGTTCTGGCGCGCCGCGGCATTGATGCGCGCGATCCAGAGCGAGCGCATCTGGCGCTTGCGTTCCTTGCGACCGCGATAGGCGTAGGCCATCGCGTGCAGCTGCGCCTCGCGCGCGGAACGGATGAGCCGGCGGTGCGTGCCGGTCTTTCCTTCAGCGGCCTTGAGGAGTCGCTTGTGACGCTTGTGGGCGGCGACGCCGCGCTTGACTCGTGCCATCTGCTGTGCTTGCTCCTAGAGGTACGGCAGCATGCGCTTGACGGCCTTCTTGTTGGCGCCGTCCAGCGTTGCCTTGCCCGCGTAGCGACGCTTGCGCCGCGAGGACTTGATCTCGAGGTGGTGGCCGCGCCAGGACTTGACGCGGTAGACCTTGCCACTACCGGTGGCGCCGAAGCGCTTCTGCGCACCCTTGTGGCTCTTCATCTTGGGCACTGGCCTCAGCCTCCTGTGCTCGTCGCCGGGGACGCCTTCGGCTCTTCCTTCGCGACCGGCGGCTCCGCTGGTTGCGGCGCCGCGTCCTTGTTCTTCTTCGGCTTCTGCTCCGCAGGTGCCTTGTCGGCCTGGACCTTGGGCTTCTGCGTCGCGGTCAGCACCATCGACATGGAGCGACCTTCCAGCGTGGGCTGCCGGTCGACGGTGCCGTACTCGGCGACCTGCTCTGCGAACCGGTTGAGCAAGTCGCGCCCGATGTAGGCGTGACTGACCTCGCGGCCGCGGAACTGGACCGCGACCTTGACCCGGTCGCCGTCCTCGAGGAAGCGGATGGCACGCTTGACCTTGGTGTCGAAGTCACCCTTGCCGATCTTGACCCGGAGGCGGACCTCCTTGAACTCGACCGAGCGCTGGTGCTTGCGCGCTTCCTTTTCCTTGCGGGCCTGTTCGTACTTGAACTGACCGTAGTCCAGGATCTTGGTGACGGGCGGGTTGGACATGGGCGCGACCTCGACGAGGTCGAAACCACGCTCCTGCGCCAGTTGCAGGGCCTTCGCCGTGGGCATCACGCCCAGCTGTGTCCCCTCTTCGTCGATGACCCGCACCTGCGGGATCCGGATCATCTCGTTGATACGCAGGTCCTTGCTCAGGCTATTCCCTCACCGCTATCACTGTTCCGATGGTGCTGCCCGTGCACAACGCGCCAAAACAACACGACCTGCACGGGTCGCCGGCGGACTATAGCACACGAGCGGGCATCGGGACACCCGCCCGACAGCCCCCAGGCGGTGGGAGAGCGGGTCACTCCGGGCGTCGGTCGGCGACCTCGCCGGCGAGCTGGTCGGCCAGCTCTTCCCAGCCGATGGGGTCGAGCTGCTCCCCTGCCCTCGTGCGCGGCGCCGCCGTGCGTGCCTCGACCTCGCGGTCGCCCAGCACCAGCATGTAGGGGATCTTCTGGTCCTGGGCCAGCTTGATCTTCTTCTGCATGCGGTTGGAGCTGTCGTCGACCTCGACGAAGAGCCCACGCGCGCGCAGCACGCCGGCCAGCTCCCAGGCGGCCTCGTTGTGGCGGTCGGCGATGGGGACGACCGCCACCTGCACCGGCGCGCACCACAGGGGAAAGGCGCCGCCGAAGTGCTCGGTGATGATGCCGATGAACCGCTCCAGCGAGCCGTAGATGGCACGGTGGATGGCGATGGGTCGCCGGGGCCGGCCGTCCTCGTCGATGTAGGTCAGGTCGAAGCGCTCGGGCAGCATCATCATGTCCGCCTGGATGGTGGCCATCTGCCACTCGCGGCCCAGCGCGTCGTCCACGTAGATGTCGATCTTGGGTGCGTAGAAGGTGCCGTCCCTGGGCTTGACCGTGTACTCCACGCCGGCCCGCTCGAGAGCATCGCGGATGAGCGATTCCGCCTGGTCCCACTGCTCGGTCGTGCCCAGGGCGTCGTCGGGGCGCGTGGCGAAACTGAAGCGGGGCACGAGGCCGAACCACGAGTAGGCCTCGCGCACCTCGCCCAGCAGCCCCTCCACCTCGTCGGCCAGCTGATCGGGGCGCACGTAGCAGTGCGCGTCGTCCTGGATGAACTGGCGTACGCGGGTCAGGCCCGAGAGCGTGCCCGAGCGCTCGTTGCGGTGCAGTCGGCCGTACTCGGAGAGGCGCATGGGGAAGTCGCGATAGCTGCGCACGCGGGAGCGGTAGATGTAGGTCGACTCCGGGCAGTTCATGGGCTTGAGCGAGAAGGTCACGTCCTCCGACTCCATCTTGAAGAGGTTGTCGGCGTAGTGGTCCCAATGGCCCGACTGCTCCCACAGCTTCCTGCTCACCAGGATGGGCGTGCTGACCTCCTGGTAGTCACGCCGGTCCTGCAGCTCGCGCATGGCCGTCTCCAGCGTCCGCCACAGGCGCTGGCCCTTGGGATGCCAGAAGGCCGAGCCGGGGCTGACGTCGTGGAAGCTGAAGAGATCGAGGGCCACGCCCAAGCGGCGGTGATCTCGCTTGCGCGCCTCCTCCAGGCGCCAGAGGTAGAGGTCCAGCTCGTCGCGCGTGTTCCAGACCGTGCCGTAGATGCGCTGCAGCATGGGCCGCTTCTCATCGCCGCGCCAGTAGGCGCCGGAGACCTTCAGCAGCTTGAAGGGACCGAGCTTGCCGGTGGACTCGACATGTGGCCCGCGACAGAGGTCGGTGAAGGGCCCGTGGGTGTACGTGGACACCGCAGGTGCCGATTCGCCTCGCTGCTCCGAATCGCGACGCAGATCGTCGAGGATCTCCACCTTGTAGTCCTGGCCGGCCGACGCGAGCATGGCCCGGCCTTCGTCCGGGTCCCACTCTCGGCGCTCGAAGCGGTGGTTACGCCCGACCGACTTCTTCATCCGCTTCTCGATGGCCTTGAGGTCCTGCGGGCTCAGCGCCCGCGGCAGGTCGAAGTCGTAGTAGAAGCCATCCTTGATGGCCGGGCCGATACCCAGCTTGGCCTCGGGGAAGAGGTCCATCACGGCCTCGGCCATGATGTGGGCGGCCGAGTGGCGCATGGGGTCGAGCTCGTCGTGCGCGTTGGCATCGAGCAGCTCGGTGGCCGAGCCCTTCTCGGGGGCCTCGAACTCGAGCTCTTCCTCGTTGCCTGCGACACCGGCCTGGCCAGGCTCGACGACGCGCTCATCTGCGCACATGCTTTGCTCCTGATCGAAGTGGACGCCCCTCGGTCCGGACGTCGGTCGAGAGGCGCCTGGGCGACGGCCGGACGGCCGTCCGGCCCGACCTCGATCGTACCCCAGGAGCGGGCAGCTAGGCCGGCGGCTCTCCCGTCCCGCCGAGCAGCTCCTCCAGGCCGGCGAGGGGGATGCCCAGCCAGTCCGAGCGCGAGCCCAGGCGCGAGGTCAACTCGTCGCAGGCGCGCGAGACCAGCAGGCACTTGAAGAGCACCGACCAGGCGTCGTCATCGGCCGGGTTGAAGTCGGTTCCCGCGGTGGCCTCTCGATAGCCGGCGATGCTGGCCGCCGCGGTCCACTGGAACCAGGCCGTGGACCAGCCGGCCAGGCCGTCCGACTCGACCGCCTCCTCGCTCAGCAGCTCGCGCTCCACGCGCGGCCAGTGCGCCACGAAGTGGAGCGAGCGCACCAGGCTGGCCAGGTCGGTCAGAGCCGGGCGCTTGAGTCGCCGCTCGCTCAGCGGTCTCGCCGTGTCGCCCTCGAAATCGATGATGACCACGTCGCTGCCGGTGTCGAGCACCTGGCCCAGGTGCAGGTCGCCGTGGACACGGATGCGTTGCCCGGCATCGGTCAGTGAGCGCAGGCGCGCCAGCAGGTCTTCCACGCGCGGCGCCGCTTCGAGCACCATCCGTGCCGCCTCCTGGTCGCGCAGGGGCAGCGACTCGCGGCGTTCCACCAGCAGCTCCATGGCCTCGTTGACCCGCCGCCGGACCGACTGGTACAGGGCTCGCACGTGCAGCTGCGACATGGGCTCGGCCGCGAAGTCGGCGTCACCTGCATCCGCCGCCGCCAGCGTCACGTGCATCTGGCCCAGCCGCTCGCCCAGCACGCGCATCGTGCGCAGGGGACCGCCGATGAGGGCGGCCGTGTCCGCCGGCACCGGCTGGGTGGCCAACTCGAGGAAGAAGCGCTCGCCGTCGACGGCGACATCGGGCGGCTGGCGCTCGGCCTCGGCATCGTGGAGGTAGGCCACGACGGCCTCGCGCACCGATTCCCACAGCACGCCCTCGTGGGGCACATAGGCCTGCAGCATGGCCATCGTGGCCGAGTGGTCGCCATCCATCGCGACGGCGCCCAGCACCTGGGGCACGTTGGCGTAGCCCGCGCCGGCGAGGTAGCGACCCAGCTCCATGTCCGGGTTGGGGCCGTCCTCGAGCACGCGGTAGAGCTTGAGCACGAGGCGCTCGTCGTAGGCGGCGCTGCTGTTGGAGGTGGTCGGCCCCTCGCCGATGGGCGTGGCCCGCAGGTCCGCCGGTGACGCCCCGCCCAGACGGGCCTTGAGCTGGGGCAGCGCCTGGCCGACGAGGCTGCCCATGGCGCACCGCACGCGCTTGCGTCCGGCCACGAGGCCGAGCAGGGCCTCGAAGACCCCGGGCACGGCACTGCCGTCGATGAGACGGCTCGAACCTCCCTCGTCGACCAGGCGGGCGATGGCGGCCTCCGGTCTGCCGGCCAGGATGCGGTCGGCGTCGAAGCCCTGGTCGGTGGTGAGGGGCAGGACGTAGGTGACGGCCTCGGCATCGCGGTAGCGGACCTCCAGGAAGGCCACCACCGACGGGGGCGTGGACGGCAGCTTCAGCACATCGATCACGCGAGCGCCGGCGACCGGGTGCGTGCCGCCGCGGTACCACTGCCGCTGCACCGACCAGCGCAGGAGCACGTCGGCTGCTTCGTCACTGTGGCGCTTCAGCCGTTCGGTGAGGTCGCCGCGCCAGGCCAGCTCGGCCAGGTCGGTGGTGCCTGCGGCAGGCTCGGTCGCGCCGGTGTCATCGGCCAGTCGGAACCAGAGGAAGGAGTGCGGGCCCAGGCTCAGCAGGTAGGGCTCGGCGCCGATGCGCGGGAAGTCCACGGCGCCGAAGAGCTCGACCGGCACGGAGCCCGCGAACTCACCCAGCGATAGCTCGGTCCACTGGGCGTAGCGCGAGAGGTTGGCCACCACCAGGATGGTCTCGCCCTCGTGCTCCCGCATGAAGGCCAGGATGCGGCGGTTGTCCGGGTGCAGCACCCGCAGCGTGCCGCGGCCGAAGGCGGGGTGCTTCTTGCGCAGCGCGATCACCCGCTTCATCCACCACAGCAGCGACTGCGGATTGGCCTGTTGGGCCTCCACGTTGACGGCCTCGTAGTGGTACTCGGGATCGGTCACCACGGGCAGGTAGAGCGACTGCCGGTTGGCCGCGCTGAAGCCGGCGTTGCGGTCCGAGGACCACTGCATGGGCGTGCGCACGCCGTTGCGGTCGCCCAGGTAGACGTTGTCGCCCATGCCGATCTCGTCGCCGTAGTAGATGACGGGGGTTCCCGGCAGGCTCATGAGCAGCCCGTTCATGAGCTCGACGCGGCGCCGGTTGTTGCCCAGCAGCGGCGCCAGCCGGCGGCGGATGCCGAGGTTGATGCGGGCCCGCGGATCGGCCGCGTACACGCGGTACATGTAGTCCCGTTCCTCGTCGGTCACCATCTCGAGCGTGAGCTCGTCGTGGTTGCGCAGGAACAGCGCCCACTGGCCGTTGAGGGGCCGGTCCGGCGTCTGCTCGAGGATATCGATGATGGGGAATCGGTCCTCCATGCGCAGGGCCATGAACATGCGCGGCATGAGCGGGAAATGGAAGGCCATGTGGCACTCGTCGCCGGTGCCGTCACCGAAGTAGGCCACCGAGTCCTCGGGCCACTGGTTGGCTTCGGCCAGGAGCATGCGGTCGGCGTAGCGCTCGTCGACGTGGGCCCGCAGCTCCTTCAGGAAGGCGTGCGTCTCGGGCAGGTTCTCGCCGTTGGTGCCGTCGCGCTCGTAGAGATAGGGGATGGCGTCGAGACGCAGGCCGTCGACCCCCGCCTCGAGCCAGAAGCCGGCGCTCTTGAGCAACGCCTCGCGCACCTTCGGCTGGTCGAAATTGAGGTCGGGCTGGTGGCTGTAGAAGCGGTGCCAGAAGTAGGCCCCCGCGACCGGGTCCCAGGACCAGTTGGATGGCTCGAAGTCCTTGAAGATGATGCGCGCCTCGGGGTAGCGGTCGGGGGTGTCGCTCCACACGTACCAGTCGCGCTCGGTCGAGTCCGGCGGGGCCTTGCGCGCCCGCTGGAACCAGGGGTGCTGATCGGAGGTGTGGTTGAAGACCAGCTCGGTGATGACGCGCAGGTCGCGCGCGTGGGCCTCGCGGATGAAGGCGCGCACGTCACGCAGGGTCCCGTAGTCGGGGTTGACGCTGCTGTAGTCGGCGATGTCGTAGCCGTCATCGCGTCCCGGCGAGGGATAGAAGGGCAGCAGCCAGATGGCCGTGATGCCGAGGTCGGCGAGGTAGTCGAGCCTGGAGGTGAGGCCGCGGAAGTCGCCGATGCCCGAGCCGGTGCTGTCGCGAAAGGCGCGCACGTGCACCTCGTAGATGATGGCGTCCTTGTACCACAGCGGGTCCTCGGGGAAGCCGGTCGAATGGCGCTCACGGGGCGCCGTGGCGCGCCTGCCGGTCCTGCCCATCGTTCGCTCCTCTCCCCTCGGCCGCGGAAGGCCTGGTGCCGAACTGCCGTCCCTCGCGGCCGCAGCGTACCCGAAGACGTGCCCCGCCGGCAGGCCCGGCCGGGGTAACGGTGCGTTCGCGCCTCAGCCGGCCTCGACGCGGCGGACCAGCACCAGTGAATGATCGGACAGCGTGAGGGGGTCGGTGGTCGTGCGGGCGTCGCCGACGCGGGCCTCGAAGGGTCGCGGCGCGGCCGTGTCGAAGACGCAGCGCCAGCGACTGCCCAGCCAGGCCGCGGGCAGTCTGAAGGTCAGGGCCTCGGCGGTGGCGTTGAGCGCGAGGTAGAACGAATCGTCCTCGAGCGGGGCACCGCGCTCGTCGCGCAGGTGCGCGCCCGAGAGGTAGACGGCGATGGCGGCGGCCCCGTCGGTGTGCCATTCCTCGTCGCGCATGCGCGCGCCGAAGAGGTTGCACCACTCGATGTCGCGCGGCCCGTCCTCGGGGCCGTCGGGCACGCCCACGCGGAACCAGTGGTTGCGCCGGAAGACGGGGTGCTCGCGACGCAGGGCCAGCAGGCGCCGGGTGAAGTCGAGCATCTCCTCGTCGATCGTGTCCCAGTCGTACCACGACAGCTCGGAGTCCTGGCAGTAGCCGTTGTTGTTGCCCAGCTGGGTGCGGCCGATCTCGTCGCCGCCGAGCAGCATGGGCACGCCCTGCGAGAGCAGCAGCGTGGCCAGCAGGTTGCGTCGCTGGCGCATGCGCAGGGCCAGCACCTCGGGGTCGTCGGTCGGTCCTTCCAGGCCGCAGTTCCAGGAGCGGTTGTGGGACTCGCCGTCGCGGTTGCCGTCGCCGTTGGCATGGTTGTGCTTGCGCTCGTAGCTGACCAGGTCCAGGAGCGTGAAGCCATCGTGGGCGGTGACGAAGTTGACGCTCGCCGCCGGCGTGCGGGCCTCGTCGGCATAGAGGTCGGCCGAACCGGTGAAGCGCCGCCCGAAGTCGTGGAGCATGTCCCGACCTCCGCGCCAGAGGTCGCGCACGTTGTCGCGGTAGAGCCCATTCCATTCCGCCCACGGCGGCGGGAAGTTGCCCACCTGGTAGCCGCCCTCGCCCACGTCCCAGGGTTCCGCGATGAGCTTGACCGAGCGGATCAGCGGGTCCTGCTGGACGATGTCGAAGAAGGCGCTGTGGCGGTCGAATGCGTGCGCCCCTCGCCCGAGCGCAGAGGCCAGGTCGAAGCGGAAACCGTCGACGTGCATCTCGCCGATCCAGTAGCGCAGGCTGTCCATGATCAGCTGCAGCACGTAGGGCTCGCGCATGTCGAGCGAGTTGCCCGTGCCGGTGTAGTCGATGTAGTGCCGCTGGCTTTCGGGGCGAGGGCGGTAGTAGGCCCGGTTGTCGAGACCGCGCATGGAGAGCATCGGCCCACGGTGGTTGCCTTCGCCGGTGTGGTTGTAGACCACGTCAAGGATGACCTCCAGGCCAGCCCCGTGGAGCGCCTTGACCATGGCCTTGAACTCGTCGACCTGCTGGCCGCCCGTGCCGCTCGAGGCGTAGCCGCCGTGCGGTGCGAAGTAGCCGATGGAGTTGTAGCCCCAGTACTGGCGCAGGCCGCGCTTGAGCAGGAATCCGTCGTGGACGAAGTGATGGACCGGCAGCAGCTCGACCGAGGTCACTCCCAGCGAGGTGAGGTGCTCGAGCACGGCCGGATGAGCGAGGCCGGCGTACGTGCCCCGCAGCTCCGCGGGCACATCGGGGTGGCGCTCGGTCAGCCCCTTGACGTGGGTCTCGTAGATGATGGTCTCGGCCGCCGGCACCCGCGGTGCGGCATCGTCGCCCCAGTCGAAGGTGCCGGCTACGACGACGGAGCGTGGGACGTACGGGGCGCTGTCCTCCTCCTGGCGGCGGAAGGGGTGGCCGGGCACGTGCCCATGGATGGGGTCACCCCAGCGCACCTCGCCGTCGATGGCCCGGGCGTAGGGGTCGAGGAGCAGCTTCTGCGGGTTGGAGCGCAGGCCCTTGGCCGGATCCCACGGACCATGCACGCGATAGCCGTAGCGTTGCCCGGGTCCGACACCCGGCACGTGGGCATGCCAGGTGAAGCCGGTCGCGTGTGGTATCTCCACGCGCTCCTCGCGGCCGTCGTGGTCGAAGAGACACAATTCCACGCGCTCGGCAACGCGCGAGAAGACCGCGAAGCTCGTGCCCTCGCCGTCGACGTGGGCACCCAACGGGTAGGGCGCGCCCGACGATAGCCGCAGGCTTCTCACGGGGGCGCGATCGACGTCGGGCGTGGGGATGGTGCTGGCCTCCTCGGACCGGCGGCCGCACAGCCTCGACCGCGATGGGTCACCGTGGGGATCGATGGTGGGCGACACTGGACTCGAACCAGTGACCTCTTGCATGTCAAGCAAGTGCTCTAACCAGCTGAGCTAGCCGCCCGAGACTCGTAACGATACCAGAGGCCGCGGAGGCGGTCTCTCCCGTGGTGGCTTGGGAAGTCAGTCAGCGGCGAGGTGCACGCTTACATAGCGGTGCGCGTGGCGAGCCAGGTGCTCGCCGTCGTCCCACATGTCGCGCCAGACCGCGAGATTGTTCGAGAGCTCCTCGGCCACGACCGTGGAAGAGAACGATTCGTACGTGATCGGGCCGCCGAAGCCCACGTCGGCCAGGGCGTGGAAGAAGGATGTGAAGTCGATGTGGCCGGAGCCGAGATACCCGCGATGGTTCTCGCTGACGTGGACGTAGCCGAGCCGCTCACCGACCAGGTGGACCGGCCGGACCATGTCATCCTCCTCGATGTTCATGTGATACGTGTCGAGGTGGATGAAGACGTTGTCCTCCGCGACAGCGTCCGCGAAGCGGAGGGCGTCGGCCGCGGTGTTGATGACGTTCGTTTCATAGCGGTTGATGATTTCGAGCCCGATGCCCATTCCCAGGCGATGCGCCTCTTGAGCCAGGGACTTGACCACGGAGATGGCGTTGGCCCGACCCTTGGCGGTCGGCGGCCCGGGGTACTTGCCCAGCGCGCTGTATGGCGCACCGGTGAAGACCTTGGCACCTAGCGCGGCCGCGGTGGTCAGCGATGCCTGCAGGAGCTGCGCGCCACGCTCGACCACGGCCGGATCGGTGCTGGAGACGTCCGCGTCGAAGGCCAGACCACGGGAGCAGCTCACGCCGAGTCCGGCATCCTGCAAGAGCCCGCGCGCGCTATCGACATCGAGGTTGTCCATGTCGTGCAGCGAGAACTCGAGCAGGTCGTAGCCGGCCGCCGCCGTCTGCTTCACCGCTCGCTCGACCTCTGCCTGTGATGTGCCCCCGGCCCACACCAAGCAGTGGATTCCCAACTGGTTCGTGAGCGCTGTCTCACCCATGCCCGACTCCCGTCTGTTCTGAAGCGCGACGAGCGCGGATCGTTCGTCGGTCCGCGCTCGTCTGCCTGGTTAGCTCGGTCGCGTTACTCCCCGATGAGGGCCGCCACCGGGTTGTCGAACTCGAAGAAGGGTGCGGGGGCTGCGGCCAGTGCTGCCTCCAGGTTCTCGGCCGTGATCAGCGCGATCGGCGACTCGATGAACTCGGGCACGGTCGCGCCCATGGCGTTGGCCACGCACGACTCGACGCCCATGGCACCGATCGCATACGGGTACTGCGAGGCCGTGCCAGCCAGCTGTCCGGCTTCGATCGATGCCAGGGCGTCCTCATTGCCATCGGTCCCGTACACGAGGATCTCGCCGAGCATCTCGTTGTTGATGACGGCCTGCTGGGCGCCGAGCGCCATGCCGTCGTTCGCCGCGTAGAAGGCCTTGACGTCCGGATTCGCCTGGATGATGGCGTCCGCGGCATTCAGCGCCGTCTCACGATCCCAGTTCGCCGCCTCTTCGGCTACGATCTCAAGATCGCCGGCGGCGGCCTTGAAGCCGTCGATGCGGGCGATACTGCTGCCATCACCGGGCAGGCCCTGAATGAGCGCGATCTGGCCCGCACCACCGAGCTGTGCGATCACTTCCTCGGCGGCGACCTGGCCGGCCACCTGGTTGCGCGAGGCGATGTAGGTGATCATCTCGACACCGGCGGCATCTACTGCCTCCTGGTCGAACGGTGCATCGACGTTCACGATCGGGAGGCCCGCCGCCGTGACATCGACCAGCGGCTGGATGAGGTTGGTGCCGGTGATGGGTGCGACCAGGAAGCAGGTGAAGTCCTGCCCGGACATGGTCTGGAGGATGGTGGTCTGCTCGTCGATGGCTGACTCGTCGGTGGCGGCCTGGACGGTCACGTCGACCCCCAGTTCTGCTGCGCGCGCCTCGATGCCGTCGGCCATCGCCACCCAATAGGGGTTGGCCAAGGTCTTGAGGACGGCTGCGATCTTGACCTCACCGTCATCTTGTGCGCCGACGATGCCGGC
>Ga0316198_10000280_pt1 | contig 25134 bp, 24 predicted proteins | sample OudBieAanoxic_MG_FD_204935 | JGI IMG/M metagenome (GOLD analysis project Ga0316198, IMG submission 204935) | Coastal sediment microbial communities from Oude Bieten Haven, Netherlands - site A anoxic | ecosystem: Environmental > Aquatic > Marine > Coastal > Sediment | place: Netherlands... | reverse complement strand
AACGGGATGGCTGCAACGTGGAGCTGCTGTTCCGCGATGTCTATGACGTGGGCGGGGACCGGTCACGCTTGCGCACCTGGGTGGAGCTGGCGAGGAAGGTCTTCGACGCCTAGCCAGTTGGACTCGCCGCCGAAGCGGGCTGCGCTATCGGTCAGAGCGCGCCGGACAGAGCCCCGGGCTCGCGGGTCATGGATAGACCCGTCCAGCCTTCGCCACCGGGCGACTCGTGCGTCACGACGAAGCCGTATCGCTCGTAGAGCTTCTGCTGCGATGGCTTGGCCGGGTCTGCCCACGCGACCGTCTCGAGGTAGCCAGGCAGTCCGTCCTCGTCACAGGATTCGCAGTAGGCGGCCATCAGGACCGATCCCACCCCCTGGCCTTGCGCGGCGGGATGGACCGCGACCTGCGAGAGGTGCCGATGCGGTGTCTTCGGATGGACCTTCCCCACCTCCCGGAACATCCGCATCGCGGCCACCACCCGCGGCCCGAGGATGCGCAACATCGACAGCATCTGGCGTCCATCCATCTTGAAGCAGTCGGGTGGATCCGAGCACTGAAGCACGCCGAGCACGCCGTCCCGCTCTGCCACGAGGAACCTCGAACTCCTGGGTCCCGCAACGGTGAGCCGGTTGAGGCGGCGGAGGCGATCCTTCGCACCGCTGTCGGTACCGACGACGATCTGTACAGGCGGAAAGCCAAGGAATGCGTCGGTCAGCACCTCGACCACGGTCTCCTCGTCCCCCGGAAGCATGTCTCGCACCAGGATGCCGTTCGCCTTTACCATCGCCTCTCCTCACGGACTCGTTTCCACCGAGCGTACGTCGGGTCCCAGCCCGGCCAAGAGGACAGAAGCGGCGAACCGGCGGGCCGTGTGGACCGACTACCGATGGACGAACCCGTGCCATGGGATCCGCGACGACATGTCAGTCGGGGAGAAGAGAGTGGCGCCCCAAAGGGGTCTTGAGGGCGCGAGAGCAACGTGCCGACGACCTGCTCGCCTGGTGTGCCGAGGTCGGATGAGGGGCCGGCCAGGTTGAGCGTCGGTTCAAGGCTGGCAGCGGTCTCGGTCACCTGATCCAGCCTGACTCGCCCACGGCTTGCGCCCGTGGCCGGTGGTCACACGTATCGGTCGAACCAGCGGGGGCAAGGGGATTCGTCTCCGTCAGTCCGGTTGACACGGCACAAACATCAGGCGGGGATCGCCACCATGTAGCACATCTGTGCTACTGTCGGCCCATGGCGAAGTCAATAACGCTACGTCGCGTCGGTGGATCCGTGGGGACCACGCTTCCCAAGGAGATGGTCGACAGGCTCGATCTGGCCGCTGGGGATCGGGTCCTGGCCGTCGAGACCGAACGAGGCATCCTGCTCACGCCGTACACCGAGGAACTCGAGGCTGAGCTGGCTGCGACGCGGCGCGCCGCGAAGCGCTATCGGGCAGCCCTGCACGAACTGGCCAAGTGACGGGCCGTGAGCCACGTTGGCTCCGACGCCTGGTGGTCGACGAGGCTCACTTCCAGCAGGTCCGCGCGCATGGTGGGTCGTACGGCATCCGCGACGAGAATGCTCTCGAGGCCGCATTGGCGCGTCCTCGGCAGCGCTGGTCGTACTCGCCTGACGTCGGGCTTTCGGAGCTGGCTGCCGCGTATGCCCTCGGCCTGTTGATGGACCACCCGTACGTCGATGGGAACAAGCGCATCGCGCTGGTGGTGCTGCTCGCGTTCCTGGACCTCAACGGCGTCGAAGTGTCTGCCACCAACGCCGAGGCGTTCCAGGTCGTGCTCGGCGTTGCGGCCGGCGAGACGACCGAGGCCGAACTGACCGACTGGATCGAGGAGCACTCGAGCCCATCGTGAGCAGCCGAGTGCACGCTGCGGCCGCTAGCGGGTTGGCGTGCGGGAATGGAACTGGCGCCCCGAAGGGGGTCTTGGCGGCTCAGTCACAACGCGGTGGCGATCCGCTCGCGTGGTATGCGGAAGCGAGCCCGGGCCGTGTGTACCGACCAAGCTCCCACAACTTCTCCGCCACAGGCTCATCCAAGGCATGTGGTTCGATCACGCAATCGCCAACCGGACCAACCCAATCGATGAACCCGGTGAGTCGAGAACGTGGACGGCTCCTGGCAGAGCGATGTCCTTGGCGGAGTCGACTTCCCCGGTGCGTCCGGCAAGACTCAGTTCCACATCATTGATGGCGCCGGGGGCTACGAGGGCCTGACCGCCATCGTCGAGCTGGTCGGGCGTGGCCATTCGACAGACCTGCGGGGTGTCATCATCGATTTCGAGCTACCGCCTGACCCGGAGCCACACAGCCTCGACTAGCTGCTGCACCGGGCAATAGAACAGTGAGGTGTGGCGCCCCCAAGGGTGTGAGAGTTCAGGACATAGGTGACACGTGATAGGTGACACCTGAGTCGGGACATCGGTGACAGTCCGGTGCATGTCGAAGCATCGGGTCGCCGTCCTGAAGGTCGTCACGAACCAGTCGTCCGTCACCGCTGCCGCCGCCGAGTTCGGCCTCAGCCGGGGGTACCTGCACCGGCTCCTGCGCCGCTACCGCGAGGGCGGCCTCGAGGCCCTCGAGCCACGTTCCCGCCGACCGCACACGAACCCGGGCCGCACACCCGAGGCGGTACGCGAGCGGATCGTCGACCTGCGCACCGGGCTCACCGCTCAGGGTCTCGACGCCGGCCCGCTGACCATCGCCTGGCACCTCGAGCGCGAGGGCTTGCACGCCCCCTCGAGCTCGACGATCCGGCGCATCCTGCACGGTGCGAGCCTCATCACACCCGAGCCGCACAAGCGCCCCCGCAGCGCCTGGCGCCGCTTCGAGGCTGCCGCGCCCAACGAGGTCTGGCAGTCCGACATCACCCACTGGCGCCTCGCCGACGGCAGCGAGGTCGAGATCTGCTCGTGGCTCGACGACCACTCTCGGTACCTGCTCGGCGCCACGGCCTTCGAGCGGGTCGACGGCGATGACGTGGTGGCCACCTTCTGCGCGGCAGGCGAGGCGCACGGCTATCCCGCGGCCACGCTCACCGACAACGGGGCCATCTACACCTCGCGCAACACCTGTGGCCACAACGCCTTCGAGCACCTGCTCGCCTTCCTCGGTGTCCAGCAGCGGAACGGCAGCCCGAACCATCCCCAGACCCAGGGCAAGATCGAGCGCCTCCAGCAGACGCTCAAGCGCTGGCTCGGCCAGCAGCCCGCCGCGCGGACCCTCGCCGAGCTCCAGGCCCAGCTCGATGCCTTCCGGGCCACCTACGACGAGGAGCGACCCCACCGCGCCCTCGGCCGACGCACCCCGGCCGAGGCCTACCGCGCGACGCCCAAGGCCGTGCCCGCCGGTCCCCGGGCCCGAGGCCACCTGCGCCTGCGCTACGACACCGTCGACCGGGGTGGCCGGATCACCCTGCGCCGGGCCGGGCGCCTGCATCACCTGGGGATCGGGGCGGCCCATCGTGGTTGCCGCGTCCTCGCCATCGTCGATGAGCAGGAGGTCACCGTCGTCGCGCTCCAGACCGGCGAGGTCCTCTCGGCCCACCGCATCGAGCCCGAGCGCACCTACTGGCGCAACCAACGACGAGACCCCGGCCGATGGCCGGGGTCTCGAGCGACACGGTGACGTCGGTGCCGGTCCATCGGTTGTCGCCGATGTCCCGACTCATCTGTCTCCTATGTCGCGACTCATGACAGTGGCGCCCCCAAGGGGATTCGAACCCCTGATCTCCACCTTGAAAGGGTGGCGTCCTAGGCCTCTAGACGATGGGGGCCAGCGACCGGTGGAGTGTACCCGACTGGCGCGGCGCGCCCGTCAGACGCGGATGAAGACGAAGATCGAGGCGGCCGCAAGGCACGCCGCCGAGGCCAGTGCGAAGAGCCCGCCCACGGCCGCGCCGAGCAACGAGCCGGCCGTCCGGCCCCAGCGAGCGTCGGTCAGTGCCCGCGACAGGAACCAGGCGGAGGTGAAAGCGAAGGCCAGCCCCAGGACAGCCAGGCCGGCGACGGTGAAGGCGATGTTCTGTCCCGAGCGGTCGAGGATGAGGCCATAGAGGACGACGAGCCCAGCGACGACCATGACGACCACGACCGCGATGCGTACTAGCGCCACGGGCCGAGTATAGGTACGCATGCCGATCCGAGCCGACGGCGCTAGCGGCCGAGCCGGACGACCATGCCCTCGCGCGCGGCCAGCCCGATGCGCAGGGCCCTGTCCAGGACCTCCGCGGTGTGCTCCCCGGGGGCGCCGGCGCGGAGGGGCACCACCTCCGCTGTGCGCGCTTCCAGGGGCAGGGCCACCTCCCACGTGACTGCGTCGTCGCCGGCGTTGGCCACGACCACGAAGGCGTCCTCGCCGTCCCGCCGCAGGTAGGCGATGCGCACCCCGTCCGCAGCCAGCAGCTGCAGCTCCGCATCGCGGAAGGCCCGGCTCGAGCGGCGCAGCGCGACGAGGTCGGTCAGCCAGGCGGCGGGCTCGCGCTCCCACTCGGCGGGATCGGTCGGGAACGCTCGCCGGCACGCAGGGTCCATCGAGCCGGACATGCCGATCTCGTCGCCGTAGTAGATACAGGGCGCGCCGGGCAAGGTCATCTGTAGCAGCATCCCGAGACGCACCGAGTCGAGGTCCTCGCTGCAGAGCGTTCGCAGGCGCGGCGTGTCATGGCTACTCAGCAGGTTCAGCTGCACGGCCGTCACCTCACGCTGGTTTACCGACTCCAGCTCCTGCACCGTGGACCACAGCTCATCCGCGTCGAAGCGGCGCAGCTTGCCGACGTACTCGAAGGGCACGGGCACGTCCGGATCGAGACGCTCCTGCGCCGCGAAGCCCATGATCGCCCGCGTGAGGGGGTAGTTCATGAAGGCGTCGAACATGTCGCCCTGCAGCCATTCGGGCTTGTGGTGCCAGATCTCGGCCACCAGGTAGGCCTCCGGGTTGGCGGCTCGGACGCGTGTGCGGAACTCGCGCCAGAAGCTGGCCCCCACCTCCTCGGGCACGTCGAGGCGCCACCCGTCGATGCCGAAGCGGATCCAGAACTCGGCTACGTCGAGGATGTGCTCGCGGGCGTGCGCATCGGCGAGGTTGATCTTGGGCAGCGCCGGCAGATCCCACCAGGCCTCATAGCCCAGCGTCTCCAGCGAGCGCTGGCCGCGCGGCACAGCGGGCTTCTCGTGCCACGGATCCATCTCCGCCAGCTGCGCCTCCGTGGGGAACGCGTTCAGCAGCCGGCCGCCCGCGCGCACGTCGTCGGCGAGGTAGAACCAGTCCCGGTAGGGCGAGGCCATGCCGTTCTCGAGCAGATGGTGGAAGGGCCACCAGCCGCGGCCCGAGTGGTTGAACACGCCGTCGAGCACGACGTGCATGCCGCGCGCATGGGCCTCGTCGAGCAGCTCGCGCAGGGCCTCGTTGCCGCCCAGCAGCGGGTCCACGTTGTAGTAGTCGTCGGTGTGGTAGCGGTGGTTGGAGGCAGAGGCGAAGACGGGGTTGAGGTAGAGCGCGGTGACGCCCAGCCGCTGCAGCCGGTCGAGATGGGCCACGACACCGTAGAGGTCGCCGCCCTTGAAGCCCTCGACCGTGGGCTCGGCGCCCCAGGCCTCGAACTCGCCCGGCGCCTGCACGCGCCCGCTGCGCGCGAGTCGATCGGGGAAGACCTGGTAGAAGACGGCGTCCCGCACCCAGGCCGGGGTCTTGATGTCCATGCGCAGGAGGGTATCGCCTTCGATCGGGGCGGACACCGCAGCGTGGGACAATCGGTTGCATGTGGGAGACGATCAGGGCCATGCCCCCGGGGGTGCTCGTCTTCATGGGCTACGCACTGCTCGTCCTTTCGGTCCTGGGGCTGACCATGGGGCGCGTGGTCGACGAGGCCATCGCCGCACCCATCTCGTTCATCGGCGTGGTGTGGATGGCCCTGCTGGCGTACCTCATCTTCACCATGACGCTGGTGCTGCAGCGCAAGCAGGCCGCCTATGGGCTCTCGCTGGGACTGACCTCGCTGCTGCTGCCGCTGGCGGTCATCGTCATCTTCGCCCCTGCCGGCTGGATCCTCTCGATCGTGGCTGTCGTGCTCTTCGCCCTCTTGGTCCTGGCGCTGCGCCGGCCGCGCAGCCGCCACTGGTTCTCGGAGCCCTGACGGTGGAGCAACAGCGTCGCTGGGTCGTGCTCGACGTGGGCGAGACGCTCGTCGACGAGTCGCGCACCTGGCGGGCCTGGGCGGACGAGCTGGGCATCTCACACATGGAGTTCATGTCGGTCTTCGGTGCGGTCGTGGCCCGCGGTCAGGGCTACCAGGACATCGCGGGCTACTTCCCGGACGTGGACTGGGCGTCGCGACGTGAGGCCGTGCATGCCAAGCTCGGCACCCTCGCTGAGGAGGACCTCTTCACCGACGTCCGCGCCTCGCTCGAGGTGCTGCGGGACCGAGGCTACCAAGTCGCCATCATCGGCAACCAACCGCGCGCCGTGGGTGACGAGCTGCGCGACCTCGGGATCGAGGCCGAGGTCATGCTCATGAGCGCGGAGATGGGCGTGATGAAGCCGGACCCGACCTTCTTCGCGGTGGCCCTTGACCGCCTGGACGATGCCGATCCCGCCGACGTGGCCTACGTGGGCGACCGCATCGACAACGACGTGATTCCCGCCGCTGCTGCGGGCATGCGAGCGGTCTGGCTGCGCCGTGGCCCCTGGGGCGTCGTGCCGCTGGAGGTGCCGGCGGAGGCCGATCTCGTCGTCCGCTCGCTCACCGAGCTGGCCGAGCGCATCGACGAGGCCTGGGCCTAGGCAGCGGCCTGCGGCTCGTCGGTCAGGCGCGCCACCTCGTCCCACAGCCGACGTCGCTCCGCTGCGCTCAGCCGGGTCGAGCGCAGGCGGTCGAACGGTCGCGCCCGTCGATCGAGATAGAGTCGCCCGTCCGATCCGTCGAGGTCCGCCTCGGTAGCCAGCCAGGTGATGGTGTCGGCACCCTCCGATGGCGTGCGTAGCAAGGGGCCCATCATCTCGTAGAAGGCCGGGAGGGACTCGGCCAGACCGGGCGTGTCGGCCCAGCCAGGATGCATGGAGTAGAAGCGGACGCGTCCCTGGTAGCGCCGCGCCCACTCGCGGGCCAAGGCGGTCGAGGCGCGCTTCGCGCGGGCGTACGCGAGCGTGCCGTCGTAGTCACCCTGCTCGTACTGGAGGTCGTGCAGCGGAAGCGGCTGCAGATACATGCCGCCCGAGACGACGCTGATGACGCGACCGTCGCCGCTCGCCTCGAGCAGGGGCAACAGCCCGTCGATGAGCACGAACGGTCCCGCCACCATCGTGGCGAAGGTGGCTTCCAGGCCATCCTCGGTCAACCGGCGCTGCGGGTAGATCGCGCCGGCGTTGTCCACGAGCACGTCTATCCGCTCCTCGCTGGCGGTGATCTGGTCGACGGCCGCACGCACGTTCGCCAGGATCGACATGTCAGCCACGACCAGGTGGTAGCGATCCTCGCCGGTGCGTGCGACGAGGGCGTCACGCACCGCCTGGAGCCGGGACTCGCTCCGACCCACGAGGATGAGCCGGGCGCCGAGATCGGCCAGGGACTCCGCTGCGGCACGGCCCAGCCCCGACGTCGGGCCGGTGATCACCACAGTGCGCCCGGTGAGCGCGTCGCCCGTAGGCTCGGACCACTCGAACAGGGCGCTGCGCGCTCGATATCCCGGACGGCTGAAGCTGCCGATGACGCTGATTTCGAGGATGTCGTCGACCAGCTCGCGGAGGCCCATCGGGTCAGGCGGCCGCTCGCGTGTCGAGCTCGCGCGTCATGCCCTTGACCACGCCCTGGGTGATGCCGTCGAAGGTTCGGCTCAGCAGCGGCTCGGCGAACCTGAGCAGCCCGTTGAGCTGGAGGTCGGCGTGATACTCCACCGCCGTACCTTCGTCGGTCTCGCTGAAGGTGATGGTGTCCTCGGCAGTGAGGCCCGAGCCCTCGCCTACGATCACCATCCGCGACGGCGCCTCGAGCTCGGTGATGCGGTACTCCATGGTGCCCGTTCGCGAACCGAACAGCTTTACTTCCATCAAGTAGCGCGCACCGACCTCCGGCTCTCCCTCGCCGATACGCTTGACCGAGACGGTATTCGGGTCCCACTCGGCCTGGCGGCTCCAGTCGGTGATATAGGCAAAGGCCTCGTCGCGAGGCAGGGTGGTGTGGACAGTCTCTCTGAGGATGGGCATGGCTTCTCTCCCGGTCGTGCTTGCGTGGGTTGTACGAACATTGTACCATCCCTCTACAAGCGCGTCATCCCCAGTGGTGGCGAACCTGCCGCACAATTAGGCACGCAGGGGGGAAGGACAAACCATGGACATCGCGATCATCGGCTCGGGCGTCAGCGGTCTCAGCGCTGCCTACGCGCTCTACCAGGACCATGACATCAAGCTCTTCGAGCGAGACCAGCTACCGGGTGGGCACGTCAAGACCGTGCCCGTGCCCGCGACCGATGGCGAGCTGAACGTGGATACCGGCTTCATCGTCTACAACGAGCCCACCTACCCGTACCTCACGCGCCTGTTCGCCGAGCTGGGCATCGAGACGCAGCCGACCGAGATGTCACTAGGCCACTCCTGTGATGCTTGCGACCTGGAGTTCGGCTCGCGCAAGCCGTCGAGCATGTTCGCCCAGCCGAACGTCGCGCTACGCGCGACGCACTGGCGCATGATCTGGGACATCCGGCGCTTCTACGCCGTCGCGCGCGAGCGGCTCGACAGCGATACCTGGACGCGCGAGACGCTGGGCCAGTTCCTCGATGCCGGCGGCTACGGCAACGCCTTCCGCAACCACTTCCTGGTGCCGGTCGTGTCGGCCGTGTGGTCGACCGCCGCGGCGGAGATCATGGACTTCCCCATCGACTACCTGCTGCGCTTCCTCGACAACCACGGGCTCATCGGCTTCGGCAAGGGCAAGCCCTGGCGCACGGTGGTGGGCGGCTCGATGACCTACGTGGAGCGCATCGTCGAGCGCCTGCCCGACGGCGCCGTCGTGGCCGGCGACCCGGTCGTGGACGTGGCTCGCACCCGGGACGGCGTCACCGTGACCACGCTGTCCGGGCGCATGGAGCGCTTCGACGCGGTCGTGATGGCGACCCACGCCGACGTGACCCTGACCCTGCTCAACGACGCCGACTCGGCCGAGCGCGAGGCGCTGGGCCACTTCGAGTACACGACCAACGAGGTCGTGCTGCACACCGACGAGTCGGTGCTGCCGCGCCACACCCGCGCCCGCGGCTCGTGGAACGTGGAAACCGCGGACTGCCGGCGACCAGCCGACCAGCTGACCATGAGCTACTGGATGAACAACCTGCAGCGGCTCCAGGCCGACGAGCAGTACATCACCTCGGTCAACCCGGATGACCGCATCGCGCAGGACAAGATCATCGTCTCGCGCCCCATGTCGCACCCCAAGTACACCTTCGACACGCTCGATGGTCAGCAGCTGATCGGCGAGCTCCAGGGACACCGCCGCACGTTCTACGCTGGCGCCCATCTCGGCTACGGCTTCCACGAGGACGGCTGCCGCAGCGGCTTCCAGGCGGCCGAGATGCTGCGCTCCAGCCACATCGATGCGGCCGAGGAGACCGGCGCCGCCGCCACGCCGGATGCGGAGCGGGAGCTGACCGGGGTGGCCACGTGAGATCGCACCTGCTCACGGGCAAGGTCCGCCATCGGCGCAGCCAGCCCATGGTCTACGAGCTGGAGCACGATGTCTTCTACTTCGCGCTTGACCTCGACGAGATCGACCAGGTGGCCACCGGCAGCCGCCTCTTCAGCCGTAACCGCCCGAACGTGCTGGCCTTGCACGATCGCGACCACTGGGTGCCCGACGCGAAGGACCTGCGGGGCTCGGTCCGGGCCCACCTGCGAGAAGAGGGCTTCGACCCCACCGGCTGGCGCATCACCTTCATCGCCACGCCGCGGGTCCTGGGCTACCAGTTCAATCCCGCCAGCTTCTACCTCTGCCGCGACGCCGACGGCGTCATGCGGGTGGTCATCATCGAGGTCCACAACACGCACCATGAGCGCCGCCTGTACACGCTGCGGCCGGAACGGCAGGGCAAGGCCTGGGTCGACGGCATGGACAAGGACTTCTACGTGAGCCCCTTCATCGACATGGACGCGCGCTACTCCGTGCGCGTCCAGGATGACCCCAGCAAGGTACGTATCGCCATCACCGAGACGGAGCTGGGCAAGCCGCTGCTGGCAGCCACCCTCGTGGCCGACCGCAAGCGCTTGACCGATCGCAATCTGTTGCGCACGCTGCTGCGCATCCCGCTGGCCACGCAGAAGACGATCGTGGCCATCCATCTCCACGCCTGGCGCATGTGGCGCCGTGGCTTCACCTTCCGCAAGCACTCCGAGGTAGCCCGATGACTGCCGAATCCCCAGCCGCCTGGGCCACCGGGCCGGTCGACTCGCTGCTGACCCAGCTGGCGGGCCGCGTCGCGCTGTCGGCGGCCTCGCGCATCCGGGTCGGTGTGCTCACCGTCCGACTGCCAGACGGCTCCACGCGGGTCTTCGGCGATGGCGGCTCCGAGCTCCGCGGCGAGATGCACATCCACGACTTCGAGGCGCTCAAGCGCCTGCTGCTCGGCGGCGAGGTCGGCGGCGGCGAGGCCTACATGGACGGCCTGTGGTCGAGTCCGGACCTGGTCGGCCTCATCTCCATGGCCGTGGCCAACCGCCAGTCGCTGGCGCTGTCGAAGGGCTGGTGGCGCGTGCCGGCCAGGATGGCGCGCACCGTCACCCATCGGCGCAACCGCAACACCAAGGCCGGCTCACGCCGCAACATCACCGCCCACTACGACCTGGGCAACGACTTCTACCGACTCTGGCTGGACGAGACGATGACCTACTCGTCGGCGCTGTTCGAGTCGCCGGAGCAGTCGCTGGCCGACGCCCAGCGGGCCAAGTACCGCGCCATCGCCGATCGGGCCGGCGTGGAGCCCGGCATGCACGTGCTCGAGATCGGGACCGGCTGGGGCGGCATGGCCCTCTACCTCGCCGGTGAGCTGGGGACCGATGTCACGACCGTGACCATCTCGCAGGCCCAGCACGACCTCGCGCGCGAGCGCATCGAGGAGGCCGGCCTCGACGACCGCGTCACGGTCGAGCTGCGCGACTACCGCGACATCCGCGGCCAGTACGACGCGGTCGTCTCCATCGAGATGCTCGAGGCCGTGGGCGCCGAGTACTACCACGACTACTTCGAGGCGGTGTCGCGCGCGCTCAAGCCGGGCCGGTCGGCCGGCATCCAGGTCATCACCTTCCCCCACGACGCCTACGAGGCCCAGCTGCGCGGGCCCAACTGGATCCAGCGCTACATCTTCCCCGGCGGCGTTCTGCCCTCGTTGACGGCCATCGAGTCGTCGCTCGAGGGCACGGGCCTGCTGGTGACCGGCGTGGGCGACATCCGTGACTCGTATGCGCGTACGCTGCGTACGTGGCGCGAGTCCTTCTTCGCGCACGAGCCCGAGGTACGAGCCCTTGGCTTCGACGACCGCTTCATCCGCATGTGGGACTACTACCTCTCGATCAGCGAGGCGGGCTTCCGCACGGGCATGACACAGGATCTGCAGATCAGCTTGGAGAAGAGCCGCGGCCGGCCCTAGGGCGGACGCGAAGGAAGGTAGGGCCGAGACCCGATGCGCATCCTCATCGTCGGTGCTAGCGGCTATGTCGGCGGGCGCCTGGTGGCGCTGCTGGCGGCTGACGGGCACGAGCTGCGCCTGGCCAGCCGCGACCCGCGCGGTCTGAAGGAGCGTTTCCCTGAAGCGGACGTGGTCCGCGTGGACCTGCTCGATGCGGAGACCCTGCCGCCCGCGCTGGAGGGCATCGATACGGTCTACTACCTGGCCCACTCCATGGCCGGTGGGGAGTCGGGCTTCGCGATGCGCGACCTGCGCTCGGCTCGCTGGTTCGGGCAGGCCGCTCGCGAAGCCGGCATCGAGCACATCGTCTACCTCGGCGGCCTGGGTGATCCGGCCAGCGGCCTCTCGCCGCATCTCGCCAGCCGCCAGGAGACCGGGGCCGAGCTGGCCGCGCACGGGGTGCCCGTGACCGAGTTTCGGGCAGCCATCATCATCGGCTCCGGCTCGGCCTCCTTCGAGCTGCTCCGCAGCCTCGTCGAGCACCTGCCCGTGATGATCACGCCGCGCTGGGTCCGCACCCGCTGCCAGCCCATCGCCGTCCGCGACGTGCTCGACTACCTGCGGGCGGCCGCCGGCCATCCCGAGCGGGCGGGCATCGTCGAGATCGGCGGGCCGGACGTGCTCTCGTACGCGGACATGATGCACACGTACGCGCGACTGCGCGGCATGCGACGCGTGATGGTCCCGGTGCCGGTGCTGACCCCTCGACTCAGCTCCTACTGGTGCAACCTGGTCACGCCCGTGCCTGCCTCCATCGCCCGGCCACTGATCGAGGGCCTGCGCAACGAGGTCGTGGTGCGTGACCCGGAGCCGGCCAGGGCATTCGATGTCGAGCCCATGCCCTATGAGACCGCCGTCCGGCGCGCCATCGACCGCACCGACCGCCACGAGGTCGAGACGACGTGGTTCGACTCCCTCGGGCTCCCCGGCCAGCCCGACATGGACCAGGACGAGAACCGCGAGGGCATGCTCCTCGATCGTCAGCGCCAGCGCGTCCGCGCCACGCCCGAGCGCTTGTTCTCGGAGATCGAGCGCCTCGGCGGCCACGCGGGCTGGCCCTTCGGCAACGTGCTCTGGCGCATCCGCGGCCTGATGGACCGCGTGGTCGGTGGACCGGGCATGCGCCTTGGGCGGCGCGACCCCTCGCACGTGCGCGTGGGCGACGCGGTCGACTTCTGGCGCGTGGAGGAGATTCGGCCCGACCAGCTGCTGCGCCTGCGCGCGGAGATGCGCGTCCCGGGCCGTGCCTGGCTGCAGTACGAGGTCGCGGAGGAGGGCGACGGCACTCGCCTCGTGCAGACGGCCTTCTTCGAGCCCCGCGGTCTGAGCGGTCGGCTCTACTGGTACCTGTTGCTGCCGGCGCACCTGTTCATCTTCCGCGGCTCCATCCGTGAGCTGGCTCGACGAGCCGAGCGCGCGCGACCGGAGGAGCGACCGGCCTCAGTCGGCGGCAGTCGCTGAGCGGAACGCGGCCAGAGCCCGTTCGCGCCCGGCCTTGAGGTCCACGATGGGCTGGTAGTCGGGCGGTGGCTCGGGAGCGTTCCAGGGATCGTGCACGAAACGGTCGGGCACGCCCTCGAGCTCCGGGACCCAATGGCGGACCCACGTGCCGTCCGGGTCGAAACGCTGGCCCTGGCGCACCGGATTGAAGATGCGGAACCAGGGCTGAGCGTCTGCGCCGACGCCGGCCGTCCATTGCCAGCCGCCCCGGTTGTTGGCCACGTCGCCGTCGACGAGATGGCGCATGAACCAGCGCTCGCCGATGCGGTAGTCCAGCAGCAGGTGCCGAGTCAGGAACGAGGCTGTCACCATGCGCGCCCGATTGCTCATCCAGCCGGTGGCGCTGAGCTGTCGCATCGAGGCATCGACCACCGGGATGCCGGTGCGACCCTCGTACCAGGCCGCAGCCGCTTCGGGGTCGTCGGCCTCGACGCGGAAGGCACGCATCAGCGGGTCGTCGGGTACGGTGGGCCCGTGCCGCCGGTGGAACAGCAGGTGGTGGTAGAAGTCGCGCCAGCCCAGCTGGCGCGCGAACGGCTCAGCTTCCTGGCCGGACGCCACGGCGGCGTCCTCCACCTGCAGCGGCGACAGCGTGCCCAGGTGCAGGTCCGCCCCGAGATGCGAGGAACCGGTGCCGGCGAGGACGTCCCGATCGGCCCCGTACGTGTCCAGGCCGTGGCTGACCCACTCGCGCAGACGCTCCGCTGCTGCGGCCTCACCCGGGCGCGGCAGGCCGGGCACGGGGGCCCGCTCGGTATCGGGCACGGCCGTGCCGGCGAGCGTGGTCGGTGGTGTCGTGACCTGCGCCGGCGCCGGCAGCACCTCTCGTCGAGGCTGTCGCCGTAGCACCTTCCAGAAGGGCGTGAACACCTGGTAGGGCCGCTCGGCAGCGGTCAGCATCGTCTCCGGCTCGGCCAGCAGCAGCCCACTGCGCAGCGCCAGGTGACGGCCTTCCTCTTCGAGTGCGGCGCTGACAGCGGCGTCGCGCCGGTGACTCAGCGGCGTCACGTCTCGGCTGGCGAGGACGACGTCCGCGCCCGCTTCTCGCGCGACCGCGGGCACGACCTCGCCCGGATCACCGCGGCGGACAAGCAGCCCGCTGCCCCGGGCGCGCAAAGAGGCGTCGAGCTCGCGGAGCGTCTGGCGCAGGAACCAGGCACGGGCCGGCGCTGCAGGTTCAAGCAGTCGCTCATCCAGCACGAAGAGCGGTACGACCGCACGAGCCCGCTCGACCGCTTCGTGCAGCGCGGGGTGGTCATGCAGGCGCAGATCGCGCCGGAACCAGAGCACGACGGTGCTGGACGGGTCAACCTTATACATCGTCATCGGAACATTGTACAACCACTTGACACGGAAACACGCGCGCCCTAGTATCGAGGTTGTACAAAGTTTGTACAGCCCACAAGGACAGAGCCCCATGACGAAGCACATCCTCACCAGCCGACACCACGTCGCCGCCGACATCGACCGCGTCTGGAACTTCTTTTCTCGCGCGGAGAACCTCGGCCGTGTCACGCCGAGCTCGATGGGCTTCGAGATTCACACGGACAAGCCCTCCACCGAGCAGGGCGCCAACATCGACTACACCCTCCGACCACTCTTCGGCGTGCCGGTCAGCTGGCGCACACGCATCGACAAGGTGGACGCACCCCGGTCATTCAGCGACTCACAGGAGAAAGGTCCGTACAAATCCTGGCTGCACGAGCACCGTTTCACCCAGGTCGAGGGCGGCGTGCGCATGGACGACCGCGTCGAGTACGAGATGCCATTCGGGCCACTCGGCGCGCTCGGGCACCGGCTTGCCGTGCAGTCCCAGCTACAGCACACCTTCGACTTCCGAACACACGCCATCGACTCCATCTTCGAGCCGGCCGGCGACCCCGCGAGTGCGACTCCCGGCGCCATCGCGGTGGCCGGTGGCACCGGTTTCGTGGGCGGCGAGATCGCCCGCGAGCTGCGCCGACGCGGGCGCCATGTCATCGTCCTCTCCTCTCGTGGCGACGGCGCCCGCGGCCAGCTCCCCGATGACATCGAGATGCGCAAGGCTGACGTGCGCGATCCAGCCAGCCTGGGCAGTGCCCTCGAGGGCGTGAACGAGCTCGTTATCTCGCTCGCCTTCCCCGGTCTGCCCATCGAGCAGCCCAAGAAAGGCTTCACCTTCGAGGAGGTCGACGCGGCGGGCACGGAGAACCTCGTCGCCGCTGCGGGTGCTGCGGGCATCGGCAAGGTCATCTACATCTCTGGCGCCGGCGCGTCGCACGATGCCGAGCGGCACTGGTTCCGGGCCAAGGCTCGTGCCGAGGATGCCATTCGCCGATCAGGCATGGGCTGGACCATCATCCGGCCGACCTGGGTCTTCGGCCCCGGCGACGTCTCGCTCAACCGTTTCCTCGGGTTCGCTCGCGTGCTGCCGTTTGTACCCATGACCAACTTTGGCAACCAGCAGCTCGCGCCGGTGTACGTTCGTGACGTGGCCTCGCTGGCGGCCGATGCTCTCGAGCAGGAAGCCGCCGCCGAGCGGACCCTCGACATCGGCGGTCCCGAGGCGATGTCGATGCGCGAGGTGCTGCACCGCGCCATGGATTTGGCCGGTACGAAGAAGCTCCTGTTCCCGGTGCCCGCGGCACTGGTCAAACTCGTGGCCTGGCCCATGCGCTTCCTGCCCAACCCGCCGCTCAGCCCGGACGCGATCGACTTCGTCAACCAGCCCGCGACCGTCGACAACGAGCCGCTTCTGGCGGCCATGCCCCGTACCTTGACCCGGCTCGAGGACGGCCTGTCCGCCTACCTCGGTCCCGCACAGACCACCGTGTGCTTCACCGACGCCACCGCGGAGGAAGCCGGCACGGCTGCCTAGCCAGCCGGCCCTCTCCTCTGATGATGCTTGAGATGCCCTCCTCCACCACCAACGGCGCGCGTCGCTCGACCCCCTCGGTCGAGTGGTTCCGGAGCCCTGCGAGACCGGCCCTCCAGGTCGCTTCCGCACTCGATCGCGTGCGACGCGCGCCGACCATCCTGCCGGCAATGCGCGCCGTGCCCGGGCTGCTCGCCGTCACCGACGAGACGCTGGCCGCGGGTACGCCGGCCGAAGCGGTCCTCGAGCCCGTGCTCGAGGCCATCGACGACCCCGTGGACTCACTCACCGCCATGGCCGCGGTTCACGCCCTGGCGCGAGTGCCCGGGGCCACCGCCGACGACGAGCTGGCGGAGCTGGCCTTGAATGGCGCACCGGGCCTCGAGGAGCACGCGCTCTGGGCGCTCGGCGAGCGTCCGTTCTCGCTGCTCCTGCTCCGACCGGTCGCGCGCGCGGTCGCGCGCGGCGGACTGGCGGGCACACACGCGCAACGAGCCCTGGCGCGCTGGGCGGTGACCGATGCGCACGCCGTCCTGGTCGCACTCGAGATGATGCTGCTCGAGCACTACTCCTCCATCGCTCGTCGCTACCTCACCGAGACCATCGGCCTCGTACCCGGCCGACCCGCGGCTCAGGCGCTCGAGCGCATCGCCCTCGACGACGCCGAGGCCACGGCCGTCCGCAGCACCGCCATCGCTGCCTTCGCCGACCGGCCTGACGAGCGCCTGCCGCTCTCGATCTCGCGCCTTCGTCGTAGACAGGACGAGCTTGCCGCTGCCGTTCGCTCGACCTCGGCGCTCCGTGCGCTGAGCCGGCGCGGACCGCGCCGTGACGACCGGGCAGACGGTCTGCACCTCGCCCACATCCACCTGGGCCAGGTCGGCGGCCTGGCCACGCTCCTGCCGCAGCTGGGCGCGGCCCTCGCAGCCGGCTCCCGCGTGGCCAGGGTCACCACCATCGTGCGCGATGCCGGCACGACCGCCGGCGCCGGGCGACGCAAGGGCCATCGCATCGAGCGGGTGGCGCTCGCCGACGGCGAGGGTGTCTCGTTCGCGTCGGGCTGGCCGTCCCTGGTGGCCGCGACGCGAGCCATCCGCAGCGCGCTGCTGGCCGGACCGTTGCCGGACGTGCTTCACCTGCGCATGGCCGACCCGAGCAGTCTGGCCGGCGCGACGGTCGCCCGAGAGCTGAGCATCCCCACGGTCTTCACGCTCGCGCCCGATCCGCACCGACCGATCCGCACCGCAGAAGCCGCGGGTACGCTCGATCGACGGACGTTCGCCCTGGCCGACGCGCGCGACGCACTATGGTTCCGAGCGGACCTCGTCGAGCGCCTGGCCGAGAGCGCTCGCGAGCTGGTCCTCTTCCCACACGCCGGCCACATCGAGGCACTCGAGGAGCTGACGGACGTCACGCTGCTTGACGGGCCGCCTCGTCACACGGTCATCGCCGAGGGTGTCGACACCGAGCGGACCGACGCCGCGGCCGCGTTCGTTGCGCGCCCCGAGAAGACGGCGCCGGTGCTGACAGAGCTGCAGACCGCCATCGCTCGACTGCCCCGGGAGCGCCACGGCCTCCCGCTCGTGGTCAGCGCGGGCCGCCTGCACCCCATCAAGGGTATGAGCCGGCTGGTCGAGGCCTTCGCCGCCGACGAGCTGTCCGAGCGGGCCAACCTGGTCATCGTCGGCGGCAACCTACGCTCCCCCGCTGCCGTCGAAGCCGCCGAGCTCGCCCGCATCCGGGCCACGCTCGACGAGCACCCGGGTCTATCCCACCGCGTCGTCCTGCTCGGTCAGCGCACGACCGAGGAAGTGGCCCTCGTGCTTGCCGCGGCCCGGGCGGGCTGGGGCGCGCTGGTAGCTCCGGCCGGAGCCTATGCCTGCGCCAGCCTCAAGGAGGAGTTCGGCCTGGCCATCGTCGAGTCCATGGCTTCGGGGCTCCCCGTAGTCGCGCCTGATGCCGGCGGGCCAGCGACGTATGTCCGCCCTGGCGTGGACGGCGTCCTCACCGACACTTCCGATCCCGCCGCCATCGCCGCGGCTGCCTGCCACGCGCTCGATCTCTCGTCCGAGCCTCAGACACCGCTCCGAACGCGGGCCAAGGTCGACGCCCGCTACACGCTGTCGCGGATGGCCCGCGACCTGACGGCCGTCTACCGCATCACGACCGCCGCGCGCACGCTCGGCCACGAGGTCGTACCCGCCAAGGAGGCCGCCGCATGACCCTGCTCGTCATCACGCCCGACTTCGCCTCGCACACGATGCCGCTCCTGACCATCGCGGATGCGTGGCAGCAGCGCGGCCAGCGAGTGGTGGTCGCCACCGGCCCGGCCATGGCGCCGCTCGTGCGCAGCGTGGGCATGGAGTACACCGAGTTGATCATGTCGCGCGGGTCGAACGCCGGCGTCATCCGCACCGCCGACGCCCGCGATGAGGAAGCGCGAGCCATGGAAGCCTTCTTCGAGGCCACCCGGCTGGGCATGGTCGCGACGCTTCGCTTCCAGGCTGAGCAACGCGCCACCGACCTGCTGTGGCGCCCCGCCCAGGTCGCTCGCCGCACGGCCCGCCTGGTCGATCTCCATCGACCCGACCATATCCTGGTGGACCATCTCGCCTTCGGGCCGACCATCGGGCTGCGGGCCATCGGCGCCCCCTACGGTGACGTCGTCCTCGGCCACCCGACCGCGCTGCCCATCGGTGACGAGGTCTACGGCGTGCCCTCGGCGTGGCCCCCCGCGGTCACGCCCGACGCCATCGAGCTGGCCGAGCTGCGGGCGACCGCACGTGACGTGAGCGAGGCCTTCACGCAGGCCTACAACGAGACGCTGCGACTGCTGGCACCGAGCGCTGCGCCCGTGTCGGACGCTTTCGCCGCGCATGGCGACCTCGTCCTCTACAACTACCCCTCCGAGCTGCACGGGCCCATCCGCGCGGCGCGGCTGCCGCGGCATGCCTTCCTCGGGAGTGCGGTGCGCCAGGAAGCGCCCGACGCCGAGACACGTGCCTGGCTCGATCAGGAGCCGGACCGTCCGCTCGTGATGGTCTCGTTCGGCACCTTCCTCTCGGCACGCGCGGATGTGCTGGCCAAGGTCAGTGCAGCGCTCGGACGCGTGGACGCACGCGTGGCCATCGCCATCGGCGCCAACGACCCGGCCGTGCTGGGACACGTGCCTGAGGGCTGGCTGGTCCGTGCTAGCCTGCCGCAGGTGGCCCTGCTCGAACACGCTGACCTGCTCGTCACGCACGGCGGCAACAACTCCATCACCGAAGCCCTCGCCTTCGGCGTGCCCATGCTGGTGATGCCCTTCTCCACCGACCAGTTCGATGGTGCCGCCGCTGTCGAGCGCGGCCTGGCCGGTGTAGCGCTCGATCCCAACAACGCCTCGCGGCCGCTCATCGCGGGCACCGTGCGTGGCCTCCTGCGCACGCCCCCGGCGGCGCCGGCGGCCGTCGCCGCGCGCCTGCGCCAGGACCCGGGACCGGAGATCGCCTTCGCCGCGATGTCCGCCATCGACCGGCGCCCGAGTGTCGGACGCGACGGCAGCGCCTACCGCGTCGCCGCAGCCGTGATGCGGTGAGCCGGGAGCGCTACGAGCCCGAGCAACTGCTCATCGACCTCGAGCCCGAGGCCGGGCGGCTCCTCGACCGTCATCTCAAGATCGCGCAGCAGTGGTATCCCCACGAGCTCATCCCCTACAGCCAGGGCCGTGACTTCGACAAGGAGCCATGGACGCCCGACCAGCCGCGCCTGAGTGGCGTCGCACGCACGGCCTTCGAAGTCAACCTCCTGACCGAGGACAACCTGCCGTCGTACCACCGGCTCGTCCACGGCATGTTCGGCCGTGGCGACGGCGCCTGGATCAACTGGGTCGGTCGTTGGACCGCGGAAGAAGGACGGCACGCGATCGTTCTGCGTGACTACCTGACGGTCACACGCAACCTCGATCCGATCGCCCTCGAGCAGTCGCGCATGGCGCAGCTGGAGACGGGCTACGAGCGGCCGACGCTCGACCCGCTTCGCGGCATGGCCTACGTGGCGCTGCAGGAAGTGGCGACGCGTGCATCGCACCGCAACACCGGCCGCTACTCGCAGGACCCCGTGGCCGACCGCATCATGGCCCGCATCTCCGCCGACGAGAACCTGCACGCCACGTTCTACCGCGACATCCTGACGGCGGCCGTGGTCGCTCAGCCCAGCGCGACCGTGCAGGCCGTGGTCGCGGAGATCCTCGCCTTCGAGATGCCTGGGGCCGGCATCGCCGGATTCCGGCGCAAGGCGGCAGAGATGGCGCTCGCCGGCATCTACGACCTGCGCATCCACAAGGACGAGGTGGTCATGCCCATCGTGCGCCGCCTGGGCATCTTCGAGCTCGAGGGGCTCACTCCCGAAGCCGAGGCCGCGCGCACCGAGCTGGCCGTGTTCCTCGACGAGATGGAGGCATCCGCCCGCAAGCTCGAGGAGCGTCGGGCTCGTTCGCAGGAGCGCGCCGCGCGGCGCTAGCCACCGGCCGGAACGCAGCACGACGTCCCGTGCCTGGAGACCGGTCCGACCGACGACGGCGTAGCATCAGGACCCTGACATCAGGGGGTCCGCCAGATTCTCCTCCGCACATCAGCGTTCACGGCGCTCGTGGCCGGCGCCCCCGGTTGTTTGGCGGCAGCCGTCCTGGTCGCCGCCGCCGATGGGCGGGCGGAGGATGCCGCAAGTCCCGTCGCCACCGCTTCCTCGTGTGAGGTGGACGAGGTGCTGACGAAGAGCTGCTCGCGGACGGAGCGATCTACGACGTCGGCAAGCGCCGCTGGACGATGCCGCCGCCGAGCCCGCTACCAGCGACAGCGGGCGACTTCGATGGCAACCTCAACGGCTACGTCGCCATCGCAGCCGACCCGGCCGACGGATCACCGCTGGTCTCCTGGCTGACCTGGGACGACGAGGGGCCGGCTGAGGACCACAACGACTTCGGGACGACGATCAACGCGGAGTCGTGACATTCCGATGCCGACTACCGAGACGAGGCCACGCTGCCCATCACCGGCATCGGCGCCAGCGGCCGCCGGGATACGTCGCTCGCTTCCGGCCACAGCTCGAGGTCGTGGACCCGAGCGGCAAGGTCGTGGCACGGGAGGGCGACCGCCTTCGGCTCGCGCGCTGGGGCGTGAAGATGAACGAGCTCTACGTCTGCCCGCATCGGTTCCTCGACGTGCGCGGGTCGAGACGCATGCTGCGCTGGGTCGGCAGTCAACCTGGCTCCGATCCCCGCTAGTCGGCCCTGCTTCCCGCTACGCCCTGGTCGGCGTACAAGCAGAAACAATCGAGCCGACCCGTACGGGGCCGGCTCGATCGGCAGAGGGAGGGAGGAAGGAGTTAGGTTCGGGTTTGGCTAGCGAGCTTGGCTGGTCAGGATGGAGCGCCGCGTGAGGCCCGGCCGGGGGGAGAACCGGGCCTCACTGCGGCAGGTGGATAGGCGGGGCTAGGCCGCGGCGTCCTCGACGAGGATCACGTCGAAGGAGTCACCGGTCAGCTGGCCGATGGCGATGGCGCTGTAGGACTTGCCGTCTTCCAGCGTGATGGCCGGGATGTCAAAGGCAGCCTTGCGCTTGCCGGCGGGGCGGACCTCGAGGTCGTAGTCACCAGCGGGCACGTCCAGGTAGGGCCGTGCCTTGCCGAACTTGATGCCCGTGAAGATGGCATCCTTCTTCTTGGCACCGTCGGGCGCCACATCGACCTTGGGCGCGTCAGCGCTCAGGTGGACGACGCGGATCTGGGCGCCCTCAGCGGTGGGGGCGGGGCGGCCCTTGACGACCACCGGGGTGATGTCCTCGAGCACGTTCGTGGCTGCCACTGTCGTCTGGGTGCCCGCGGCGAACTCGAGATCGACCGGACCGATGACGGCGCCGTCGGCCGGGTCAGCACCGGCGCCCACGACCTCGATGGTGTAAGTGCCGGCAGGCACGTAGAGGAAGTCCGAAATGGCGCGGAAGGGCACATCTTCAAGGATGGCGCTGCCGTTGGCGTAGACATCGACGTTGGGGGCGTCGGCGCTGAAGTGGCCGACGCGCACTGCCGCCAGGGCCTCATCGACCGCAGGCACGACGGTGAAGGTGCCGTCGTTCAGACCGCCCACGGCGAAGACCGTGTAGCTGGTGGCGTTGTCGAGGGTGACCTCGGGGATGTCGAAAGCCACCGTATCCGTGCCGGCGGCGCGGATCTCGAGGTCGTAGGCGCCGGCGGGCAGATCGATGTAGCCGGTGTCCTGTGGGTACTCGAGGCTGGGGATGAGCGTCTCGGCGCCATCGGGCGCGATGTCGACGGCAGGAGCGTCGGCGCTGAGGTGCGCGACGCGGACCTGCGTGCCCTCACCGCTGGGAGCGGGGGCGTCGGCCAGGACCTGCGGGATGATGCCCTCGGCCAGGCTGCCGGTGGCGGCCACGGTGGTCATCGTGCCGGCGTCGAAGGTGAGGGGCGCGTCGATGACGACGGGGCCCTCTTCGAGCGTGGCGCCGTTGGGCACGACCTGGATCTGATAGGTTCCGCCGGGCACCTCGAGGTAATCGGTGATTTGGGTGTAGGCGAGGTTCTCGCCGAGGAGCGCACCGTCGGCGTAGATGTCGACGGCCGGGGCATCGCCGGCGCCGTGGAGGACACGCACCATGGCGTTCTCATCCTGCGCTGCGACCGCGGCAGGAATGGCCAGGGTAGCGGTCAGCGCGGCGGTGGTGCCGAGCAGACCGACCTTCCGGCCGAAGGAGGTCTGGATGTTCATGGGATGGGATTTCCTTTCAGCGAACGATTGAGCCGGCGGCGAGACGTTTACGTCGCAGACCGCCGGCTCGGTGTTAGAAGCTGAGGATTACTCCTCGGTCATCTCCTCTTCGGCCATCTCCTCGTCCATCATCTCGACGGAGGCGTCGAGAGCGGGGATCACCGTGAAGGTGCCCTCTTCGAACGAGCCGATCGCGTAGGCGGAGTAGCTGTTGCCAGCCATCAGGTCAAGGGTCGGGATGGTGAAGACAGCGTCAGGGCTGCCAGCGCCGCGGATCTCGAGGTCAATGGCGCCTGCCGGGAGCTCGAGGTAGGGCGAGGTCGCGCCGAAGGGAACCTCGGTCAGGACGGGGTCACCGCCGACAGGGGCGATGTCGACGGCCGGGGCGTCGAAGCTGAAGTGCGAAGCGCGGAGCTGCACACCCTCGGCGTTGGGCATGGGCTCGTCGGCCACGACCTGCGGGATGATGCCAGCCTCGCCGGCCAGGGTGCCGGTGGCGGCGACGGTGGTCATGGTGCCCTCACCGAACTCAAGCTCGGCCTCGATGACGACGGGGCCTTCCTCGACGGTGGCGCCGTCCGGAACGACCTGGATCAGGTACGTGCCCGCGGGGACCACAGCGTAGTCGGTGATGTTGGCGAACTCGAGCGCGTCGATGAGCTCGGCGCCGTTGGCGTAGACGTCGACCGCGGGGGCGTCGCCGACGCCGTGGAGCACGCGGACCTTGGCGCCTTCGTGGTTGTCAGCGGCAGCGAACGCGGGGATGGCCATGACTGCGGCCAGGGCAGCGGCGGCGCCGATAAGGGGGAGCTTGGTGTTGCGCATTTTTCGAAATGTCCTTTCAGGAAGATGGCTGTCGGTGGGATGTCAAGTGGCGAGCGTTCTCGCGTGGGTCGTCGGGTTACGGCGATCTACGCCTCGTCGTGTGGGCCGTTAGGGCGTCCACTGTTGGATCATGTGAGTAGCTCCTCTGTGCTCGAAGTTGACTTCGTGTGTTGACTGTCTGTCCACCCGATGCGTTGCACTCTACACAGGTGTTCAGGGCTTGTCAAGAGTTTGTGCGGTGTGCTAATCTCAACAAACGATGTACAGCATCAAACAAGCCTCGATCCGCTCTGGGGTCAGCGTTCCCCTCATCCGCGCGTGGGAGCGCCGCTACGGCGTGGTCAAGCCCCAGCGCACTGCCTCCGGCTATCGCCTCTACGACGACCAAGCCATCGCCACCCTCGTGCGCGTGCGCGAACTGACAGAGTCGGGCTGGACGGCGAGCGAGGCGAGTCGTGCCGTCCTCGCCGGCGAGGTGAGCGTCAGCCCGGTGGCCGTGGAGCCGCCCGCGCCGCTCACCGGAGAGGCCGCCCATGCGCGCCAGACCGCGCTCGTGGAACGATTCGTCGAGGCCTCCGCGGCCATGGACATCGCTACCACCGGTGCCGTCCTGGACGAGATGTTCGCCCAGGGCTCGTTCGAATCGATCGTCGACGACCTGCTCATGCCCGCCCTCGTGGCCATGGGTCAGGCCTGGGTCGACGGCAAGGTCGACGTCGCCGCCGAGCACGCCGCCAGCGCTGCCATCCACCGGCGCCTCTCCGCCCTCTATGAAGCGGCAGCCTCGGTCGGCGAACCGCGCGTGGTCGTGGGCATGCCGCCCGGCTCACGTCACGAACTGGGTGCCCTCGCCTTCGCCGTGGCCCTTCGCCGCCTGGGGGTCGGGGTGCTCTACCTTGGCCCGGACGTGCCCGTGAGCAGCTGGGTGCACGTGATGGACCAGAACCGAGCGCGCGTGGCGGTCATGTCGATCGTCCAACGAGTGGACCGGGCCCCGGCGCTCGAGGTCGCCGAGGCGCTGCGCGACATCGGCAGCCGGCCGGTGCTCGCCGTTGGGGGCAACAGCTCTGACTGGGGCGCGGCCGAGGAAGCCGGTATGGTGGTGCTTCCGAACCGCATCAACGAGGCCGCCGCGGTGGTGGCCCAGCTGGGGAACGGGACGAGCCCCAGCACCTAGGCCAGAGGGAGCAGGCACATGACACGGATCACGCGCCTGAGTACCGCATGGGCCTGAGGCTCACCGTCCTCGGCTCCTCGGCCGCCTGGTCCGAAAGCCCCGGCCGGCCGTCTTCCTGCTACATGCTCGAGATCGGCGATGAGGCCATCCTGCTTGACCTGGGCCAGGGATCGCTGGGCTCAGTGTTCCCCTACCGCGACCCGTCCACCCTCCGAGCCGTCATCGTCAGCCACATGCACGGTGACCACCACGTCGACCTCATCCCATTGCGCAACCTGCTCTACTACCACTACGGAGAGCCCCGCGGCATCGGCCTGCATCTGCCGGCTGGCTTGCGGGAGCGCTACGA
>Ga0316198_10000279_pt1 | contig 25157 bp, 24 predicted proteins | sample OudBieAanoxic_MG_FD_204935 | JGI IMG/M metagenome (GOLD analysis project Ga0316198, IMG submission 204935) | Coastal sediment microbial communities from Oude Bieten Haven, Netherlands - site A anoxic | ecosystem: Environmental > Aquatic > Marine > Coastal > Sediment | place: Netherlands... | reverse complement strand
ACTAATAAAAAAATCACATCCCTGTGATTCTGCTTTTGAATCGAATTAGCGGTTAGCTACGACATTTCTGCCGACCAGCTTCTGGATCTTTTTTTCTACTATTTTTTTCTCTTCGACGCGATAACCAAGGCTCTTATGGACCAGTCTTCCATTTTTGTCGATCAGGAATGAACTTGGCATGGCTTTGAGGTTATACGCCTCAGCTGTTTTACCACTTTTATCAAAAGCAACTTTAAACTTTGCGGGCATTTGTTTCAGAAACTCTTCGGCATCTTTTCTGGATGTGTCGAGATTGACCGCGATGATCTCGAAACCATCTTCTCCATAAAGCGTTTGCAACTCATTCATCCACGGAAAAGAACGTTTGCATGGTTCACACCATGATGCCCAGAAATCAAGGTAAACCACTTTGCCTTTGTAGTTAGAGAGACGAATGGTTTGATTCTGACCGGGCAGGGTGAAACCGGGTGCTTGATGTTTACCGCCCGATTGAGCAAAAGCAGAAGCTGGTGAAATTAAGCTGTATATAACAGCAGCAACTAGTGCAACACGGATGATTGAATTATGCATCGGAGACTCCAAAGTCAATAATCAAATTCAGTGCAGGTATGAACCTGTATACACTGTCGGCATTACCGCCGGTTATTCAATATGTTAGAGATTTTGGAGCATTTGAGGTGAGAGCCGGAAACAATAATCATTAATATTATTGCTTGACTCTCCAGTAATAAACACTATAGCATATTGTAAAGATTGTTTACACATTTTGTCGAAAACTTGTACAAATTAAAATAAAATTTGCTATCATCCGCAAATTGAAAGTTTAGATCTTTGTTCCGACAAGATTGCGTAAACATTCTCAATAGCGCTTAACAGCGCGATAAATGTTCAATAAACCAAATGCCGACAACTGTCCTGGTTGTCATAAATGTTCAAAAATCAAATAGATAGGGTCTATTAATATCGGCAATGCTGCCGTATTCAGATCTGTTTGATCCTACGCAAATGACGTTCCAAAACTGATCGATGGTTTTTCCGTTCGTCTTGAAAATATTCTGGTTACTTTCAATTCAGTTTATCTGAGCTGAGGGTAAGCGTATCAAATCGAATGTACTCGGGAACCCGGGGTACAGAGAGGTTGCTAATGAAATTCAAACTACCGTTAATAATTACTGTTTCAATGGCAGTGCTTGGCTGCGACCCCGGTTTGCCTGAAGGCAGTAATGATTTCGCTGCCGGTGGTACTGCAGCTGCACTTTCACAGGCTGAATTCAATTCGCTGCCAGCCGAAGATCAGTACATGGTTGCGAATAAACTGCTGGGTACCATGTACCGCGGAGTTTCAGCAGAAGACTTTTTCAATCTTGATGCGGGAGTAGCAAACCTGCAACCGAGCAGCAGTGCTTTTCTGGATGATACCAAGAACGCATTGGCGCGGAACATGAGCAATGCTGAAGTGCTGGCTTATGACACCATTATTGATGGTCTGGATGCAGAAGGTAATCCGGATCCTGCCAATGCGAAGTATGAATTTGATACGCGCGCTGATCTTGAAAGCAACAGGCGATCAAAACAGCTGCCTCTCGCGCGTATCAAGGAATATCCGATCAGTCGTGACATGTACGTGCACTGGATGGCTTATGTGCTGACTAATACCATCATGTTCTCTCCTGCCGAGGAAATGGAGAGTACCGATTACACGGATATACAGAACATGTACCGTTTCCTGGTAACTAACCTGGATGAAGGTACACCGATCCGCCAGGTCATACGTTCCAATCTGCCATCGCTGGCACGCTGGCGTGTCTCCCGCTCACCGGAGAACCATGCACTTGAAGCCTATGAGCTTTACCTGGGCCTGTTTGAAACCGAAGAGGATTCATTCAGGGGTGGTATCGCGTGTAAGGACCTTTACCTGACATCAGATGGAGACGGCTACCTGATCCGTCGTACTGACTATCCGAATACTGAACCGCAGCTGATTCTGGGAACGAACTACATTACGACCTGTGATGACCTCTATGATGTGGTCGCAGGACATCCGTTACTGATTCCGCGTGTGACCGAAGCCATTTTCAATTATTTCGTGGAAGTGACGAATGACAATCTTGATTATCGCCAGCAGTTTATCAATTCCATTGTGGCGAGCGGCCCTGAAACATTCGAAGATATTTTTACTGCGATCATATTCTCACGTGAGTATCTGTTGAATATCGAACGCCCCAAATCTTTTGAAGAGAACATGATGTCGTTACTCGATATCCTCAAGTGGGATCCCGCAGCCAATGCCGGGGAAGTTGATGAAGAAATCTTCAGAAGGATGACTGAGTATGGCGGTGCCCGACTGAGTTTGGGTGCCATGGGATGGGATACGATGACTTACAAGATTGGAAGAATACCGGCTGTCCCACTCGATGGCCTGAGTTTTGCCAATTACCACAGGGCGCTCAGAGAGAATTTACTGAGGAACAGCAACAGTTATGTGGGCGGTGTCAACAATGCCGGCGATGGGCTTATATTTGATGTCAATGATGCTATCAAGCCTGTTGTTGAACAGATGTCGCCTGAAGAATATATCGATTTTCTGTTCCTGAATGCGCTGCAAAGAAAAGCCGAGCCGGTTGAGATGACTGATCTGATAGCGCTTTTCGGCCCGGCACCGGGATTGAACTATACACAGGATGTCGATGGTGTAACTGTGGTTCGTTCTGGCAGGCACGATGATATTGCCAGGGTTACTTTTGACTATATCTCCAGGCTGCCTGAACAGTATTACTTCAGGGCTGTAAATTAAGGAGTGATGATGATGAAACGTAGAACATTTATAAAATCAATGGGTGCTGTCAGTGCATCAGCCTTTATGCCGAGTGCGTTCAAGCTGTCGACTATGTATAAAAATGCCAGTGCGGCGGTGAATTATGCGGGTACTAATGTTGTCGCGCCTGCAATAATGCCTCAGGTAATCAATATCTTTCTTTACGGCGGTCCCTCTGAACTATCGGGCAACCTGACCAATATCCAGGATATAGAAAACAATTCGCAGAATTCATACGCGAATGCTTTCGGACAGGATATATTGACGTTTGATACCGACGGCACCGCGGCCAACGGATGGATAACCAGGCACGGTTTCTGGCGCGGTGACCCGGATAATAATGACCCTACGTTTGATGGCAACGGAGCCGGCGGCCGTTATATGCAGTCTATGCTTGATCGAGGGCAGATGTCAGTTTACAGGACACTGATGAAGCGTATCGATGGCACGCGTTCGCACCGCGAGAGCCTGCTGATGAGCCAGAAAGGCTCGCTGGATATCGAAGCGGGACCAGGCGTTGGTACCCGGCTGGCAGCGACACTGTTACAGCAGCGGGCGTTATTTGAGGCAACAAGCACGCTTGCTGACGGTACCTCTATTGGTGGTCTTGTCAGTGGTACAGATAGTGGTGTCGAAGCACTGTTTTTGCCGTTTGTGTCTTTCGAAGGGGACACGCGCTATTTTCAGCAGGATCCGGATTTCTTCCTGCCATTACTGCTAAGAGGTACAACACTGGACGAGGACCTGCAGAGCCCATACTCAAGAGGCAGTGATGATGATCCGATCAAAACAGCACTGAATGACCTGGTTGGTAAAGTCATGACGCCGGCCAAACTGGCGCGTTTCAAAGGTGTGGCTGATGGCTTTGCGCTACGTGAATTTTTCGAGGACAAGATGGCGGGTCTGGACCCCGGTGGTGCAACAGTGAACCAGAATACTGACAGCAGTGGCAACCCACTACCGAATGTAACTGATGCGGCAGATGCGGCAGCTATTGGTATTGCTGCTGGAGCACAACTGTTCTACCCGAACAATCAATATACCGACAGGGTCAGGGCCGCGGTAACACTGGCACTTAAAAATCCATCATCACTTTACATTACTGTTGGTGGCGGTCTTGGTGGCTGGGATGACCATAACAACGGCATTGATAATTATCCTGATCGCATGAATGATCTGTTTGCCGTGATGCAGGCAGCCATGTTGCACATCAAGTATTCGAGTAATGCTGCAACGCTTCCGGCAATACCTGGTGGTGCAGCGGGCGCAAGAACTACCTCCAGCAACATCGCTATCAACATGTTTGGTGATTTCGGCAGGCTGGTGAATCTGAATAATTCAGAAGGCTGGGACCACGGCAACAACCAGAACCTGTATACATTTGGTATCAATGGTACTGGAAGCCCGCGTCCTGCTGGTGCACTGGGCAAGGTCGTCGGCCGTACGCAACGAGTCGGTGATCCGGGTACGAACAACCAGGTCACCGAGCCGGTTACGGGCAGCTATGAAGCTGAGCCCATGTCTGTGGCATCGACTGTTTACTCTTACTTCGGTGTACAGAATCCCGAGGTATTGACAGCAGATGATGAGGTTAATCCTGATGGCGTGCCTGCAATTAATGAAACAGTTGGTGGTGAACCGCCGCTCTTTTAGGGTTGTATGGCTGTCATACTTGCCAAATCCTTATAATTAACTAGTGTTGTCTATATGAACAAGTTATTAATAATTTCCGTGTTGCTAATGGTCTCCGGCTGCGAGACCGTTAGCAACATGACGGTGAAGGAAGAGGTCAAGCCCTGGGAAAAGGATATTCTGGCGACCGACACGATGCAGTTTCCACGTGACCCCATGCAATCATACCTGGACGATCATATTTACTTCAGCAAGGAAGCATCCACCGGCGGCAACGGCGTTGGTGGTGGTGGCTGCGGTTGTAACTAGCCTGCCTCGTGGTGATGGCGGCAGTAAAAACAAAACTGCTCCAGTAAATTATAAGGCCACAAAAACCAAAATACTAAAAATAACAAACCTGGTTTAACAAAAATAACAGACCTTGTATGAAATCCATCAGGAATAAATTAAGCCTTGCTACGTGCTCGTTACTTACTACCGGCAATGCTTCTGCTGAAGCCATTGAAAATGCGTGGGAAGTTGACTCATCTTACCTGTATTACAGCGAAGTCGACCGTGTCACCGTGAACAAGCTTGTCGGTACCGCCAAGGGTTATGTATCTACAAAAGATACAGCCTCGATCAAGGTGGTATTCGACGCCATGTCGGGCGCGACCCCGACCGGTGCGGTAAAAACCACCAGTCTTACATATTCCGGGGCATCCGGAGGAACGGGTATCAGCGCAACCGGCGAATCCGGAGCCTTGTCTGACTTCGATGACACCCGTGTTGCTGTGGCACTGGATTGGGAGCACGAGCATACCCGTACCCTGAGCGTTAACTACAACGGTGCATTTTCTGTCGAGAATGACTGGCGCTCGTTCAGTGTTTCGGCAACTGCAAACAAGGAGAACAGCAGCCGCTCGACCCGGTGGACGCTCGGCATTGCCGGCACCTATGACCAGATTTTTCGTGTCAATGGCAACAATACACCGGAGCCATTAACGCGCGTTGAAGAAGGGCGTTTCCTCGATGAAGGTGAAAGGGCAACAACAGATGTCATTGCGGGTGTAACCAAAGTCATTAACAGGCGTACCATCGCACAGCTGAATCTGGGGTTTGGTATCGCCAATGGGTACATGACCGACCCTTACAAGGTATTCAGTATTGTTGATGCGGGTGGTGTTGAGTGGGACCAGTATTTTGAAGGCCGTCCCGATTCAAGAACGCGCTGGACAATTACCGCGAATTTGAATCACATGACGTTCCCCGGGAACAACGGCATACATCTGTCGTACCGGTATTATTCAGACGATTGGGATGTTACATCTCATACACTGGACTACGCGCACCGCTTCACTTTTGCCAATGCCGACTACCTCGAGCCAAGAATCCGTTTATATGCACAAAGCAAGGCGGAGTTTTATCAGAATTCGTTCGTAGATCCGAATGTTGGTGGTACACCCGATCTGCCTCAATACCTGAGTGCGGATTATCGTCTCGACGATATGGCGAGTGCGACGGCAGGGTTAACCTATGGCGTGCGCTTTGGTGCTGACGCTGATTTGCGCACACGGCTGGCGTATATCCACCAGTCATTCGAGAATTCGGAGTTCGATACCAACAAGGCCATCGTGTTCAATATCAGTTACGGGAAACGTTTCTAGTCAGCACACGTTGAGGTATGGTTGGCTTTGCATGATTGATCAATCAACAGCGGCCCACAGGTACCAGCTGGAGACTGTGCGGTAAGGACGCCACCTGTCGGCGATCGCATGATAATCCCGGATTGCAGGCTTGTTTGGTAAATCGTAATGATGTTCGATGGACTTGCGCAAGGCGAGGTCCCCGAGCGGCAGCACATCCAGCCGGCCGAGCGAAAACATCAGGAACATATCGACAGTCCACGGCCCGATACCCGTGAGTGCGGTCAGCGCGTCAAAAACCTGATCGTTATTCCTGTTGGCGAGCTTATCAAGTTCCAGTTCTCCACCGTCCACGGAATCACACAGAACACGCAAGTACCTGATCTTCTGCCTCGATAGACCACAGGACGCCATTTCCTGGTCCTCCAGTGCCTGTATCGACGCAAGCTCGTATAGCTGCGACTGCAGCAGCTTCGACAGCCTGTTCTCGATGCTGCGGGCAGAGGCCACCGACAGCTGTTGATTGATAATCGCCCACACCAGAACGTGGAAATGCGGCGCGTGAAACAGGCTGTTTTTCGAGAACAATGTACAGGGGCCGTGTTGCTCGATCAGCCTGGCGATGACCGGATCAGACATCTGTAGTGCACTTTCTGCTTTACGAATGGTTTTTTGCATCTATAGTTAGGGTGTATTACAAGGTAGAATCCGAATTTATACCTATTTGAGACAAAATTATATCCAATTACGATGACACCCATATTACTCGACCAAACAATTATATATAGAGCCGGCGTGGCTGTATCCTTTACCATGCTCGTGGTATTTTCCGGTGGTTACTACATCGGACACCAGCAAGCGGATTCCGGAAAGGGGATGGAGCTGGATAAAACCATAGCGCTGGCGCTACCCGGACCGGCGCATGCCGATACCGCCGAATACGAGCCGCAAATTCCCCAGGCACAGATGCCGGGCGCATATATCGACGTCGACAGGCCGGACGAAACCACAGCAGATAACAGCAAGCAACAGGCAGTCACGCAAGTGCACAGCGCGGGGGCGGATGTTGAAAACGTCATCAACGAGACAACCAGCACAATCGAGACCCCGGCTGTCAGTGACACAGCAACGGTGCAGGATCATCAGCAACTGCATCTGGCATCGCTTGCAATCACAGCCGATGTTTCCAGCAGGGGCGACGATACTGGTGTTATTCATAAGACAGGTGAACAAACGATACATACTGGCGATCATCAGCTGCTCAGTGACGGTCTTGAACCAGGCGTTCAAGCACGAATCATTGATACCGCGAATGCAGAAGAGGCACGCTACACGATCCAGGTCGGTGCGTTCGCCAATTCACAAAATGCCATACGCAGAATGTCTGAACTCGAATCGCAGCATCTCAGCGCTTATACTGAGGGATATACCAACAAGCGCAACAAGCTTCGTTTCAATGTGCGCTTTGGCTATTTCAAAGACAAGTCCAGTGCGCTGGCGGCATTGAACAGTTTTGAGCAAAACATGTCCGGCAGTGGCTATATCGCCAGTATTCGCCGGAATTAACCTGCCGGGCATGCTTTAAAATCTCCGTGGTGAAATGACTGATGCCTTCACGCATCAAGCTGCTTACATTCGATCTTGATGATACCTTGTGGCCGTGCACACCCACGATTATGGCTGCAGAGCAAAAACTGTATGAATGGATGCAGCAATATGTGCCGCAAATAACACAGGACCACGATAGCGAGGCCATATTCCATAAGCGTCGTGATTTCATGCGGCAACGACCAGACCTGCTACATGATATGTCGAAATTGCGTGTTGAATCGCTGAAGGCATTGAGCGACGAAACCGGTCTCGGTTACGAATGGATCGACGAGGCATTCGAGGTCTTTTTCCAGGCGCGACAGCAGGTTGAGCTGTACCCGGATGTCGCGCCGGTACTGGATGTGCTGAGTTCAGAGTACACACTGGTGGCGGTGAGCAACGGTAATGCTGATATCGGTCTGACCGGCGTCGACCGCTGGTTCGAGTTTTCGGTATCGGCCGCCGAAGTCGGTCATCAGAAACCGCATCCGCTGGTTTTTGAGACAGCCATGTCCAAAGCGGGCGCTGCGCGCGAGGAAACTGTTCACATCGGCGACGACGAGCACCGGGACATATTCGGCGCCTGCGAAGCGGGTATTAGCACCGTCTGGCTCAATCGCAGTAATCGAGACTGGAGCCACACCGAGTGTAAAGCGGACCACCATATTCGCAGTCTGGACGAGTTGCCGGAAATTCTCAGAAAGATGCAATATAATGCGCTTTCTGAATGACTGGAACGAGTGATGATTTATAAAACCGACGATGTTCGGATAAGTGGCATCCAGGAGGTGCTGCCACCGGAAGTTCTACACAATGAATTTCCGATGAGCGAGACCGCCTCTGAGACGGTCTATCGGGCACGTGATGCAATTCAAAAGATTATTCGCGTTGAAGATGACCGCCTGATCGTGATTGTCGGGCCGTGTTCCGTACATGACCCGGACGCTGCGCGCGAGTATGCCAGCCGCTTGAAACCGTTGATCGAAAGTCTTTCAAACGAGTTGTGCATTGTCATGCGTGTGTATTTCGAGAAACCACGCACAACCGTCGGCTGGAAAGGCTTGATCAACGATCCCGATATGGACGAAAGCTTTCATATCAACAAGGGTTTGCGCCTTGCTCGTCACCTGTTGCTGGACCTGGCGGAAGAGGGTATACCAGCGGGTACGGAATACCTCGATCTCATCAGCCCCCAGTACGTCGCCGACCTGATCAGCTGGGGGGCGATTGGTGCACGCACCACTGAAAGCCAGGGTCACCGCGAACTGGCTTCCGGCCTGTCCTGCCCCATTGGTTTCAAGAACAGCACTGACGGCGCTTTCAATATTGCCATCGACGCCGTCAATGCCGCTTCACGCCCGCATGTATTCATGTCTCTGACCAAGAAAGGGCATTCGGCGATTTTCTCAACCACGGGCAACGATGACTGCCATATCATATTGCGTGGCGGCAACAACAGGCCCAATTACGATAAAGAGAGCATCAACAGGGCTGCTGAGCAATTACAGAAGAGCGGTCTCAGACCTGAAGTGATGGTGGATTGTTCGCATGCTAACAGCAACAAGGATTACCGCCGGCAGGCCGATGTTTGTCGTGATGTGGCCAGGCAAATCAGTGCTGGCGAGAAGCGCATTATCGGCGTGATGATGGAAAGTAACCTTGTTGAAGGCAGGCAGAATGTGGTCAAAGGGCAGAAGCTGACTTACGGGCAAAGTATTACCGACGCCTGTATCGCATGGGAAACGACAGAAGAGTTGCTGCAGGAGCTGGCAGAAGCCGTCAGGCAGCGACGCAAGGTGATTTCACAAAAGGCGTCTGCCTAGCCCGCATTTCTCACCAGGCGGCTGAGAATACTGATAAGGCATTGCTTGTTATAGAAAAGCTAGAACAATTATAAATACAGTGTGTTATCCAAGTATGCCTATCACGGTTCAGGCTGGTCTTCGAGTCCGCAAGCTTGCTCTTCAATCAAACCGTAGCTATGGCTACGCTTTTCACTCCAGAGCGGCGTTTTCGAACACCAGTCCGCATGTCTTACCCGGGGGCGAGATGATCGCGCCGAGATTTGGATCTACAAAGGATTTTGCGAAGGAGCGGAATAACCTTGTGTATTTCCGACTGAGCAAAATGCTTTGTGGATCCAAAGATCAAGTGAGGACTCGTCCATCGGGTGGGACATGCGGGCTCGGCCCTGCGCCTGCTTCCGTGATCCTGGTGAGAAATGCGGGCTAGCTGTAGTCGTTCAGAACTGGCGTTGCAACTGCTGACCTATTCCGAATAGCCAGATTCAGCCTTTTATCTATTCTTTTCTGCGCCTCTGCGAGAGATGGCTGTCTGCGGGATTACATTTCGGGTGTTAAGCCTAACCGGACCGTTTTTCGTACGTTTTTTCAACATAGCTGTTGATCAGCTGTTCGAATTCATTCGCGATATTATCGCCCTTTAAAGTCACGGTTTTTTCGCCATCTTCGTACACCGGAGCAACGGGGCGTTCACCCGTGCCCGGCAGGCTGATGCCAATATTGGCGTGTTTGCTCTCTCCGGGCCCATTGACCACGCAACCCATTACCGCCACGTTCATGTACTCGACCCCTGAATATTGTCTGCGCCACTCAGGCATCTGCCTGCGCAGGTAATTCTGTACTTGCGAGGCCAACTCCTGGAAAAAGGTACTTGTTGTGCGGCCGCAGCCGGGGCAGGCGGTAACGTGGGGGACAAACGAACGCAGTCCCATGGTCTGCAGGATCTCCTGCGCAACGATCACTTCCCGGGTCCTGTCGCTGCCGGGTTCCGGCGTCAGCGATATGCGGATGGTATCTCCAATGCCATCGTGCAACAGAATCCCCAGCGCGGCGGTCGAAGCAACGATGCCCTTGGAGCCGATGCCGGCTTCGGTCAGCCCGAGGTGCAGCGCGTAGTCGCTGCGCTCGGACAGCGAACGATAGACAGTGATCAAATCCTGCACCACGCTCATTTTGCACGACAGGATAATCCTGTTCCTGGACAGGCCAAGCGCTTCTGCAGACGCTGCGCTTTCCAGTGCAGAGCGAATGACGGTTTCGAGCATGACATCGTGGGCATCATGCGGCTCATTCAGTTTTGCATTTTCGTCCATCAAGCTTGCCAGTAATGCCTGGTCCAGACTGCCCCAGTTGACGCCAATGCGCACAGCCTTGTCGTACTTGCACGCCAGCTCGATCATTTTTGCAAACTGGGCATCGCGCTTGTTGCCTTTGCCGACATTGCCGGGGTTGATGCGATATTTTGCCAGTGCCTGTGCGCATTCGGGATGGTCGGCCAGCAGTTTGTGACCATTGAAATGGAAGTCGCCAATCAGCGGCACCGGGCAGTTTTTTTGATCAAGCGCATCGCGTATTTTTGCGACACTGGATGCAGCGTTATTGTCATTGACCGTGATACGCACCAGTTCAGAACCGGCGTGAGCCAGTTGCAGAATCTGTTCGGTGGTAGCGCTGACATCAGCCGTATCGGTATTGGTCATTGACTGCACCACGATGGCATTACCGCCACCCACGGTTATGCCGCCGATATCAACAGCAACCGATTGCTTGCGGGGTTTGTATACGTCTGGAAATACCATGTGAAAAGCTCTGGTTAAAGCACACATGATTTTAGCATTCCTGGCGGGGTACAGATACAATGCTGTTTTTGATCTGGTGATAACCCGCATTTCTCACCAGGCCGCTGCCTAACCCGAGTAACCACATGATTATTAGAACCGAAGCTCGATTGCGATCAAATACAGTCTGTTTGACGGGACACTATTTCGTTCCATGCACATCTGTAGCGTCCCTGAGCACGCATGTTGATGAAACACGTCCCTGTGTTTCACCCTACGGGTGCATAGGCATCCTAATTCGCTCCATGCGAATTAGCCCATCAAACCATAGCTATGGCTATGCTCTTCAGTCCAGACGCGCACTCAGGGACGCTACAGATGCACCTGAATCCGAAATCCTGGTGAGAAATACGGGTTAACAGCGTGAAACTCGGACTGGTCATTAATCCAATGGCAGGAATCGGCGGGGCAGTCGGGCTCAAGGGCAGCGATGGCCGTGAAATTGTTGAGCGCGCGCTGGAAAAGGGGGCCATGCCGCGGGCGCAGGAGCGGGCACTTGCAGCCCTTTCCCGGTTCAGGGATTTTGCGCCTGTGCCGGTTTTTACTGCAGGTGGTCTAATGGGCCGCGATGTGCTGGACAGGGCCGGAATTGAATCCGAAGTGGTATACAGTCCCGCGAGTCAGATCACGACGGCGAATGATACCCGCAAAGCCGTTTATGCACTGTGTGAAAAATCCATTGATCTGCTGTTGTTTGCAGGTGGTGATGGTACTGCCAGGGATGTGCTGGACGCGCTGAAACAGCATGGCTCTGATGAAAAGCTTACGGTGATCGGCATACCGGCAGGGTGTAAGATCCATTCAGCTGTTTATGCGGTTACCCCGGCACAGGCCGGTGAGCTGGTGGCCGGATTGATCGAGGGCCGGCTGCTCTCGGTTAAGTCCGCCGAAGTGATGGATCTGGATGAAGATGCGTTCAGGGCAGGGCAGTTAAAAGCCAGCTGCTACGGCTATATGAATGTGCCGGTTGATGAACAGCGCATGCAGGCCATGAAGCAGGGTGGTGTTGATACCGAATCACTGGTATTGCAGGATATAGCCGCTGATTTTATCGATAACATGCAGGATGATGTTCTCTATCTTATTGGATCAGGAACAACAACAGCAGCGCTGATGGAATCATTGGGCCTGGATAATACACTGCTTGGAATCGATGCGATTTTTAACGGCGAACTGGTTGCCAGTGATCTGGCCGAGCAGGACATACTGTCACTACTCGATGAGGCAGCTTACAGCAGCGCAAAAATAGTCGTGACGGCTATAGGGGGTCAGGGCCACGTGTTCGGGCGCGGTAATCAGCAATTCAGTCCGGCAGTTATCAGGCGCGTTGGCAGTGATAATATTGTTATTGTCGCAACCCGCAACAAGTTGCGCTCGCTGGAGGGAAGACCACTCAGGGTCGACACGGGTGATACCGGGCTGGATGCAGCACTCGCGGGCATGAAACAGATCATCACCGGATACGAACAACGTACACTTTATCGAATCAACGGGTCTTGACCAGACCTGATGGATTGATACGATAAAAATTTTGCCCCAGAGTCCACAGAGAACAAGAGCCAATTGCTTGTTTTGCTGTTTTAATCTGGACTGCAGTGAACGTAGCAGCGGCTTTAGCCGCGAACAATCTGTCAGATCGCGGTGAATTCGCGGCTAAAGCCGCTGCTACAAAATTATAAGCATCTGCGTTCTCTGTGAACTCTGCGGCTAACATCTGAATGTTTGCCCACATTACACAGGGAAGAGCCGCATTAACCAGTAAGAGATACCTATGCAGGATACAGAATACACAGAAGGTCTGCTGAAATTCATACAGGCATCACCCACACCGTTTCATGCAGTCGCAGCAATGAAAGAAATACTCGATGCCGAGGGTTTTCAGCAATTAAATGAGTCCGACACCTGGAACATGGTCAATCCGGGACGCTATTACATCACGCGTAATGACTCATCAATTATTGCCTTCAAACTGGCCAGTGACCTGGTCGAAAACGGATTCCGCATGGTGGGCGCCCATACAGACAGCCCATGCCTCAAGGTCAAGCCCAACCCTGAAATCGTCAACAACAGTTACTTTCAGCTGGGTGTCGAAGTATACGGCGGCGCTTTGCTCAACCCATGGTTTGACCGTGATCTGTCACTCGCAGGCCGTGTCAGTTATGTGAACACCAATGAAGAGGTGCACAGCAGCCTGGTTGATTTTGAGCAGGCGATAGCGATCATTCCCAGCCTGGCGATTCACCTTGATCGTGAAGTCAATGAGACACGCAGCATCAATAAACAGACCCAGTTGCCACCGGTGCTGATGAAACTTCCGGATGATGAGAAGCATAAAGAGGCGACCCCGGATTTTCGAGATCTGCTGTTGAAGCTGCTTGGCAAACAGCATCCCGAAATCGATGCGGTCAAGGTGCTCGATTATGAACTGGCATTCTATGATGTGCAGCCGCCCGCTGTGATCGGCCTGCATCAGGATTTTATTGCGGCCGCGCGTCTGGATAACCTGTTGAGCTGTTACACCGGGCTGATAAGCTTGTTGAGTGCGGGTGAAGATGCGAACTGCCTGCTGGTATGCAACGATCATGAAGAAGTAGGCAGCGTGTCAACATCGGGTGCGATGGGCTCATTCCTGACAAGCGTTTTGCAAAGGCTGTGCACAACGCCCGAAGAGCTGGCCCGTGCAATTGATCGCTCGATGCTGATCTCTGCGGATAATGCCCATGGCGTTCACCCCAATTTTGCGGATAAACATGATGATAACCACGGGCCGATCCTCAACCAGGGACCGGTCATCAAGATCAATGCGAACCAGCGCTACGCGTCTAACAGTGAAACCAGTGCGGTATTCCGCAACATCTGTGATCAGGCGGATGTGCCTGTACAGTCATTCGTCGTGCGTTCAGACATGGCGTGCGGCAGCACGATCGGTCCGCTTACCGCAGCCGAAACAGGCATCAAAACCATAGATGTGGGTGTGCCGACATTTGCCATGCACTCGATTCGTGAGCTGGCGGGACGCTGGGACGGGTATTATCTGTACCGTGCGTTGCGTGAATATTTCAAGTAATGAGAACAAAATAGCTGTAGTCTGTTTCATGCGGGTTGCCGCATGGCAAGATCAGCTTAAACACAAAGCAGAACACAGGGGGACACGATATGGCTGTCGCAATTACACTGCAACACTACCTGGATCGTCTGGGTGTCGATTATGAAGTCGTTGCGCATCCTTATGCCGATACCGGGCTTGATACTGCAGAGCGAGCTCATATACCCCCCGATAAGCTGGCCAAGTCGATCATGCTTGAAGATGAAGGTGGTTACCTGATGGCGGTGTGTTCTGCATCCAGACGTATAAAACTGGGTGATCTATATCGAGAGATCAATCGACGGCTGGAATTCGCCAATGAAGCTGAACTAGCTGATGTGCTGGGTGACTGTGTTCTCGGGGCAGTCCCGCCGGTGGGCGAGCTGTACGGTGTGGATGTTGTCGTGGATATGGATTTATTCATGCAGCCTGACGTCTATTTTGAAGCCGGCGACCACGAAGAGCTGATCCATGTTTCTGCCGAAAATTTCCAGAAATTGATGTCCGGCGCCGAGCACGCATCCTTCAGCAAACCGGCCTGATTTCTTATGCGGGGCACCGGGCCGGCAACGTGCCGGTTTTTTTTGTGGTTATGGTTTATCAATACAGGCGATCGGGTAAAGAAACATATATACTCTAAAGTAATTGACAATACTGCCCTAAGGCGCTGAATTACAAGCATGATTACAGTTAAGAAATCACATAAACTCGATGATGTCTGTTATGACATCCGTGGTCCGGTGTTGCGTGAAGCGCGCCGACTTGAAGAAGATGGCCACAAGATACTGAAACTGAATATCGGCAATCCTTCACCCTTTGGTTTCGATGCGCCGGATGAAATCGTGCAGGACATGATTCATAACGTGCCGGAGTCCCAGGGCTACAGTGATTCGAGAGGTTTGTACTCGGGTCGCAAGGCCGTCATGCAGTATTGCCAGAAAAAAAATATCGCCAATGTAGAAATTGATGATATTTATCTGGGTAACGGTGTCAGCGAAATGATCGTGATGGCGATGCAGGCCCTGCTCAATAACGGTGATCAGGTGCTCATACCCGCGCCGGATTATCCGCTGTGGACGGCCTCGGTTTCGTTGTCTGGAGGCAAACCCGTCCATTATTTATGTGATGAGCAATCTGACTGGTACCCTGATGTCGCGGATCTTGAGAAAAAAATAACCGATCGAACACGCGGCATTGTTATTATCAATCCGAATAATCCGACAGGCTCGCTTTATCCGCAGGACATGCTTGAATCGATTATCGAGCTGGCACGTAAACACGAGCTGATTATTTTCTCCGATGAGATCTACGACAAGATCATTTACGATGATGCAGAGCATATCTCAACGGCATCATTGGCCGATGATGTATTGTTCATCACTTTTAACGGGCTCTCCAAAGCCTATCGGGTTGCCGGTTTTCGATCCGGCTGGATGGTCATTAGCGGCGCCAAGCTCAGGGCAAATGACTATATCGAAGGTATCGAGCTGCTGGCCTCGATGCGGTTGTGCTCCAATGTTCCCGGGCAGCATGCTATCCAGACCGCACTCGGCGGTTATCAAAGCATCAACGACCTGGTGGCACCTGGCGGACGCCTGTGCCGGCAGCGGGATCTTGCATATGCACTGCTAACCGATATCCCGGGTATCAGTTGTATCAAACCCAAAGGCGCGTTGTATTTGTTCGCACGCATGGACCCCAAGGTATGCAAGATCAGCGATGACGCAAGAATGGTGCTGGATCTCCTGCTGCAGGAAAAGATATTGATTGTTCAGGGTTCGGCTTTCAACTGGCCGAATACGGATCATTTTCGCATCGTATTCCTGCCGCGCGAAGATGAACTTGAAGATGCCATTTCACGTATCAGGCACTTCTTCGCCGAATATGATCAGTAAGCCGGGTTCACTGGCATGTCGAATATCGATATCAGGGACAATCTTGCTGCTGTTAAGCGCCATATTCGTGAAATAGCTGTTCGATCAGGGCGTATGCCTGATGAAATTACCCTGGTCGCTGTATCAAAGACGCGTTCACTCGATGAAGTAAAGATGGCGATCGATGCCGGTCAAATAGATTTTGGCGAGAACACTGTGCAGGATGCACTGAGCAAAATACCTGAACTTAAAGGAACCCGCTCTCAATGGCACTTCATAGGTCATCTGCAATCAAAAAAGGCCAAACACATTCCAGGTAATTTCCACTGGGTTCATTCAGTCGACAGCCTGAAGCTGGCGCAGAAGCTTTCAAGCGCAATGCTTAACGCTGAAGAAGATACCCGTATAAACTGCCTGCTGCAGGTCAATGTCTCTGGTGAAACTTCAAAGTCGGGTTTGAATACGACCGAAGTTGTAGCGTTTATTGACGAGCTGCTGCAGCTGCAGCTGCCATGCATTAGCTGGCGCGGTCTGATGACCATCGGCGTACAGGGTGATGAAACCAGCAGCCGTGCTGCTTTCTCCGGGTTAAAGTCATTACTTGATCAATGTCAGCGCGAATTCGGCCTGGTGGAATTTGATCAACTCTCAATGGGTATGAGCAATGATTACCCCATTGCCATCGAAGAAGGATCAACCATGGTGAGAGTCGGTACAGCAATTTTCGGTGAAAGAAATATAAAGTGTACTGGTTGAGACACTGATCTGTCAGTAGCGTCTGATCTTACTCACCGAGATAATCCTAAATGGACATTAAGAGAGTCACAGATGATCACGGATAATATTAATTGTTATTTCTTGTCCGCGAAGAACGCGAAGAACGCAAAAATAACCATAGTTTGTACTGGTCATGACATGATCTGACAGTAGCGTCTGATTTTTACTCGCCGATATAATCCTGAATGAACATTAAAAAAGTCCACAGATGAACGCAGATAAACGCGGATAATACGTGTGTTATTTCTTGTCCGCGACAAAAATGTCTGGAGCATTTTTGAACGCACATAGTGCGGCCCCGAATGATAATGAGGGGTGGAGGGCAGGACGCCCAGAATAACAACGCAAAAAACGCAAAGAAATCATCATTATTTAGTTTTTCTTTATTCGCGTTTTTTGCGTTATTTGCGGACAATATAGTTCTTATCTGCGTTCATCTGTGGATTTAAGTTTTTATTTACCCGTATTTGCGTGGGCCGTGTAGCGGCAGGCGGACAATATAGTTCTTATCTGTGTTTATCTGTGGACTAAAAAGACCTTTCGCGGCTCTGCGGCTCAGCGCCTTGCGAGTCTGCAAGAAAATTGGATGTTAAACCTGCAACACAGGCAGGTTTTCCGGTGATACGGGAATCGACAACAGCTGTCAGATCAAATCTGTACAACTACATATAAATCGGGCGCGGCAACCGGAGTTGACGCGCCCTAGCAGCGCATGATTGCTGCTTAATCTGTCCCTGACCTGGTTCTGGTCAGATACTGCAGAAAGCAAGCATGCGTGATCTATAAAAAAGGTCCCTGAACAGGCTATGTGCAGGAGCCTTTTCACCAGGTTATGAAAAAACTCAGCTTTGCTTTTCGACAGCAGCTTCTTCTACAGCTTCGTCAGTGCTTACCTTGTTGAACTTCTTCATGAATTCTTCATGACGCTGCTTTGAAGCAGCACGACGTTCTTCGAAGGCTTTCTTGCTAGCAGCACGACGCTCATTTGACTCCTTGATGAACTGAGCATGGCTTTCATCCATTTCATTGAATTCCGGGACTTCAAACTCAGCAGCATCGAACTCAGGCATTTCACCAAAAGCAGGCATTTCGTTCATGCGAGCTTCATGCTCCGCATCGAGTTGCTTAACCCATTCAGGTGTTTCAAAAGCCGGAGCATCTGCGAATTCAGGCATTTCACCGAAAGCAGGCCTTTCGCTCATGCGAGCTTCGCGCTCCGCATCGAGTTGCTTAACCCATTCAGGTGTTTCAAAAGCCGGAGCATCTGCGAATTCAGGCATTTCACCGAAAGCAGGCCTTTCGTTCATGCGTGCTTCATGCTCCGCATCCAGTTGCTTGACCCATGCCGGATCTTCAATATCAGCACGTGGAGCGTAACCGGCATTGCCAGATGTGTCAGCAGAAGCAGCTGAAGATGCAGCAAGTACGACAGATGCAGCAATTACATATAAAGTTTTCATGTGTAGACCTCAAATAATTTTGTAGCAGTTAAAATTCATGCGCTTTTGATCCAAACCGGACCAACATCAACCATAATATAAGAATATACTAATATAGTCAACAATGAAAATGACTCGCTTTTTGATTTACGGCAATATAAAAGGCGCTAAAGCGCCTTTTATTGATATAGATTGTTTTGCTAGCCCGTATATTGGATGAAGGCGGGCTAAATTGGGCGATTTATTGAGCGCTTATCATCGAGTTCGATCCAGTTCATTCGCTGATCGAGTCTTCTCTGGTGTTCCTGCTCAATTTCCTGCATCCGCTTATGCAGGTCCAGGCGGTCCTGTTCGATACGCTTGTTTACTTCGGCCCTGTATTCACGCATTTTTATCCTGTGTTCTCTACGTTCCTGCATGGCTTCTTCAAATAAGCTGCGCCTTTGCTCCATCATTTCGTTATAGCTTCTCTGGTACTGTTGCGGCATGGCGTAACTGACTGGTGGCGCATAAGGGTAGTGGACACGATTATTCCTGTCAGAATATGACGCCTCATGTTGCATTGAAACGAGTCTCTTCAATTCGTCAGTCATGACCGGTTTGTCCGTTGTTTCAGATGTGGGGGTATCTGAAGTCGTTAAAGTTGAATCAGCTACTGCGCTCTCAACAGCGCCTGTTGCCACCTGGTATGATGCTTCTGTTACCGCGGCGGCTACAGTGTTTGTATTCGATTTTGCCTTGTGTTCAGCATGATCTATTGTCTGCGTTCCTGCCGGCGGATGTTGAGTTACTTCTGAAGCAAGTTCATCAGTTTGATCAGGGGGCGTAGCGCCCGCGATCAGATCGTTAAATTCTTTACTGTAGAACGTTGAAACAATGATGACGCAAAGCACAATCAACATAACAACGGGGATGAAGTAACCGTGCGTCGTTTCACTCGAATGATCGGATGTCTTATGTGTCCCTGGTGCTGTATCGCCAGTGTCACCGAATGACGGGTTTGAATCACGCTCACTCATGTTGTCACCTTAATGTTCAGACAATATAACAATAAAAAAGGCTGATCACCGCAGGGTGACCAGCCTGACCTAACATGGCTCTTTTCAGAGCTGATTACTTGGCAGCAGGTGCTTCGGCAGCAGGTGCTGCTGGTGCTGCTGGTGCTGCGGCTGGTGGTGGTGGCGGAGCATAACCTCTGTAGCCGTAAGGGCCATAACCATATGGACGCCCATAGTAGCCACGGCCATCACGATAGTCACCATAGTAGTCACCATAGTAGTCACCGCGGTAATCGCCAGAACCACGATAGCGGTTGTAGCCGCGACCACGACCACGGCCTGAACCACGGCCACTGCCGCTCATGCCGAATGAGAAATCACCGTCGAAATCACCATCAGCATCGCCATAGCCATCGCCATAACCGTCGCCATAACCATAACCGTCGCCATAACCGCGACCATAGCCACGACCATCACCACGGCTGTAACCGTCATCATCCCACCATGCGTTGGCAGATGAGGACACTGCCAGAATTGCAGCGGCTGCAATCAGTGTTAAACCTTTCATAAATACTACCTCGTTGGTTGTAAGATCAACATTCTTGCGGAACTCGAAGAGCGAAGACTCTATATTTATGCGACTGAAAGAAGTCAGTCGCATGGATTTTCAGCTCATTTGTGTTCAGCAAATTTGCGCTAGTAATACATGCGAATCATCTATTACGGACGATTGAGTATACTGATTTCATTATAATTTCAAACTGTCTGATCCTGCAATCCGCTAAGTTATTGATCTGGATCAATATTTCCAGCACGTTTTGAAAGCTGCTGATGCAGATGGCGAATAAGGCCGACAGTTGACGGTCATGCCTTGTAACCTGTTGATAATTAAGGTTCTATGGTCTGATTTGTGAGGGGGCTTTTGTCGCCCAGGGTGGCTGTTGCAGAGCTTGCTCTGCTGCCGGGGGTGCCTTCTGTGCGGGAACATCGGGAGCTGTGGATGGCCTGGAACGTGGATCCCTGGAGACCGGGGCCCTGGATGGCGCTGCCCTGTATGACGGCGTCCTGTAAGCCGGTAACGGGGCCGGTGGCCGCGGTCGGGTTGCGGCGCCGTATGGAGATGGAGCAACGGCTGGCGGTGCGCGATAAAATCCCGGCTGCCTGTATGGGCCATAATAGGGGCGATACGGCCCATGACGCCCGCCATAATAGCGGTTGCCGCCATAGTAGCGATTATCACCATAATAGCGGTGGTCACCACGCCAGTAATTATCACCACGGCCCCGGCCCCGGCCACGACCCCAGCCTTCGGCATTGGCGCGGACAGTGATTTCAAAATCAAAATCACCGGCCATATCGCCGAACATATCGCCCCAGACATCATCCATGAAGTCAAATTTGCTGTCACCGCGATTGTACCCGTGCCAACGATCCCTGTGATCATTGTCGTCCCATGGCATGTCCCACGCGATAGCGGATGATGACAGCAGAACCAGGGAGGCAGCGAATGTTGCCTTGATGAATTTCATAGCAGTGATCTCGAATTTATTGACCGTTCGGTGTGTATTGTTGGTCGAACAGCCGGTAACAGGACCACGTTATGTGAGATGCATATAGGTGTCAAGTGAAACGATATCAGGCCCAAAAAAAGCCGGTAATGCTGAAAAAGCAAAACCGGCTTTGTATTACCATTTATTGAATTGGCTGTATCAGATACGATCAGGCAGAAAACTGTTACGCATCTGCTGCCTTTCTTTAAGGTTGGCAGCACGATAATCGTAGATTTCCTGATTGCGTTTTTCCATTTCCTGAATTCTCTGTTCATGATGCGCAAAGCGCTCACGCATAAATTGCAGTTGGCGTTCCTGACTGGCCCTGAATTCTTCAAGGTACAGGCGGTCCCTTTCTTTCAGGTAGTTATTGCGTTCTGCAATCAACTCATCAAATGACTTGTCAAAGAGGTCTGAATGTCTGTTGGTCCTGGCGGCAACAGCAGCTTCAACTGCTGTGTCTTCAGCGACAGCTGATTCAGTCACGGTGGCTTCCGTTTTAACTGCTTGAGCGGCAGTCTGCGTGACTGCAGGCGTTGCATCGACGCTATTTTCAACCACTGGTGTAGCGGCAGGCTTTTCGTATTCAATAGCTTCAGCGACTGCTGAAATTGCTGGTTCCTGCTTCACGGTCTCAGCTTCAACAACCGGGGCAGCTTCTGCTTGTGATCCAGCTGTGTTGTCAGCATTGGCTTCTACTACGGTATCCATGTTTGCCTGTGCAAGCTGCGCCTGCAGTTCAGCGACTTCGCGGTCGATATCATTGAACTGACGGTCCATCGTTACAGCCGTAGTGATGATAATACCGACGAGGACAAGACCGATTGCAGCATATTTAACCAGCGGGCCCAGAATAATACGGGCATCAGATTGTTGGTGTTGTTCTTCGTTGTAATCAGATTCAGTACCAGGTGTTTTAGTTTCTGTCATTATATTTCCCCAAAAATTTTAACAGCAAGCTTGTTTTTCATGCGCCAGGATTAAAAAAAATCCATCACTACAGTATATAAGAAAGCGCTAATATAGACAATATTAGGGCTGCATCAATCAGGTCCTTTTCGCGCCTAGTGTTCGATAAGTTGACCGCGGTCAACTATTCATTTATGTACCTGCTTGACGATACACAGGGCTGTAAAATTTTTCGCAGCCAGCCCGCAATAAAAAAGCCGGGTACCCAAAGATACCCGGCTTTGTTGGTTTGCTGGTATTGCTTACTTGGATTCAGCAGCAGGGGCTTCAGCAGTCGTCGCGGCAACCGGTGCTACAGGTGCATAACCATACGGAGCATGTGCATAAGGTGCATTGCCATTGTAATGGTTGCCATAGTAATCACCACGGTAGTCACCGCGGTAGTCGTTATATCCACGACCGTTACCGTGACCACGACCGTGTCCACGGCCACGACCAGAACCACTCATGTTGAATGAGAAGCTTGAGTCGAAATCGCCGTCCACTTCGCCATCGCCATCAGCGTATCCGTCGCCATAACCATCACTATTTCCATATCCGCGGCCATAACCATCATGGCGGCTATCATTGTAGTAATCGTTATCGTCAAAGTCGAAAGGACCCCACCAGGCATTGGCAGAAGTTGAAGCCGCAAGAACTGCAGCAGCAGCAAGTATTTTTAAAGTGTTCATGTTTTGTTCCTCAATTAAATCGTTTAATAAAATTCATGCGCAATTGGGTTAACCAATGTGCAGGAGTATATTAGAAAATACTAATATAGTCAATAATTATTTGTTTTTATTAAAAAAATTGCTGCGTATCTGGGCTGGATTGGTGATTTTTAGAGCCAGGGTGGCATGCGTGAAAGCGCAGCACAGATCAGTACGGGCAATAAAAAAGCCGGGTACCCAAGGGTACCCGGCTTAGATGTTACCTGAAGTAATAAATATTACTTGGCAGGTGCTGCTGGAGCTGCAGGTGCTGCCGGAGCAACAGGTGCAGGAGCATAGCCATAAGGTGCATAACCGTATGGACGACCATAGTAACCACGGCCATCGCGGTAGTCACCAGAGTAATCACCATAGTAATCACCACGGTAGTCACCACGGCCAGTACCACGATAGCGGTTGTAGCCGCGACCACGACCTGAACCACGACCTGAACCGCTCATACCGAATGAGAAGTCACCGTCGAAATCGCCATCAGCGTCGCCATAGCCATCACCATAGCCATCGCCATAACCATAGCCGTCGCCATAACCACGACCATAACCACGACTATCACCACGGCTATAACCGTCGTCGCCCCACCATGCATTGGCAGATGAAGCAGCTGTAAGCATTACTACAGCAAGAATTACACTTAATTTTTTCATGATATTTACCTCAAAATTGTTAACAGCATTTATGTTTCATGCGCTTGGCCATTAATGACCAACAGGGCTAGTATATTAAGAAATACTAATATAAGTCAAATATTTTTTAAGGTTAATTTAAGGTAATTTAATATAATCATATTTAACAATGACTTAGCATGCGGGTAAATCTGGCTGTGAAAGGTAGTTTTCAAGCTCATCGAGCACTGCCAGCTGTAATCCGGTGGTATCCGGCGCAATTCTGAGCTCTTCAATGCGGGCTTTAACCTGATTTAGCGTACGTATGCCACAGGCAGGATCAGTGAATTTGTGCCTGCGGTAGTCATCCCATTGCTGCCGCTCATCGCTGCTGAGTGTTTCCGGGAAATTTCTCGCGCGATAACGAAACAGCATTTCCGGTATTCGATCATCATCGAAATTGAGCTCGAGTTTGGCCAGTTCCCCGGGTGTGCTCAGCTGGATACGCTGCATACGGCTGTAGTCGCTGTTGCTGAAAAAACCGCCGCTGTATAACTGCGCATCGGGGTCGGTAACGGCAGGGAAGTCCTGTTGATTGAATACCTGGCGTGTTTTCTGTTCCAGCGAGTCAATATGTTTCAGTAATGCATCGCGGTGCTGCTGGTTCTGGCTCAGGTTGATATTGAGCCTTTCAGCCGTGTCTTCATCCATGGTTTTTAAAGGCACGATAACGGGGCATTTATTCACGTGTACTGTTTTCAGCGGGATGCGCGATACATTTTCCGGGAGCTCGCTCGCGGGAGTGAATATACTGCCGGCAATTTCATCAACATCCGACATGATGAATTGATCAGGTTCGATCGAAAGATCATAGACAATAACGCCGTTCTTGTTGACGGGGTGCTGGCACACAGGCATGACCATGGCAATAGAGTTTTTCTCCATTGAATACCTGGAAGACACGTGCAGTACTGGCTCGTGTGTTCGCAAGTTGAGTAATTTGGCGACAGCGTCCTTTTTTCTGTGCTTGTAAACATAGTCATACAGCCGCGGCTGTTTTTCGCGAATCAATCTGGCAACAGCAATCGTTGCATACACATCTGACATGGCATCATGCGCTGCTTCGTGGCTGATGTTGTTCACTTTTGTCAGCAACTCCAGGCGGTTGCTGGGATTGCCGTTGTCGTCGAATGGCCATTCGATGCCGTCGGGTCTGAGTGCGCGCGTGAGCCGCACCATGTCGATAATGTCCCATCGCGAATTACCGTGCTGCCATTCATGGCTGTAGGCATTGTAAAAGTTGCGGTACAGGGTATTGCGGGTGAACTCATCGTCAAAGCGAATGTTGTTGTAGCCGGCAACGCAGGTGTCAGGCCTGGAGAACTCCTGGTGTATGGCTGCGATAAATTCGGCTTCAATCAATCCTTCGTCGAGTGCTTTTTGTGGTGTGATTCCCGTGATCATGCAGGCCACCGGGTCGGGCAGCATGTCGTTAGCCGGTTTGCAGTACATCACAAGCGGATCACCGATGACGTTCAGATCTTCATCGGTACGCAAGCCTGCAAACTGGGCCAGGCGGTCGTAGCGCGGATCAATGCCGAAAGTTTCGTAGTCGTACCAGTATATCGAATTTGCCATGGTCAGGTCGTCAGCCTTCGGTAGATCTCTGAAATTTTTATCGGCAACGAAGCAACATTGTCGATAACTGTATAAAGGAAGCGGCCAACAAGGTCGGACGCGGTAACATCATCGTGACACGATACGGTAATAAGCAGGCGCTTCAGTCTCCATGCCATATGTTCCATGAAACGTGTCTTGCCGCAACCGGTAGGGCCTTTGAGCAGCACGGGC